>JAABUL010008631.1_pt1 | contig 10256 bp, 7 predicted proteins | sample 5559151 | NCBI WGS metagenome assembly JAABUL01 (sample SAMN10711876, study PRJNA513368) | rock metagenome | isolation source: Antarctica rocks | place: Antarctica: Victoria Land, Pudding Butte sud | reverse complement strand
GCAAACCCTCCTTGAACCCCACTGACCCCCCCAAACAGTCCATCTCCCCCGCCATGCTCCAGCTCCTCTCCGCCCTCCGCCACAAATGTGCTATTGGCTTCGTCGGCGGCTCCAACCTTGTGAAACAGCAAGAGCAAATCGGCACCCCAGAGATCAATGTGACCACCTTGTTCGACTTCTGCTTTGCGGAGAATGGGCTCACGGCGTACCGGATAGGAGAGGAATTGGCGAGTAGTAGCTTCGTGGGTTGGTTGGGGGAGGACAAGTACAAGGAGCTGGTGAATTTCTGTTTGAGGTATATGAGTGAGATTGATTTGCCGGTGAAGAGGGGAACTTTCGTGGAGTTTAGGTATGTTTGATTCCAAGCTGTTGGGTATTTGAGAGGGGTTACAAGAGAGTGGGGTGATGAGGAAGACTTGGGTGTAAGTTTGAAGCTCAACGGCTCGTGCTGAATTTTCGTCTTTACAGAAATGGCATGATCAACATTTCGCCCATCGGCCGCAACGCAAGCACACAAGAAAGATACGATTACGAAGCCTACGACAAGAAGCACCACATCCGCACAAAATTCGTCGAAGCCCTAAAACAGAAATTCGGACACTTTGGTCTCACGTACGCCTCCCTTTTGCCTTGTCCATAAGGCCCCTATACCCCATGCCCTCTCGTCACCCTTACCACCCTCTCTCACCCACTCCACACTAACCCCTCCCCCATAGCTACTCCATCGGCGGCCAAATCTCCTTCGACGTCTTCCCCACCGGCTGGGACAAAACCTACTGCCTGCAACACCTCGCCAAAGAAAAAGAAATCAGCGGCGTCGAGTACACGACGATTCACTTCTTCGGCGACAAGACGTACAAAGGCGGCAACGATTATGAGATTTTTGAGGATAAGAGGACCGTGGGGCATAGTGTTGAGAGCCCGGAGGATACGATGAGGGAGTTGAAGGAGTTGTTTGGGATGTAGTTTGGGCGGGTTGGGCTGGTGGGAGATGTGGTAGAGAAATGGGGGGAAAGGGATATAACGGAGATGAGAGGATGTGGGATGAGAACATGACGGCTGGATGGGCTTTTGAAAGCGACAACGATAGACGGCAGCGTTGGCTCTGGCATAGATGAGATATGATTCGTTTAGAGGAGCTGGCTTGCTCTAGGAAAAGATTTTCGCCCTCTCCATGTTCTTACAGGAAGTCTTAAAATGACGTGGGCGCAAGTATCGCACACTTGGTTACGATATTCTACGGAGGACCGACAGACGCTGGGTTGTATTCTCGGCCATGACCTGCCGCTGTCTCTGGTCTCCGGTACCAGTTGCGATTCAAATATACACCACTCAAGCTTTTGGACTGAGCACAAGGGTGTCAAGGGTCGCTGTACACTCTCAGCAATTGGTGATTACATCAACAACGCCTCCATCACCCCTAATCTCACCCAACAAACCCTTACATCAACAACCGCCACGCCCCCAAAATCAACGCCGCCGTCCCCGTACAAACCCCCATCAACCACTGCAACGTACTGAACTTCACCATCTCCACCCTCTCCCTCAGACCCGCCACCTCCTGCTCGATCCTCGTCTCGGTTTCCTTGATCTTCAGCTCCTGCCCCTTGGCTTCTTCTCTGATGCGGCCCTTTTCGAGGTTCAGGTCGAGCTTGACGGAGGCCTGGGCGCGAGAGAGTTCGTCGCGCACGCGGGCCGAGAGCTTGGCGAGGTCGTTGGAGAGGCGCTCGTGGGAGGCGAGGGTCATGGTTGTGTCACTGGAGTCGAGGGCGAGGAGTTCGGAGCGGAGTTTGGTGAAATCGACTTTTTGGGTGTAGGTGGAGCGGTCGGCGTCTGGTGGGTAGAGAATTTTAGTACGAACGAGGGTTTTCAGAGGGGATTATGGGTCAAGTTGGAGGGGGGGGGGGTAAGGGTAAGGACCTTCGCGCAAGACCATGGTACGGGTGAGGTTTTGGATCGATTCTTCAATCACGTCTGAGAGGACGAGCATCATGGCTTTGGATTGCTCTTCTGAGAACCCCTCATCTTTGAGCCGTTGGACGAACTTTAGGGTGTCAAAGTGGTGGTCCCTCGGTAGCGCCAAGGTGGTGGAAAAGGGTTTGTGGAAGGTGAGTCTGCAGAAGAGGGTAGGCAGCAGGCTCGGCGGGGCAGAAGGTCGAAGGGGAGAACGGTAGATGGGCCGCGATATGCTGGGCCTGTACGGTCTGTAGCTTTCATGGTGGAAGGGTTCTGCTGGGTATGATGCCGCTCGAGGGAGGGACCGGTATTGGGTAGTTGGATGGTAGGTGCGCACGATTTTCTGGTTAACGAGGGCTAGAGATTTTGGAAAAGTGGCCTTCCAGGTAAGCTGGGGGAGAAGAAATCGCGGTATTGAGGTAGTCGCTGACGGCATCTTGATGGCTTTCCTTTGACGATCGAGGGGATGTTACAGTTTTCCAGAAGTTGGAGCACAAGGCAGGGAAGGAAAGCCCCACGCGGGGCGATTCCGTCAGCCCTACGTCTTGCCCTTTTCATCCAGTAGAGTAGGGCTTGTCATAATCTCTGCTGCTCATACTCTTGTTGATCTCCTTCTCTGCCAGTTGTTCTAGCACACATTTGACGAGATGATGCTCAAACTTCCACAGAGCCTTCAACGCCTTGTTGCCTATTCACTCGCCTAGAATCGTTCCTTGAAGACGCAGTATGCGAAATATTATACATCACATTGGGAAATGAATCTGACTGCTCACAAGTGATATTCCAGAGTTCTTACCAGACGTGCCATACAATTAGTTTAGTTACGAACAGACAAGTCAGGCTAGAAAACCGAATCGAGGCAAGACCGAATTATATAGGACGCCGCCAACAGGCCTTGTAATTTCTGTTCGACTCTTGACTTTGCCAATACCTGTTGTCCTTTTAAGACCACATCCCTTCATGGCAGGATCTCAAGTTGGCGAACAGATCGCATTATAGTCGAGGCACAGTCCTACGAGTATTGCACCACGTCTATGCTTCATTGCTCGCATCTACTTTCGGAGAAGTAGGCGATAAACCTTGAAGTCTGTACAGTCAAGGATCGAGTCCAAACAATCCTGACACAGGAACGCAACAGTAACACTGTATCGGATGAACGGGATGATCAAGGAGGCTCTGTATGACCTATGTGCATGCTCATGCATGCTGAGGCGAGCAATGCCCTGGACGCCTTGAAACACAGCTTCCTGCTTTGATGCGTCTCGCGTTAACGGTGCATCAAGAATTGAGCCTCGACGTTGTGATAAGGCGTTCGACCGTGAATGAAAGAAGGAATCGAACCAAGTTCAGACTCCTGGTATTATTCGAAATGGGAGCCTGGGACAGGCGACTCAAACGATGAGGATCAACACATAAAGAGCTAATGAAAAGCCGAAGGCTGAAGAGCTGGGAGAGGTCCTAACTCCAGAGGTGTCTATCAGAACAAGTGGTAGTCTCGTATCTCCTTCACATTCAAAGCATGCCATCCATAGGTGACGACGGGAGCGCAATAGGCCCGCCCAGTGGTCGGTAGCGCGTCAGGAAATAGGGTTAATATCTAAATACGGAAAACCATAATGTTACTCCTTTGGGACTAATTGCTGCTAATTCTGAATGTCGCTTGTAAACAATAAGCACTTTATTAAGCTCTTGGCCGTCCAATTGTACAAGCAATCCTTACCTTACGATAGGGAATTCAGAAGGCTAAAGTGGCTATCGCAGGGCAAAATGAGAGTGAAGATTGAAGAGCACTCCTAATGTGGCACGCAAGATATGAAGGTAGCATTGCGAATGTTCACGTATCGCCACACTGCAATCCTCATCTTGGCGCTTTGAAGTTTTGTGTGCAACAAATCATGCGTTTCGTTCTGGGTGTGAAGTTTCGTGATCGTCGGAGGATGAGTTTGCATTCTAGCTTGGACTGCTCGCAGCCACTCATTCGTTTACACCAAGCGTTTTGCCGTTCCACCACCTGCATGAAGATACAGGGATGAGCTCCCGTTCTCCAATCACTTGCACCTGCATAAGGAATCGTTTGCCGCCTTGTTCTGAATGGGCCTGTCCGAAATGCTCCACCAAAGGAAGCGCCCGGCCTTCGCGATGTGGGATGAAGGTGTACTCGAGAGAACGATGAGTCCTATCCTCATGTCGAGAGGACTCGAACGTCAATGTCAAAATGGAGAGAATGAAGCTTTGGTTTTATATACGAGCATTTGGTGAATAATGCGGTTCAGCCTCAACACGACACCTGCAAGTGGTGCGAATACGAACCAATGCAAGAAGTCTCTAGGGTTAAATCGTACAACGCTATTCTATTGACTTCCTTCCCCGGCGTCTATTTCTGGGGATTGGCCTACCCCTGGACCTATCACCGTCTTGCCCCGCAGGTACCTTCGCGCCCAAGTCTAGACATTGGGTATGCCTTCCCATGACAATTCGTGCATCTTTTACCGCTGTCCGTTGTACGACTGAGATGCGAAACTGATCTAGAAAAGCTACCGTCATACTTATGGATTTCAGATGAATCTCGGCGCTTGAACAAAATCCCCAGTGTACCCGCCCTTCTCGGGCTCCCACGTTAGTAGTCATCTTTCATTTCTCAACATCAAACCTCCTCTGCGATCTCCCTGGAAGCTGGATCTTTTCAGAGTAGTTTGAGAGCCTTCGAAAGGAAGACTGTGACCTACGAAGAAGAGCGGAGTTGCACGTCAAACAGCTAGCAGATCATCATCTCACGTTATACGGAATAATAGTTATGTCGGACGAGAAACCTCATACTTACCAGCCAGTATCACCTGTCGACGCCGACCATTCAGTAGACGACAAGGAAACCAAAATTCCACAAGTGATTGTGCGGTCACGGAGATCATCGACTTCATCCTCGGGGCTTACATTGAGGACGCCGAAAGCGGCACGCTTCACTGAAGCAACGTCTGTCAACTCGCCCATCGACCCAACCGCAACAGGTCGTTCTCCCTTTGCCGACCCTCGTCCTCGAACAACCTACCTCATGCCTCAACCTCAACCTTCCGACGTTGGCTTCGGCTATGTCGCGGATAACCAAGCCTCGAAACACTCATCCTACGCTGGGGTCGAGGTACCTCTTACCCCAGCGTCACCCTTGAAAAGCGCCTTAAAGCCTCCCGGGACGCCAGGACGCTTCATGAATCCCTTAAGCCCTACCTTCAAAGAAGAGCAGGTACTGGAAAAGCAGGAAGAGAGCACAGATAAGCAGAATGCGAAAGACCTGAAAGTCAAGACTCGCGTGCGAATGGCCAAGATGGCTCTCCGGGGCGTCAACTTCAGCTGCAGTCTCATCGTTCTCACTATGCTCTCCACATCTCTAACCATTTTCAACGCCACAAAAGCTATCCCACCAAGGAGTAACCTCCCACCGTGGGCTCAAGGCACAAAGACCTGGCCACAAATCCTTCTGCTCTGCATATCCTGCGTATCACTGGTCTTCACCATCTGCATCCTGGTAGCATATCGAAAAGGCGGTCACAAGCGAGCTCAGAAAGCTGCTGCATACTATACCATGTTTGCCGTTGGATTCTTCTTGTTCAGCACAATCATGTGGATCATTGGCGCCGCCGTTTTGCATCAGGCCAAAGCAGGTGGCAATGGCAAAGACGTTTGGGGATGGTCTTGCAAAGGCGGCAAGCGTCAAACACTCTTCCAGGACGAAATCGATTACAACCTGATATGCAGACTGCAGGTGAGCACACCCATTCCTAAAGATTAGCCTAAGATACCGAAATGCTAACAAAGCCCCCAGTCCTGGTCCCTCGTCTGCGCCATCATCGAAATCGTCGTCGAAGTCATCACCATCACCATCTACGCCGTTGTCTTCTACCGCTTCCATTCAAAACGCAAGCTCCACAAATCGATGGACCTGCGCGACCGCGCCCGCTCAGACCTCTATCTCGCACAGCTCCGCTCCCAATCTGCCCCCAACACCCCCGGCTTCCAAAAGACCCCCATGTCCCCCTCCTTCCCCGCGCACCTGCACGGCAATGACCCCCACTCCGCCGCAGAAAACGGCGAGTACCACGAACGCACCCAATTCGCGCAAAAGCACCAGAGCTTCGCCCAGCCAAAACCATTCACTTTACAACCCCCACCTATCCGCGTGCAAAACGCCACCCCGGCCATGTCGCAAGATGGCTTCGAGCCCGCCTCCGCCCCCAAGGTCCAAGAGCACGTCCCCGCCGCCCCGGGCGAACAGGTCTACGACTCCGTCCCGATCCCTGGCGCCTACGCCAGCCCGATCGCGAGCCCAGCATTCCACCAGCCGCAGAGCATGAACTTCGGCGCGGCGCAGCTTGGGCAGGCGTATACGGCGGAGAGCAGGATCGAGAGCCCGCCGTCGAGTCCGAGATTGCCGAGAGCGGGATTGCGGTAGTGGCCGTTGCTGGGCATTTCTTATTCGGGGAAAATTGGGATTGGGGCGTGGCTAATGGGTTGGGATTCGGGGTGTCGTTCGCTTGCGTAGCCACCTATACCTTTTCTTTTGTTGTTTTTATACATGGACATGTATTTGTGGGTTGGGGAGTTTTATCCGGATGATCTACTCTCCGTCTGCCCAAGGTTTGGTTGGGGGAGTGGGGTGGGGGCATGTTGATCATGTTTGATGTAGCATTGTTGGTAGTTGAATGAGGCAAGGAAGATGATTAAAACTTATCTTGGCTCTGTTGGGTTGAATGTAATATGTAAGAGACTACCAGTAACTAACTTCTCATCAGGGATTAGGGCACTCGTTTAGGATGACTGCATTTGTTCAATGCTTTTCAGAAAGACTCCCGTTTCCTGGCCTGATCTATAATAACTGCCTTCTATTCCTGATGTATCCCCATCTAAACCTCCCCCCTCACCTCACCGGATACAACCCCCTCCCCCCCATCCTCCGCTTCACCTCCTCATAAACCTCCTCCGGCGTCCCCACCGCCCCGACCTTCTCCACCTTGCCCTGCTTCTCAAAATACTCCACCACCGGCATGCTCGTCTCCTCGAACACTCTGAACCGCTTCTTGATGCTCTCCTCGTTGTCGTCGGCGCGCCCGGACGTTTTGCCCCGGTTGAGCAAGCGCTGCTGCATGACGGATCCCGGGCACGAGAAGAAGAGCGTGAAGAGGCTGGGGCAGACGGAGGATTCGAAGTGCAGGGCTTGGTCCATTTTGCGGGGGAAGCCTGGTGTGGAGACGGCGGTTTGTGTTAGAGGAGAGGGTTGGTTTTTGGGGGGGGGGAAGGTGGGCGGACTTACCGTCGATTAGAAAACGACCCTTGGCGCCCTCTTTCCCGCCCATGACCTCCGTCATCGCGTTTTCGAGCAATTGCACCGTTACTTCCATTGGTACGATGATGCCTTCCCTGATGTGCTCTTTGATCATCTCGCCAAACTGGCTGCCTTTTCTTTCTTGCTCCGCTCTTAGCAGATCTCCGGCGGATAAGTGTGTGAAACCGTAGTCGCGGACAAGATTTTCGCATTGCGTGCCTTTTCCCGCGCCGGGGCCGCCCAGGACGTAGATTACAGAGACGTTTTCGGGGGAGAAGGTGGGGGTGGATTTTTGGGGGGCGGAGAGGAGGGGGTTTTGAGACGGAGTGGTAGGTGGCATTGTTGGTTTGGTTGTTTGGGAGGGTTTAGGAGGCAGTGAGGGCGTTTTCAGGTGGGACCGCAGGAGTTTAGGAGGGTGTTGAGGAGGACGTTATGTTCTTGGAGCGCGGTTTCGGAGGGGCTTCGCTGGCGCGGGACTTCACCATTAAGACGTAAGATATTGTGCCTGCGACGAAGATTGCGGCAAAGGGCCAGATTTTGAAGGGTTGAGCAGCGGGGTTGGAGGGTTTCCCTAAGGCGTAGGTCCGGCGTAGTGTGGATTGGTGGTTGCGAGAGGTTGAGGGGGGGAACTGCGCTCTTCTGGCAAGAAGGAAGCTGAATGGTCGTACGTACATGCGGTTTATCTGTTAGGTAGGATGCAGCTTTGTGATACCAGGTAGCTGTTGGTAGAGATAGGCGGGTTCTACGCATGACTTCACTTCCGCGCGGATCATCTTCCAACCCACCGTAACCCTAACAAGCCATGGACCTCCACAACCTCTCCTCCTCCTCCTCCTCCTCCTCCTCCTCCTCCTCCTCCTCCTCCTTCCCCTCCTCCTCCTGCTGCTCCTGACGTCCACGACATCCTGAATATGATCCTATTGTGAATATTCACTCACTCCACTTAACAAGGGCGCCCACCTCCAAGTGTTTTAGCTTCTCTCGGCCCCATTCGAATGTCCCTAAACACCATGATATCCTAGATTATCAAAGAGGCATTGGTAGATGTGCCATGCCTGGACATATTCGCCTGCAACTATTCTATTTCAACCACATGCCAGACCTTAGTACACCCCTGTGAAGTTTTCCTTTTAGCTATGTCGTCGAACCCATCAAGAAGCTCAGCCAATTTCCGCAGTCGTCAATTCCATTTATCCCACATCATCGTCATAGCCGCGTGAACAATTGAGGAAGTTGCCAACGCTCTTGAGATCTCGTTTCTTGGCTTTTGTTCCGATTCGAGACATGTCGAATACTGTTCTGTCCGGATAGCTCCATGGAAATCCTTTAGCAGACCCCTAGGGCTTTGCTTCAATCCTGATAATGGAAGTACGTATCCAAGGGGTTTTTTTGGCTTTGCTCTCACTTCAACTTCGTGGCTGGCCATAGGCGTCACTTGCCCGGCAATGGTACAGAGTCTTGAAGCTGTCTTGCCGACATTTACAGCAGTAAAGGTTGCAAATAACGTTACGATTCGCGGTAACGATACAGAACAATTCTCGACCAAGAATAACACACAGATATCGCAGCAGTGAAGGCCAGACATTGATTGTTGCCCTTGCTCGTTCACTTGCCGACAATACCTTAGGATCCTTGTTGCTATTGAGTTCATTGATGTTATTCACATTCTCCGAGCGCTGCCCACCGCTCAACAATCGCAGTACCCTTAGCCCTTCATCCCCCATTCACAACTTCCTACTCCTACTGTTATCCTTAGTCGCAGTCCGTTGCAGTCCGTCTATTGCGCCAATGAATACTTGGAAATCTCTATCTGAACCTCCTTCTCCTTGATATTTCCATTCCTAACCCACATCCACATCCACATCCAAATCCAAATCTTTGGTTCCTTCCACTTTGATATCCTCCAACCCCACTTTTGCGCCTGAACCTCGGCCTTTCGAGCAACTGCCACAATGGCGAAGAGAAACGGAGGCTTACGCGAAATAACGAAAGCACAGGCCGGAAAGCGTGCTCAGATCGAAAAGCTCATCGAGTCGGAGCGCAGAAAAGCGCATTTCGACCCGGCCACTCCTCGACCTTATGCTTGTTTCGCCGTTCGCCCCATTGTCCGTCTTCCAGGGCAGCCCTTGACCAGTGTATCTGGCAACCAAGCTGGCCGTCGTCCTTACCGGAAGAGCGGTCGTCCTCCACTGCAAGTCATCCCGCGCCCCATTCCGGCGCGCCAAGTCCCAATCCCCAAGTCTACCGGTTGTCCGCTGAGAATCTCGGTGAATCTGCCGCTGCCGAAGCCAGCGCCAGAACCAATCGTGTGCAAGCAGTTCAACTTCCTGCTCCTACCCGGCGAGCTCCGCAACAAAATCTACAACTACGCGTTCCCCGAGGAATTCTTCCAGCTTCAATGGATTGAGAAAACAGACAGCTACCTTACCTATTCTCTTCCCAAACGCGGCAAAATCGGCCCTTGCCTCGGTCCATCTGCTGGTCGACGACGCCGCTTGTTCGACTACCCGCGTCGCGTGCGTAGCAAGGAGGTCATCCCACCGTACCGCCTCTCTCCAGGTCCCGCTGCCCTGCTCCTCACTTGCAAGAAAGTCAACGAGGAGGCCACAGCAATCTTCTATGCCTCGAGCACCTTCTCCTTCAAAGCGCCAAACATCCTCCGCGCCTTCCTCAAACCCTTAAGCCCCACGGCCAAAGATGCCATCTGGAGCATCGCCATCAAACACTATACCGCGGGCAACCCCCGCTACACCGATTTTCAGCAGTGGAAACGCACCTCCGACAGAAACTGGGACGACCTCCTCTGGGACGCCGCCGACGATCTCGTCAGCCTCGACCACCTGAGTATCGACCTCACCATCAACGACGTCCCTGTCTTCTTCGGCCCAAATGTTAGCTGGAAGGTGCCCTTCCTGGCGTTCCAGGAGATGGGAATCAAGAAGTGCGAAGTCACGCTGAGGAACTTTACGACGCCACCGGCGGTACT
>JAABUL010008630.1_pt1 | contig 10260 bp, 15 predicted proteins | sample 5559151 | NCBI WGS metagenome assembly JAABUL01 (sample SAMN10711876, study PRJNA513368) | rock metagenome | isolation source: Antarctica rocks | place: Antarctica: Victoria Land, Pudding Butte sud | reverse complement strand
GGGGTCGGCGAGGTGACGGTGCGCCAGCTCGTGCGCCAGGCGCTGCGCATGCGACCGGACCGGGTGGTGGTCGGGGAGGTGCGCGGAGCCGAAGTGGTGGACTTGCGACGTTCAACTAATACGATACCGGCCTGCCTGGTGCGCTAGCGGACGTTGCCCCTGATCAGAAGGCCACAGGCAGCGGTCGTACGTTGTCCGGTCCGTAGATGCCGTCATCGGCGTCGACCGTCACCGTCGATTCACCCGCTCCTGTGATGGCCTCCCGAAGATGCTTGGCGACGACCCCTCGGACGTACCCATCGTGGGGGTCGTGGCCCAGATCGTGCAGGATGCCCGTCATCGCAACCTCTAGCGCGTCGACCGAGCGCTCGGCGAGCACGGTCCGCCGTTCGGCCACATTGCTAGTGATGATCTGGTTTGAGAGCTTCGCCAGATGTGCGCGTTCTGACTGATAAACGGCCAACCAGCCGGGATCATGCGGGTGGTTCGAGACTTGATGATTCAGCCAGTCCACGTGGCCCTGTGTCCGGTGAAGTTCCTCTTGCAGAGCGTCGCCAGCATCGATCGTGCGTGGCTTGCCGTACTGGCGCGCCACTTCCAGCGTGGCGGCCTCGGTGACCCGCTGCGCCGCAGCCTTGCGGACCTGTGGTGCACCGCCACCGTGCATGCGACACCGCGTGCTGCCCCGAATCGCCGGTTGCTGGCAGGGGCCGCCGTCGTACTTGCGGCGTGCACCGCAGGCCCGAAGGTGCTCGGTGCCGGACACTACGCAGCCGCCCGCGCAATGCCGCTTGGGCTGACGGCCTGCGAGATGCGCAACGACTCGCCACCCCTGAACAGGACGGCCTCGAACGACTCGCTGAACATTTGGAAGTCGTTCGCCAGGTTCAGTGCCGAATCACGGACTAGACCCAAGTCGAGGGTCCCACCATCGAGAAATTGCATTGACCCGGCTGGGAACATGTACGAGACGATGTGATCGGGCCACGCGTTGACTGCACCCGGTGCTTGGACATTGAACTGCTGCCCGGCTTCCCCTTCCATCGACCACGTGGGCCGCAGATTGCGGGCCGCGAAGTAGGCCATGAGGTCGGAGTCGGTGACTCCGACGCGGGCATCGCCGGGTTCTTGGATCGCCAGATCAGACCTGAGAATGCCGCGCGCCCAATGGGGAAGGACGAGCTGGAGCTGGTCATCGGGTGTGGTGCGCAGCCGATCCCGCATCCCGGACGCGGCCCGGTCCAGCAACGGCAGCAGAACGCGGGTAGCGCCCAAGTTGCCACCCTCGTTGGCGAGTCCTGTGACGGAGGTCGAAAGCGCGCCAATTTGCGTAAGCACTTGCTGCTCGGCAACGCGCGAATGGGCCGCCAGCGCCAGCTCGGTGACACGTGCCACGAGTTCGGGATAAGCCCGGGCGGTCATGTTGCCGAAAGTCAAAATATTGGTCACGGCTTGCGTGTCGACCACGACCTCGGTGTCGACCGTGACCCGCAGGCTCGGCTTCCGAATGAGCGCGTTCGTCGCGGCGGCAAGGTCGTCGGGAACAGTCCAGATGCCGATGGCACCCTGCGCCTGTGCCAGCGTGGGTGGTCGGATGAACCGAACGCCACCGCGCTGTGCGGTGAACACGGGAAGACTCGCCGTGACGGGTCGGTCAACCACCTCGAACCCGATGAGGCTGTAGTCCACCTGCTCCGGTGCCGCAAGGCCGCCAGCGGCCGTGATAGCCCGCTGCGCATGGGACTCGGCGGCGGCGTCGAGTGCGGCGGTGACGGCCTCTGGCGAATCGTCACGCCGAAGGATTCGGGACTGTGGGCGGTCTGCGTTAATGGTCGCCACGAGCACGCGTCCGTCGCGGGAAGTGGGCATCCGCTGTGTCCGCATGGCGGTTATGAATTCTTCGGCCAGATCGTCGCGATTGCCGATCGGGTGGCCCGACGCGGTAATGGCGCGTGCGTTGCCTCGGGACGACGCAGAAACGCGGGGCCGATAGGCGGCAGGAACAATTGCTCGGCTGCTGGTGCTGCGGCCATCGGCGCGGAGAGCCGCGAGAACCTGGGTGGCATCATGGCCGCGCGTGACGTTGCCGTCCCGGCGGGACTCCTCCCGCTTGACGGCGGTCGCGGCGGCGGCCAACTCTTCGAGCCCTTCAAGCGCTGCTTCATCCATCCGGACGTCGGTGGCCGGATTGGATTCCTCATCGAATTCCTGAAGAATCAAATCCTTCAATTCGTTGAGCTCGTCATCACTGAGGTCAGTGATGCGGCTAAGCAATTCTTGGATCCGCTGGTCGCCGGGGTCATCGGCGGGGATCGGCGGTGCCGGAGGAAGTGGGGTAGACATGTGGGGCTCCAGGGGTGTGATCACGGTTGTGATCGACTCCACCGGGAGGGCCGCCACGGCAGTTGGCTGCCGCCGGTTCACCAGTTCGTGCCCTCGCTGCGTTCGCGCCAGGCCGTCGCTCTGGGTCAATCGTACGACATTCTCAGGAAACTCTCAGCAAAATGGGGCTATGCGCTAACGGCTTGATTCTGTCCGTACGTGTCGCTGTATCGCAAAAAGTGGACGTTATCGTCGTGTGCTGACGTTTGAAAATCGACAGAATGGCGAGGAGGCTCTTCTATGTGACCCAAACCGGGCATGAACCTACGCACAGAGAGCGAGGCACGGCATCATGTTCGTGACACTCGAGACTGAGTTTGAAAATGGGAACTCCTACTGGAACGGGGAACCTAGCCGCAACATCTGCCCGGCATGCTTCAGCAACTTTCAGCGTGAGGTAGCGATACTGGAGAAGATCGTTCGCGGAAGTTTGTGGTGCAGCCGAGACGACGCGGCGATGCACGCCACGGGATTGATGAAGGTCAGATTCGAATCCGCCTGTGAGCCTGAGGAACTCATGGGTCCAATCCCCGACGAAATGAGGTTCAAGGGTCCCGAACCACCCTGCCGCCTTGGGGTTGACGTCACCGTGGTGAGTGGGCGAACAGACAGGCCGGCGCCATCACATATGTCTTTCCACTGGATCTCGGACTGTGACGAAGCGGTGTCCGAATTCCCCACAGATTGGCAGCAGGATGCGGGAGGCAGGCAATCTCGCGTTGATCGATACTGAATGACCGAGGCGAGCGCCCCGGCCTGGAAAACTGGGTCGGGGTTTTCGGGGTTGTGGGGGAGATTCGCAACAGACAATTTCTGCGCGCGACCAGTCGCCTGTCTTTGATGGCTTTGGCTTGCAAGCAGCCCGACCGTTTGCTAGCCGACCGACTGACCCAGCGACCTCCAGACACGGCCCTGGCGTCCTCCTGGACAGGCGCGCGGCCGAGGTCGCGCGCGTCGTTCGCCAGCCCGGCTGCCAGAGCCTGGCGGGCACCACGGAGTACCCGCCGCTCGCGTCGCGGTCAGGCGATGCTGGCCTTTCGGCCGAGGTGCGCTGCTGTGGCGGCAGTCCAGCGGTCGGCGGTGCGCGGGCCGAAGCTGACGCGTCCGTTCAGGTCGTCCGCTACCCGTGACCATGAAGTACCCGCCGCGCGGAGGACACGCACGCGATCGAGCACACCTTGCTCACGCTCGACCGGACCGTCCTTCGAGTGGCCGAACGGGTACGCGCCGACCCCGTGACCACCTGCGGCCGTCTTGGCCTTGCGTCCGTCACGTAGGCGCTTGACGATCATGGCGCGGTCGAGTTGTGCGAAGACGCCGGCCATCTGCCTCATGGCAGTGCGGAAGGGGTCGTCGGGGTCGTCCTGCTTCACCTCGCCCTGATCGATCGAGTAGACGGCACCGCCGTCGCGCCAGATGGCGGCGAGGATGGCCTCTTGGATCGTCAATGAGCGGGCCAGCCGGTCGAGTCGCGCCACGACGACGGCATCTGCGTCGACTGGGACCGCGCCCATGGCACACGCCAGGCCGGGACGGTCGACTGCGTCCGCTGCACCGGACACGGCTTCGTCCCGGCAGACGCGCACGACGTCGTGCCCGTGCGCCTTGGCCCACTTACGGACCTGTGCGTCTTGGACGTCGAGCCCGAAGCCGTGCTCGGCCTGACCATTGGTGCTGACACGCAGGTACGCGACGACCTTCATAGCCGGTCGTCCTCCACCGAATCGGCTTCGCCACAGCAGGTGGCACACGCGAACACCTGCGCACCGGTCTCTGCGTCGCGGCCGACGGGCACCTGCCGAACGTCGAGCGCCTCGGCGCTGGTGTCGTCCAGCCCGCAGACCACGCAAGCCAGGCCGTCCTCGGTAAGTTCCGAATTCCTCATTCGATCTTCCTTCATCTGCCGCGTGTCCTTTGTGGACGTCACTGGTACGAGACAACGATCGACTCGAACGTGTTGAATGTCAACGGATCTAGAGAAACATCGACTATGTCCTCAAGGGACACCAGACGGCTTGTGACCTCAGGGGGCGTCGGTAGCACGCGCTCGGCAAGTGGAGGGCTCTCGCGTGCGCTCAGCGGTCCAGGGGTGGGCCGTAAAGATCGACGGACGCGAGGGATGTGGTGCATGGGGTGGCCGGGTGGGAGGGTGCTTGCCGCTTACTCCCGGCCACGTCGCTGCCCTCTTGCCAACTGGATTGTCAGCGAGTAAGACTTCCGTGAAGAATCTAGTACCCAGTCCTAACGAAACGATCAATCACATGGGGGCAGCATGCACTTCCCACGGTTCCGCATCTTCACGTGGATCATTCTCATCATCAACGTGCTTTTCCTCATCTGGATTATCACAGGCATCTCGAGCCGCCCCAGTGCAACTGCGGCTAATTGCCAGAGTCTCGATCTCAAGACCTGCCAGGCGGCCAGTGACGCGGGGACGGGGATCGGCGTCTTTCTGATCATCTTCCTGTGGGTGGCTGCGGACATCATTCTCGGGATCATCTGGCTTATAACCAGAAAGAAGACTCGTGATTGCCCCACCTGCGGGCACAGCGTCCGCAAGGGTGTGACGACGTGCCCAAAGTGCGGCACAGATTTTCGCCAGCTGTACGGCGCTCCCCAGTCGGGCCAGTATCAGCAATCCGGCGGCCAGTACCCACCGCAATCCGGCGGCCAGTACCCACCGCAATCCGGCGGCCAGTACCCACCGCAATCCGGCGGCCAGTACCCACCGCAGTCCGGCGGTAGTACCGCTCGTAAGGAAACGTAATCCAGGCAGTGGCTTTCTGGCGCGCGGACCACCCACCGACAATGTCATTGTGCAGCAGTCACCATGGGACCAGTGACTACTGACCTCAGTAAGGTCTTTGTGGCATAATGCAGCCATGAGTGTGAAAGTCGAATACTGGTCGGCCGTAACGACGGTAGTCCCGGTTCTATCGCTCGCTTTAATAATCGAGGCGCGGGCGCAGTTCAATAAATGGGACCGCGATATACCAGCATCGTACCGTACCCTGCTATCACTGTTCTGGGTCGGACTTTTGGTTAGCGCGGCCGCTGCGGAGAACACGGCCTTCACTGCCTTGAGTGGAGAACCACCTCCGACTTGGGGACCCACTCTCTGCAGCAGTGTTATTGCTTCGCTGTTTGCTGCCCTCGTAATTTCACCGGCTGCCGAGTTTTTGGTACGCGGACCATCCGACACTTGGGCGCGACTTCTCACCCTGCACCCGCGAAGTAGTTGGCGGCTACGTCGCGCACTTAAGACGCAGGAACGCACAATGGTGGCAACGGAGGCCCTTAAAGATGCATGTACCCGCATGATAGCCGGGATTGACGACCAACTCGCGCGACTCGACAAGCATGAGGGAAACCCGAAAACGGAACTGGAGCGCAGCGCTATTCGGGCAGAACTTAAGACTTTGAAGCTCAGCATCTTAGCGAACCTCGATCGGTACGAGAATGTTCGACGGAAAAGTGAGTCTTTAAGAAACCGGTCAGACAAGCATTATAAGGATTTAGCGGATGTACGTAAAAAGTTGGCGGAAGATCTGCTTAAATACGGCAATACGTATGGGTCTTCCTCGTTGCGATCCGCGGGACCAACGGTCGACGATGAGACGCGCAGCGATCCCAAGCCCGGTTTTTAGTGTCGCTGTACGACTATGACAAGCCACTTCAACGCTGCGTAGCGCTTTCCGGCGTCGCATCATCCGCGACCGTTGGCCACGCCATCTTCCACGGCAGATCCACCGCACCCTCATGCCGGGGGCACAGCCACGCCACCGGCAATGTCCACAGGTCGCCCTTGATGACGTACCACTGATTCCTAGCCCTGTGGTCGTCAAAGAAGGGCACCGGCCGGTGCAGCTGCACCCGCGCGACGACCCCCTCAAAATCCTCCCGCCACGGTGCCTCACAGACGTAACAGCCGACTCCTTCATGCTCGGGCGTGTTGTGGTACTCCGTTAGATGCGCAGCCGCGCACCGATTGCAGAGCAGCCGGTCGGGGTGGAACGGGCATATCAGCGCCTGCCTGGTCTCCGAAACGCGCTGTTCACCGAGGGGAAGAATGCGCTTCGCGTTGATCTCGTCCAGAGCGTGCAAGCACGAGCGCACGCGCTCGTTCTTCAGCGCGGGGGCCAACTCGGCCTCTATCGTGAGCGCCAACAGCGCACCCAACTTTAGGATTCCCGGCTTCGCCGAGATGTTTTCCAGCGCGACCAGTTCCGCATCAGTGACTGTTCCGTGCATCATCCCGCTACCTCTTCCGTCTTGATGTTGATGTCCGTACCTGTGTTGTTCCGGTTGTTCACTGCCTGCCATGCTTCGACCACTTCATGCATCAATCGCAGTGCCGTTCGGCCGTCCTCGGCTGTCAGCGGAGGCAGCGAGTCGTCCCTGCCCCAGCAGTCCGCCCAGCGATTGAAATGGCCCGTGTTGCGCAGATCCGCGCTCGACTGGATGGGTATCCGCCACGGATCTGCTGCTTCTACTCCCGCTGGCCGTGCCGTCAAGTACCACCTCGCTACCCCCACGCGCCGCGACGTCCGCTTGCTCAACCGGTCTTCGACCCGGACGACGCGCCCGCTCAGCCTCAGCAGATTGTTCAGTTCCGCCAACGGCTCGGCTGCCGTGCCTGTGAACGCTTGTGCTTCATGTACTTCGGGTATCTTGTTTCTCCTGGTTTCGGAATTATTGGACCTACCGTTGTCACGCTCCCCCCTACGGGGGTAGCGCTACGTGACAACGTGGCGTTATCAGATTGTTGTCAGCGACGTGACAATGCGTTTCCCCTGGTAGACGCTGGTTGACAACTTTTCCGTTGTCAGTCATTGTCATCTGCACTGACAATGAGCGTGACAACGGCTCTGACAACGGCTTGCGACTAATGGCTCGGCTGTTCATGAGCAGTCCTCACTTACCGGCCACAACCGGTCGTCGTGTTTGGCAATGGGTGGACAATCGGATTGCAGCATCTTGTTGATGAGTCGCGTCCACGTAGCCACCGAACGGCCGTAGTCGCCGGTCAGCTTGTCGGCCAGCGACTTGACGTAGTAGACGCCGGGCTCACTGGCGACAACCATCGCTGCCGCCGCGCCGTGGTCGCCGTCCCCGTTGACGTCCTTGGACAACTGCGCCATGTCGAGGCTCGCCGTCAGCGCGAACTCACCGGCACGCACCACGAGGTACCCGGCGGCTTGGCCCTTCGGCGCTGGCGCGTTGCCGTGACGGTCCTTGCGCACGGTGATCATTGATGCGCCGTCCCGGTCCGGTCGGAACTGGTGCCGCGCCGTGATGCTGTACGCCACGGTCGTGCATGCCATTTTGTGACCGGAGTTGATCGGCCACTCCCGGTTCTCGGCACTCTTGGGCACGTGATCGACGACAGCCACCGCTGCCCCGGCGCGCTTGAACGGCAACAGCAGCATGATGTCGAACTTGGCGATGGCATCTGGGTCGTTGAGACGACCACCCTGCAGCGTCAGCACGTCGTTGGCAGCATCGAACACGACTAGCGTCGGACGGTGCAGGATGAGCGCGTCGAGCTGTCCGCGCATTGTGTCCACATATGCTGTTTCCGGCTCGACTAGATGCAGGTACCCACGGAGTTCGTCATGGGTTCGGCCCAGCACCAGCAGCCGAGAGACCACCGCTGCGCCTTGACCTTCGAAATCGAACCAAACGACGTGGTGGCCCTGTTTGATCTCTTGTGCTGCGGCGAGCAGCATGGTCCATGTCTTGCCGCAACCGGGTTCACCGAACATCCACGCCGTCTCACCTGCGTACAGCAGAAGTGCCCCGTCACTGCGGCACAGCACAGACGGCTCTGGTTGCGCCGGGTTGTCCAAGTACCGCGTGAGACCAGCTTCCCCCCACGGCTCGCCTCCAGGCTCGTCCCACGGCGCAGTCACGACGTGCTCCTGACCCACGCCATGTGTGCGTCGCTGAGGCTCCCGAGCGCCATCCCAGCGAAGTCCGACTTCGGCGGCCGCGGTGCACCGGGGCCAAGGATGCCGGCCCGGTGCCAGAGAGCGGACGCGTCGATGAAGTCACTGAAGTTGACGGCCCCACCCTCCGTGCTGGACTTCCCCCATGGCGGCCGCTCCGTCTCCGGCCGTAGTTCCCACGCGCGGCCAGCAGCGACCTCATCCAGGAGGACCTGGGGCGCCCGCAGCGGCATGTTGAACCCGGTGCTGTTGCCCTCGTTCAGCTCGAACTCGTACAGACGGCCCGACCCGTGCCGCGAGCCTGGGATCGTCGCCTTGTCCGAACGCTTCGCCGACGTCTTGATGTCGACGTCCGGCAACCAACCGTCCATGCCCTTGGGCGGCACCACGTCGCGCGGAAGCCAGAAGTATAGGTGCAAGCCACCGCCACCGGATCGGACCGTGAAGGTCGACAGCATCAACTGGACGTCGAGCCCGGCCAGTTCGCACCACTTCAAGAACGGCGTCAGACCGTCGTGCGCGGCCTTGATCTCTATGTCGATGACGATGTATCGCTCGGGCACCACCGCAAGATTGCGGCCCGCTCGAATCCATCCCGCGATGGTGTTCATGTTTCCGGTGGCGTGCCCGCGCGGATTACTGACGGACGGATGCTTACCGGGGTGGTTGCAATCGACCCCCGCGCGGCATTGGCACGCGCCGTTCACCAGCACGCCCCAGTCCGGCTGCACCAGCATGCGAAGACTTTCGGTAAAGAACTGTGCTGCCACGAGCCGCAATGATCCCGAGTCAATGCTTTGCTGGTCACCATTCAACACAGGGACGGGTTTCGGATTACTATTCGTCATATCGGGTTCCGCCATTACCCGAAGGGACGCGCGCTACTAGCGGCGTGTTGCGTTCCGGCTGTTGGGGACAGCGCATCGCTTCCGGCTTCAGCTGAGGGGCCGGAAGCGATGCCGTCACCCGGCTCGTTCCCTGCGACCGCAGCAGCGACGCCACCCGCTCGATCGTCCTTGGATCGGTAAGCTCAGTGGGCACGTTGCTCTCCATGCACGAGACCCAATACGAGTGCAGCGCAACGTATGACATCTGCTCTCGCGCGCTCATATCGGCATCTTCCGACGCTCGCCACGGAATGCGTACTCGGCATCCAGTGCCGCCTTGGTGAACAACACTTCGAGTGGTAGGCCGAGAACAGCGGGTAGCTCGGCACGGAGTTCCGGTGACGGTGCTACACGGCCGGCTATAGCCAACAGCGCGTGTGATTGATTGCCGGTCGTCAGCCTGCTGCGAACAAATCCGCGCAGAGTGCGACCGTCGTTCAGAATGATGTCTTGTATTGGCTGATAGCCATACTTGCAGTGCTTGCTTCGCACAGGAATCCCCTGACAGATAGGAAGGGTAGGATTCCTTCGCTGCGATTGGCATTGACAGTTGACTATTGACATTGGGCTCGCGTAAGTGCGATGTCGGCCCGGTCAGTCGGTCGGCCTAGCGAAGGTTGTCGCACGGCGGACTACGACGCCGAACTAGGAACGACACTATCGAATCGTCGACAGCTTGTCAAGGTCGCTACAAATGGTTGACGCCATGTGAGCTACGAATGGTTGACGCTATCGCTATGTGAGCCAAGAAACGCGTATACGCTGACGTAGAAGCAGCTCTTGATGGTCCTTCCGGCGACTTCCTAGCTGTTCGTCACTCTCTCCGCGTCGGCGCGTCAAGGTGGACGCGACGCCTGTTGGCTGGGGCATGATCGTCACGCGGTCGATCACGTGCTCAAGCAAGGCCCGCTGCCAGGGTATGTCCTCCGCGTGCTCGACCCACGCGTCTTGGATGCTGCGACCTTCGGTGTCCACGACGAACGTCGACCGCAAGGTCTCGGCAAGCTGGGACCGCATGGTATCGACGCGCTCGGTAAGCCGTG
>JAABUL010008629.1_pt1 | contig 10262 bp, 11 predicted proteins | sample 5559151 | NCBI WGS metagenome assembly JAABUL01 (sample SAMN10711876, study PRJNA513368) | rock metagenome | isolation source: Antarctica rocks | place: Antarctica: Victoria Land, Pudding Butte sud | reverse complement strand
GACTTGAGATGCTTCTGCAGTCATATCACGGTTATCACAGAAAGCAGTGCTTGTGACTTTCTGCCTATCATACCCAGACAAATTGATTGCATCATGCATCACAAAGGCTGCACACAGCATAGCAAGACTGGTCCTAACTCATTCCTCAAGATTTATGTGTTTGTTCAGGCAAGCCAGAGGACAAAGTGCGCTACTGGCAACAGCTGGTTTGCACCATGAGAGATGCTGTGTTAGTGATGCTGGTGGCAAGCTCATTTGCAAGACCACTTACCTGGTTGACCATCGAGTCATCTGGAAGAGCAGTGTCAGGTGCCTTCAAGCTGAAGATATGGCCACCCTGACGGCAAACGATAATGACGCTGCAGCTTTTGATGGTCTTGATGCAGCAGTGGTTACAGCTGCAGTGCACAGCACACAGACTGCAGGTGCCCCAGCAGCATGAGCAGATTTCTGAAACAAATCTGCCATTTGCTCCATCAGCCCTTGCAGAGTCTGCCCCTGTCCTGCACACACATGACTGAGGCTCATTTAGCCGCTGCTGTTCTGACCAGTTACAAGAACAGCATGAAGTTGCTCTTGCATGCCCTTGTCACAGACCACATTGTCAAGCAGATGGCAGTTTGTCCATCACAAACTACCGCAGCTGCGCTTCGAAAGGTGATCAGATCTCCATTAGGCAGGACCTTCCTTAAGGGAACATGGCTCAGCAGTGCAGCACAGAACGTGGTAAACAAGCCAGTTGCCAGTGTTATACAGTGCTGTCATATTCAAAGGGCAGTATACCAGATATACCAGATACAGATAGCTGTCCTTGAACGAGCGCAAAGTGGACTGTAGACAGCAAGGCACATGCAGCATGGCAGGATTAACAGCAGCAGCAACTATCTGAACCAGCAGAGATACCATCAACTCATGCATATTCTGCACAAGCCCCAAAAGTTGTGTCCCTGTGGTAGTGCTGCTGCTTCTGTTGGTGTATTGTTGCTGCTGACTTGAGCTACAAGTTCTACATCAAAATGCCAGGCGCAAATATCTGTGTTCTACAGGCCGTCATTGTCGTTATTTTAGCCTCACCAGCATGGTTTCCAACAGACACACACACACTTTGACACCAAAAATGTACTGTTGGATTTCAAAAATTGGAATCATTTCTGGTTCCACGCAGAGACACTGCGACTGCCGCTTCGCAAGATATCTCATGCAATCGCACGCGTCTTGGCCCAACTATATGGGGAACAGTTTGTCTTTGTCTGGAAGCATATCACAGTCTACCGAGACCACTCGTTGTCTGTTGATCTCGCTCTTGCACGCTTCTCTTGCCGGACCGAGCCTTGACTGGTAGACGTTGCTGTCTTCCTTATGGTCAAGCGCAAGATGGCGCAGCAACCACAAGAGCTGAGCCGTTTGCACGGCGCAATATCGAAAGGTGACCTGGATGCTGTGAAGGAGTACGAAAAGTAAAACTGCAGATCGAGAGGCTTTATCAGGCAAGCCTTCACTTCTTTGGAAGCTGATGTCTGGCTGCCATGAATCCGTCCAAACACGACTGCTATTTGCAAAAGATTACCAAACTGTAAGCTTGCCTCACAGGCTCAAACTCCTTTGATGCACGCCTGTTGTCAAGGCAATCTCGAAATTGTAACAGAGCTTGTCACGGCTGGGGCTGATCTTGAAGCAGTAAGATGTGAATTTTGCATATGTGATGTTTTGTAGCATGCTGACTCTCATGCTGCAAGCTGTGCTGTTGAAGAGGCTTTGCCTAGTTAAAGCCTCATTTGTGCCCTTGACTGTGTCCCATATACATTCCTAGCATGTCACCCATCTGGCATGGTGACACACTGCAGGCAAGCCACATTGACGAGTGTATATCCAGCGTTCTTGATTCGCAGCGTGAGGTGACATCCAACACTTTGCCTGCAAATGTATCTAGCCAGAACAACTTGAGGCCTGCATCACTGCAGATGACTGCAAAACTTAGAAATGATTCTTGCCTTGTTGAATAGTAAACGAGGTACATTTGCAGGGTTGGACGCCTGTGATGTTTGCATGTCGTAAGGGTGCCTTTGCTATAGCACAATACCTGATTGCTCAGGGAGCAAACGTTTCAGCGGCAAGTCAGGTATGCTTCGTGCACATAGGATGACATTGTCATTGCATGCCCTCAGCAGCTGAAGCTCTGCAGAATTACATGAGTCTGCATGTCAGCAATTGCAAACAGTGCAACTTTACCTGTAAGCATGGTCCACACTGTCAAAAGGGACCCCAAAGCTTGATTTGAATGAGTTGTGATGTTTGCTTGCACTCAGTCTGTAGATATGACTGATGGGGGCTGCTGTGCAGTATGATGCATACACTCCGCTGATTTGCGCCTGCAAGGAAGGACATACAGATGTTGCACAGCTCTTGCTGTCCCATTCGGCTGACGTTGAGGCTTTCAGCTGCAGGGTTTGTACTCAGACTGCAACTTGCATTGACCTTCACTTTGTCGTGTTTGTCTGCACATCTGAACAATATGGAAGCACTGCAACAGCAGCTCTCTGGTAATGTCCCTTTGGTGACCTGAAAGTCTTGTGCAGGATCATAATGCTTTGATGTATGCCTCTATGCAAGGACACTCAGAGACTGTCAAAGTTCTGCTACAAGCGGGGGCAGCTTTGTCTGCGTATTCACGGAGTTCTTCAGTAAGCTTTACATGCCTCAGCAAATATCATCTGTATATTGGGCAATGTGTCATGTGTTGTTAGACCTGTCGTGACAGAGGCCTCCAGAAGGGGCTTCTCCCTTTGGTCATTGCCATGAATGCATACAGCAGCTTGCATACGACATGATGTTGATAGTGCTGCAACTTGTTTAATGCTCCTCTCTTGAGTGTCTTGCTAGTTGTGTGTGACTGACTCTGAAGCTCAGTATATTCTGCAATGTGGCAGACTGCTTTGATCTCTGCACAACAAGGGCAAGCATATGTGCAGGGTTGGACTGCCCTGATGTACGCATGTGGCAGAGGCCATATCGAGACAGCAAAAGTCCTCTTAGCTCATGGTGCCAACGCCTCTGAGCGAAGTTCTGTGCGCTACAATAAGCCTGAAGAGGTATGTGGCTGGTAACAGCTCGTGGCTTGCCTGTGACACTGTATTGCGCTAGACACTCACACCTTGTATGACACTGCTTTAGGTAAATTTCTAGCAGCCTATGTATGCAACGCAGTAATGGTGTGCTTGCAGACTGAGACTCCCATGTTGCGTGCTTGTGCTTCGGGTCATTCCAAGATAGTCATGCTTCTGCTGACCATGGGAGCTGACTGCAATGCTACAGGAGGTTGGCAGGTGAGCTGTGTGTCTTGCAGCTTAACCTTTTCCTGTCCTGCTTCTGCCATGGTATGTCTTTGCTGCTGAGCATGTTGTCATGCTTGAGAATATACTTGACAATGTCCAGTGAGCATACACAACAGTACAGCCAGATACCGAGCTTATATCCTGGGCATTTTTGACACAATGTCACACTCATGGCAGCAGGTGTTTGTTGGCATTGCAACAAGTTGGTATACAGCATAGCTTGGTAACAGCTGAATGTCTATGCAGGAGTATTCGCCTTTGATGATTGCATGTGACAAAGGGCATGTTCAGCTGGCAACACTGCTGTTATCAGTTGTGTCAGATGTCCAAGCCACATCTGCCAAAGACGTACAATTTCGAAACACCTGTGCTTGTTATGTGTACATAAAACGCTTGACAATTTTTTGCCTGTGTTTGAGTTCTTGAGCAAATTGATCGTCCACCCCCCTCTGATGCTGCATTTTCCTAGGCCATATTTGCTTTGCATGTGTACTGCAGTTTCAAGACACAGCTATGGCTGTTGCTTTTGCCTGCTTTTGCAGCATGCAAGACTGTCAGAATCATCTAATTTTGAACCTGAGTCATGTGTTTTATTGCGATAGGGCAGAAGTGCATTCATCACTGCGTGCTCTCGCGGCAACCTTCAGCTGGCTGAACTGCTGCTACTCCATGGTGCTGATGTAGCCAGCTTTACGAGTTATGGCCATAACAAGATAAATGTGAGCCCTTGTTAGCAGTGCTGCTTTGCGTTATGCTTAGCATCAATTTCGTTTGCCAATATCATTTCATAGGCTTTGCATGCTGGATGTGCATTCAGCAACGTTTGTGCCTTATGTTGTGGCTGCACTTTGCCATCTTGACTCTGCTCATGTCAATCCAGGGTGACCTACGGTACGTGGACAACAAACAAACTCCCCTGTTGGCGGCTTCCCAAGCGGGCTCATTGCCTGTTGTCAAGATGTTATTGTCCAAAGGGGCGGCAATTCATGATACAGATGAGAAGGCGAGTTCTTTTGCTGTACTTGGGATGTATGTCTATCAACACTGTTGGAGCAAAGTTCGAAATTGTACAAGCAGAAAGCATGGTAGTGTTCTTGAGTCAATCTGCTCATGCTGCTGATCCAGCGTTTAGTCACGCGCTCGTTAACGCTTAACATAAGTACATTGTTCATGTTGAACGCATCACAGGGCAGGACCACTTGCACCTTGTTGTATGCACCTTGGCTGGCGCATGAGTTCTGCTCTGTAGTTCAGCCTTTGACAGCCAAATTTAAAGATGTGCCAAGTTGCTGATCACTATCAAACTGGCCAGAACTTTTGCTCAGTATCGCTGCTGCGCAATGGACGGCCAAGTGTCAGCATGTGCCTTCTGCATCAGCTGCTGATCACTATCAAACTGAAGGTGTGGGGAATTGGACTTGCAGGGATGGACACCACTCATGCTTGCATGTTGCAGTGGCTCTGTTGAAGTTGTGAGGGCATTGCTTGAGGCAGGAGCTGACATCTCAGCTTTCAATCTGGTAATGATCCCTGTTGTAGATTATAAGAATCGTATCACACACGGAACCTGCTGCTGTGCACGTCCCCCAACACTTCGCGCTACCAATGCCTGTGTGACTGCCTCCGAGGCGGCTGGTGTAATGCTCTTAAGCAAATTGGCTTTGTCACTGTCATGGGCATCTCTGTCTGCTACCTCATCACTGGGAACCAGGAGTGCCATGTCTCAAACGCAAGGGTTGCACCAATCCTACCTGGTTTCTGACACAAACAGATAGCTATGAAGTTGCTTGAGTTGGGTTTCTTCATGATACGGATTAGAAGGTGAGCCCCTTTGCTGTAGTCTGGATGTACGTCCATCAATAAGTTTGGAGCAAAGTCTCAAGCTGTAGAAGCAGAAACCATGGTACTGCTCCTGAGTCAATCAGCTCATGCTGCTGATCCAGCAGTTTGTCAGGCGCTCATCAATCCCTGACATAAGTATATTGGTCATGGTGAGCGCAATGCAGGGCATGGCAACTACAGCTTCTTGTGTGATATTTGCTCCATGTGTGAAGTTTACTCTATCCAGTCACCGCTTAGCGTTTGACGGCCACACGTCAGCATGTGCCAAGTTGGTCAGACTGGTCACAAACTTTGCCTTGTTGTATTGCTGCTCAGCGTCCGACAACTAAGTGTCAGCATGTGGCTTCCGCATCAACTGCTGATGGTTATGTAACTCAAGGTGGGGAACTGAACTTGCAGGGATGCACTCCACTGATGCTTGCATGTAGCAAGGGCCATGGTGAAGTTGTGAAGGCGTTGCTTGTGGCAGGAGCTGACACCTCAGCTTCCAACCCGGTAATGTTCCTGTTGTATTGGTTAGCACCACATCAATACCTAGCAGCAGATTCGGCACGTCTCTGCATAGTTTGCATTGTCAATGCCTGTGCCACTGCACCTGAGCCCTCGAGGTGGCTGTTGTAATGCTCTTGAGCAAATTGGCTTTGGCAGCGTCATGGGCATCTCCGTCTGCAACACCTTACCGGCATCCAAGTGTGCCATGTCTTGACCGCAAGGGTCGTACCAATCCTATCAGATTTGAGACAATGTCTTGTTTGCGTATGTTGCATGCAGTTGATGCACTTGAATGTACTATTTTGCTACATGATCAGTGTAAAACTTGCTGGGCAGCGCTTGCTGCTGTTTGCTCTTGACAGGGTACTGAAATGCCTGGAATGTTGCTGATAGGATGGAGAGACGCCTATGCTGATGGCATGCAAAGCCAAGAGTCCCAAAGCTGTTGAAGCACTGTTACAAGCCAGAGCTGACTTGAGGCCAGATGCAAATGTAACAGATCTTGCCCATAAGTTTGATATGTGTCCTTGCATGCTCTGTTTTTGGTTGCAAAGTCACAATCTGTTATGTCAGATGCTTAATATACATGCTGCATGCCTTGCTAGCTACAATGTTGTCAACACCTTGAGCCACCAAAATTGCACAAGCTAGTCGCCGGCAGCACTTCTCCATGGTGTTGATGCGGCACACAAGGTTTTGACAGATATGTGTAATGCCACTTGTACACAGCTGCGTCCAGAAAGCCAATCTTTCATGCAGTTTATTGTGCAGCTTGGTATCTGATGGTATCTACAAAGCTTGCGTGGTGCAGGGGTACACCCCCTTGATGTGGGCTTGTCATTATGACTCTTCAGAGACTGCTACCTTGTTGTTATCTGATGCTCGCAGCAAAGCGCAGTTGAACAACCGTGTCATACATGGCAGAGGTGACTATCACTCAGCACCAGGCAAGACGGTATGCCACACATAATCACACTACAAGCTTTTGATCTTGCAAACCAGGCTTTGAGTTGTAAGGGTGCATGGTTCAGGTACCCACTGGTGGTACGACTTGCAACCAGCATAACGAAGCTTGACATTGCAGTGCATGCTACCTTGCACTAGATGCAACATACAAAACCATACCTTATTTTGCATCTGTTCTGCAATTGCGCCCACAAGACAGATATGACAGTGTTGCTGTGTCCTCAGCATGTCATGTACACTTAATCTATTAAAGGTTGCGTGCTGCTTGTCCAGCTGAAAGTCCTCACAGTGTGGATATAACTGCAGGGTGATTCGGGATTGATGTTGGCATGCAGAAACGGCCATGCCAATGTGTGTGGACTTCTCCTCTCTGCTGGGGCTGATGTTGATTTTGATGATGACAAAGTAACCTACGACACGAAGTTGCACCTTGTTGCTTTGCGATTTTTGCATAAACCCCCATCATTATGTCTTTGTCTCAGCATAGATAGTTGACAATGCAGCGATTTCACAAAGATGACATGATGAGTGCTTGCATCAAAGCGTGGGCTTGGGCAAACCTTGTAGGCTGTGCTTTTCACTCTCTCTCTCTCTCACCTCAGATATGAGATGTGTCTGCACCCGTGGTGTCGAGAGTCATGTTATGTTGTTGCGACAGGGTGACACAGCTCTTCTCATCTCAGTCAAAGAGCACATGATTGCAACAATTACCATAATCAAGCTGCTGCTATTGGAGAGACCACTTTTGTGCCACACACCCCAGGTGGATTTTGTAGCTTATTGGACTTTCTGTGACACTTTCATAGTGTCAACTCCATCTCTGCGCTTCTTTGATCAAAGTTGATGTGACATAGGACACCTTGTGCATTGTCTTGCTTGGTTGCAGGCTTTGCAGGCTTTAGCGCATGCTTGTGCTGCCGAGAAAGAAGAGGCAGTCCGAGTGCTCCTGGATGCAGGCGTTCCTGCGGTAGTCACCATAGTTGTGATGTGTGGCTTTGCGTTGAGACCGAGTGCACGTGCGTAACTGCTTTCATAGCATGCTTGTTATTAACTCCCCTGTGCAAACTATCTTTCCTTTGACTGCACTGCATGAGTTCATTGTCAGCATACCTGATGAGTGGTGTGACTGGAGATGTATGTTGCAGGAACAAAGTTGCTTTTTGGATGCATGCCGCTTATGTCATTTGGACATCGTCCAGACAATGTTGGCCAAAGGCGCAGACAGTTGTGCAAGCAGTTCGGCGGTAAGTTCTATGCTATATCAAGACCACTTTCTTGGCCAAGCGGTCAATGTTTGTGGCAACTGCACTCATACCTGATCCTGTTAGGACTGCTGATAAGCTATCAAGATGAGCACGCCCAGTCCCTTCTTGTTGCTACATTTCTGTGAAAGGCATCAAGAGACAGACTGCAGCATTGATATACAGGGCGAAACCGCTTTAATGCAAGCATGTGACAGCTCCTCTTGCAGTCCATATGCTTATTGCACACACCTGTCAGGGGTGGTGGAAGCTCTTCTGGCTTCTGGTGCTTCTGTGGATGCCAGAGATGCAAAGGTCAGACAATGCGCAACTGTTATTGGTTTGCACAATGTTGTCTACCTAGCAAGCTGGTCAGATTCAGCTTGCAGACATCAATGAGATATTGGACATGCATACCGAGCTTCCATGGATGCGTCTTGAACTGTTTCAGCTTGATAGTCTGCTCTCGTGCTTGTCAAGTCATACTGCATATACACGCAGTCTGATGAGGTGACTGTGTGACCACTGGATCACCATTGGACGCTTGGCATGAATCTCAAGTCTGTCTGGCAGTAGTTTTCAAGCTTGCCTGATCCTGCTAAATGACAACCCTGCCATTGTGCTGGTAAGCTGCTCAAACAGATAGAAGCATTGGCATCATCCCCAAAGGAGCGACTTACAATAAAATTGGGTCCCTACCACTTACAGCCAGGTGCCAAGCAGGGAACACGGTTCTGATGTAGGGCCTTGACACCTGTGCATTCAATTTGCAAGGGCATGGATGGATTGACTGGTGGTATAGCACTGATTCCTGCAGGGTTGCACTGCTTTGATGTATGTGTGCCGCCAGCATGGGGGGCCCATTGAAATTGTACAAGCCCTTTTGACTGGAGGATCTGATATCAATGCCAGAGACAACCAGGTAGAGCTCAACAACACACACGTGGACCTGCATCCAACAGTCTCAATAGCTCTTAAGTAACACATGCTGTTGCACATGCAAAGGTAGTCATTGTGTATGAAGCCAAACTCCTGCGAATGAGGACATTGTCTCATTCATTTCTTCGTTCATTTTCTTGTAAAGTGTTTTTGTTCACTGTCTCTTGTTTCTCTTTTTCACTCTCTTGTGCAGCATCCTTTGGTGTCTGAGTGGCCGGCTGCTTCCAGGAAAGCGCTTGCATACTGTAAGCACATCCTTCTGCGATCATATGACACCTTGGTTGAGTGGCGTGTAGTTGATTCTGCATGGTCAACTCAGGACACAGTTTTATGTTTACGTTCGCAGCCTGACTGATGCCTTTGCACAGGGAAACACGGCCATGTTACATGCTTGTAGATATGATAACCATGAGCTGTTGGAATTCTTGCTCTCAAAAGGAGCAGATGCTACTGTGACTAACCATCAGGTACATTCTTACACATTGCTTGAATCAACACAAAAGGCAAGTCTAGCATACTTCTTTGGCACATGTATGTGGGGGGAACCTGGGCTCTCAGTATTCCTTCATACTTTGGCTGTCACAACCCTTTCTTGCTGCACATCACAAGGCATAATTTTCCATTCGTTGCATTACAAGTATCATCAAGAGCTGACTGCAACATATAGCCATGTGCACCATATTATGTCGGGCAAGGCTGCATGAAGCAAATGTTCTGGCTGGACACCTCATTGTACCAAGATGCGCAACCGTCTCTGAGCTATACAAACAACAAACCTCTCAAGACTTTGCTTGTGCAGGGCTGTACCAGCATGATGTACATCTGTCAAAGCCACGACTCTTTTGCTTGCCATGTGCTAGCACAGCTTCTTTCTGCCGGCTGTGATGTCACTGCAGAAGACAACCAGGTATGCTCACTGTATGTATGTCACGAAACACAGGCTGCCACCACTGCATGCTTTTAAAACATTCACATATGTACGGCTACCACCTGGTAGCTTCTACTCACAGCAATATGCGCTCACATGGTTTCTAATGTTTGACCCTGACATCTGCAACCAATATGCTCTTGAACGCTTACACTAACAAAAGGTTGGTTGGGCATGTGCCAAGATGTGCACAAACAAGACTGCACAAAACACTAGGTATGCACGTCTGATTGCAGATGCAACAGAAACCATAATACTGCATGCACAGCAGCCCCCTCTGGCGGGGCTTTGGTAGTGCACCTGCTGACAGTTGCAAGTCTGCAGCCGGCTTGCAGATGTGCTACTAGTAGTACATCTATGCTACAGGAAGGCACCTGTCCTGAGTATGTGTGCTGTGCAGGGTAACACTGCACTTGTGTACGCTTGTACACACGGGCGTTCAGAGGCTGTAAAGTTCCTGCTTTCCAAGGGTGCGGGTACAGTTTTCAAGACTGAGAAGGTTGGTCTGCAGATGCTTCAGCA
>JAABUL010008628.1_pt1 | contig 10262 bp, 13 predicted proteins | sample 5559151 | NCBI WGS metagenome assembly JAABUL01 (sample SAMN10711876, study PRJNA513368) | rock metagenome | isolation source: Antarctica rocks | place: Antarctica: Victoria Land, Pudding Butte sud | reverse complement strand
GAAGAATCACTCTCCAGTCTTCAGAAAACAAGGGCGAGAAATTGGGAGCAAGGAGGACGTCTTCCTCTGATATTCCCTCTTTGGGAAACCTTGGCTGCCATGTTTCAGGCTGATCGGCGAGGCACACACACCTCTTTCCCACTCACTCAGTCTCTCACCTGTTCATCACGACATCATGTCGGCCTCAAGCTCATCCATCACCCTACACGAGCCTGGCTCATCCCACCCTTCGTTAGCAGATGGACCTGGCGGGTTCGACAGGACGTGGTTCATGGGGAGATGGGGAGTGGCTTGGAGCACACTACCTATGTGGAAGGCAAGTCCACCTTCTAAGCTCATTTAGCAACCGCGAAGTAATGGGCGAGCTTGAGCTGGATCTGATCTTTACATGTTTCTTTAGGATAAGAAGGGTGAGCATGGCTTGTGCAAGCTGAGGTCGGTAGCTTATCGTCCGGCTTAGACGTCACCATCACCTATAAACCCGTCGCTCCCGAATCCAAGATCAATACGACCTTCGACGATCTCGTCGAATATCGCAAGCAGTCTGCTGCAGATAGTAGCGCACCTAGTACAGGCCAGTGCTCGCCCGAGCCTACCAGCTCTCGGTGTTCTGTAGCTTTCTTGGCCGGTGCTGACGTTGTTCCCTTCCCTACAGTCAGAGGGGTCGATACGTTAATCACCGGGTAGGCGCTGCTCCTCTCAATATGCAATAATGGAGCTGAGTTTCGGTTGTCCATCACAGAGCAAATGGCGCGACTTTCGGCTGGAAAGGCTCGAACTACCTATTCTTCGTGCATTCACATTGGGAGGTTCTTGGATATGGGAGAGACGCGGAGAATACTATGGAATGGGCGGTGACATGTACGCTTGTCGATTCTCGGCTGTCAAGCGGTCACTGATTGTGGTTGTCTGATAGACTTCTCGAAAACCTTGTTCACCCCGGCTGGTATCGACATCTACCTCCGCACATCCCCTTCGACAGCGACAACAGCGACGTCAAGAGCCGACCCAACGGGTCGAGCTCCTCTTTTGGAGAGCATTGTGGCCGTGGTGAAGGCGAATGGTCATCACGGTGTTGCGACGATGGCTACGGAGGGGTTTGAAGTGCCGGGAATCGTGACGAGCGAAGGATTCACGTATCTCACTTCCGGGGGAAAAGCGTTGCTGAAAACCTTGCATACGTGAGTGGTTCCTCGTGACTACTTCCGATCATCCTGATACGAGCTGATCAGCTTATGCCGGCAAAGCCGTTCCAAGTGATAGCGGACAACGAAGGCTCGGCGCTGTGGCCTTGACCATGAAAGATCTGGACAGTAGCCGAGGACGAGCGTACACCATGGACTTCAACGAATCGAAGCGCCTCCTGCCCTCACGGTCTATGATCTTTTCGCGCGACATGTAACTCATGAGCGGATTTTATTGTCCGATTTCGCATCCCCGCTCCTTTCGCACACGCCACCTGAAACGGTCCTACATCTCATCCTTTGTCGGATCAACAGAGGCCAGCTCCGACGCTTTGCTGATGATTTTTCGCCCACATGTTCTTTGCTGTCGTCTTCCTTCTGCTAGCATCGTCATTATGGAAACCGAAATTCACACCTCCGGTGAGTGCTCCTCAGGCTGCCGGTCTGTCAAAAAAGCTAATGAATACATCAAGCGACCCCCGAATCGAACCTGAATCCGATCCTCGTCTTGAGACACGATACCGACGAACTCCCCCATCTTTGGACGTCAGAAGAACTCGACACGATATTCAGCGAGGTCGGCTCTATCCGTGAGCTACTCGAGCAACAGCTTGAGCAGGAGCAACCTGGACCTCAATTGCACGCCGGCCTACTTTCGCCACCGAATTCTGATGAAAGTGCCGGGAGCGTCCCTCTGTTTCTCACTCCTGACGAATTCGTTGATCTGCTTGAGAAGGACCAAGAAATGGACACTTTAGGCGAGGCATGGCCTAGTGAGCTGGAGGACAGTCGCTTTGCCGCAATGTTTTCCCCCTCCTCTCCGCTGGACGGCAGTCCTTCTCGCGGTGTGAGTGAGAGTTCAGCGAGGGGGCCGGAGGCTCAAATCTCAGACTCCTCTGCGACCGGGACGCTTGTCCCAGGTGACAGCAGATGTGCTCGTCGCCGCAAGACTTCTCACTCGGGCTCATCAAGGACGGCCAAAGAGAAACGGCATGCTCCGCGCAATTACGCACGAAGCAAGAACATGGCTCACCCCAACAATTCGACCCTCACAAACACTAAAAGGTTATCTACCTTAGCTCTGATGCGAAGGGCAAGAAAGGACAAAATTCTCCACATTTCTAAATGGAGTCGCCGATGTACCAACTGCATAAGTTGCGGTCGTACTGCGTGTTCTCAGGAGCGGATCAACGGGGAGTTTGACTCTTGCCTATGGTGTATCGTAAATCCTCCTGAGGTAGAAGGTATCTCGAGGACTACTTGCAGCAAACGGGGAAGGGGAGCGAAGCGAAAGGAAACGGCGCATCTCAACGGCAAGATAATCTGCCGAACCTAGCGATATCAAGGAGTAGGATTGAGACGGCCAGTATAGCAGATCACTCTTTCAGCGATGCGATGGTGAAGGAGCGATGTGATAATCTTCTTCTCATATCCTTTCCCCGGTGACCGAGCGCGTCAATGATCTTCTGCTTGTGTCTCGTTGAGTGTCTCTCCCTCAATAAGGCGTTGCGGAATCTCTGTCTACATGCGTTATTCCCATTTCTCGGGCTCTCGCCGGACTGAACGAGCTAAACAGACGCCTCTGCGTACACGAGACGTCATACCCTTCGTGGTGGGTGAACCCTGCGCCATCGAATCCATCATGACAGGTCCTCTTGATCTCAAGCGGCTCCGCAGCTTTGCGTCAGACGACTTCGAGAAGTAGTTTGACTCGAGAGCGATCGGATGGGGGTAGACGGCCGAGGATGAGGTTCGCGAGTGGTAGCAATGATGGAGTCTGATGGCCGTGCTCCTCGTGGACAAAGCTATCAAGCCGGGGACTGTCGTTTCTTGAGGATCCGCTCTAGCGCCTTCTCCAGCTTATTCGCCTGTTGTGTGTACGTGTTCTTGTCCCCGTTATACTGTCGACAGTTGTTGAACATGAGGCTTGCATCGGTCACGAATTGCTCGACGCTCTCGTAGTGGTTGTTGTCGAGCTTAAACTCCATGGTAGACAAATCTGCAGAAGCACTCAGCCCTCGCCAAAGGCAGAAAGGCATAGCCTACCCATGGGATTCGTGATGACTTCGTAGTAATCTCGCACTGTATTGCTGTCGACAGGCTTGACAAATGGCCAAGCGGAAGGTTCATCTTGGAGGTCGTTGAGGACGTGCTGAAGGAGGGAATGATGAGGATTTCGCTTCGGCTGGCGAATGCTACGCCATTGTTAGCGAAGAAAGTGGGTCTAGCCAGCGGCGCCTCACATTTCGTCAAGATCGGGATTCCATCCACTTTCGGCTGGAGATCTTCGGTCAGCGGGTCAGAGTGTGCAGGAAATCCCAACTCACCCAGACCTGGCACATCTTCCTTGGAAAGCCTGATCTCTCCCTCCTTCTTGTCCCGAAACACCTTCAGTCCAGGATGAACAACATGGCTCTTCGAAATTGTCCGGATCTTCGCCAATATCGCCTATCAACCCTTAGCACCACCCTATACTTTGACGTGCTTCAAGCTCACGGCCTTCTGATCCGCAAGCATCTGGTGCACTTCACCATACCGCACTTTGGGCATCATGGTGCCCTGCATGATCGTCCCACCTTCATAATCCTTGATATATCCGACCCACTGTGCGCGGGCGAGGCTGATCTCTTTCTTGAAGCCTTGCTTCTTGAAGTAGCCGACAGCGTAGTTGTCGGCGTATGTCAGGAAATGGTTGATTGTTGGGTGAGCTTTCCGGACGTGATCTTTGAGGGAGTTCATCAGATGCGATCCATAGCCCTGTTCGAAAGATCAGCCAATTTTCTCTTCGCGGAAGGACTTGTCCACCTTGATTTGCTCGGAGCTGTCGACGGCAAAGAAAACGATCTCTGCAAAGCCTCGACTCTCGAAGGGGCGATAGCAGACCCCGCCCACGACGTTCCAACCGCGCTTGACGATCGCCATGCTGATATGATTCTTGTCGAGGACTAACCGAGTGATATACTCTCGAGGCATCTTGGGGAGTTGGCGCTGGAATAGGTTTTTTAGGCCGATGAGGAGGATGCTGGCGACGGGATTGGGATTGCGGGAGGCGACGACGGTGAGCATAATCTCCTGGCGCGACTCTTCGACCGCTGCAGGCCGCGGAGGGAGTTTGGGCTACGTGACCTGTCAGCGACGTAACCGATACTCAGTGGCGAGGAGCCATACCAGCTCGACCCCCTCCCACTCTTCCACTTCTACCCCTGGCTCCGCCTTCGCCAGTCCCTCACCACCAACCTCGACATTCGCACCTTTGGTCAACCGCCGCACCACCTCATCCTCTCTCTCTTTCTCCTTCACCTTGATGACCTCTCTTCGACGTCGTTCCCCCTCATCCAGCTGCGGTCGCTTCGCAAGCGGTATATCCTCATACTCATCCTCATCCTCATCCTCATCCTCATCCTCATCCTCTTCGTCCCCATCATTCGCCTCGTCCGCCACGGCACTATCCGGTAGACGCCCAGCAATATGCTGATCTCCGGCCGCATCGATCTCCATCGGTATCAGGCCCCTCGCACCGCGCACTACCGTTCGAGGCTTTGTACCCTTCCCAGCAGTCTTTCCACCAGGCTTCTTCCCATGACGAGGAGACAATGTCTGCTCTCGCTTCTCAGCCTCGGCATCCCCATTGGCAGCAGTGGTAGCTGTTTGACTTCGCTTCCGAGGTCGCTCGTCCTCAGATTCGGCAGGAGTGCCATTCCGGGCTGAGAAAGGCGATCCTGAATCTGGTGAGAGCTCGAGAGGGCGGAGAAAGGGAAGGGCAGGCTTCTTGCCGGAAGGTCGAACGAAGTGGTGGAGCTGCTTGAGTAGTGACGTGATCGAGTCCGGCTCGGGTGTTTTGAAGGTAGTTAGAAGGTTGTCGTCCTATCTACTTGTTTTTACTCGGTACAGGTGAGCTGCTCATGGACGAACCTGCAAAATCTCCTCTACCCGCCCTACCACCTTTCCCCTCCTCGTCCTCTCCGCAGCAGTCACGTCATCAGGGAAGACGTGCCCTTCTCCTTCCTCCCACCCATGCCGACAACGTCCACATCTCCTCCACCATCCCTCGTCCGTCCTCCAGCTATCGTCACCACTCATGTTCACATCTCCATCCATTTCTTCTCGGGTCGTCAGCACAACCTCATTCCCCTCTGGTGGTTCCAGGCCCAAACAATCACATCCGTCGACAGTACACCGCAAAAAACGAGCAACTTTGAACGTCTTCTCCCGGTCGGACAATTCGGTGAAGTCGGGTACTGAAGCGGGATACCTAAATACTATCTCGCTGGGAGATTCATCATCCTCATTCGCGTCTTCATCGGGTTGAGATTTCCTGGAACATCCTTCTGGCTGAGCGTCCGCTTCGTGGCTGGTCTCGTCGGAGGAGAGGGATTGACCGGATTTGATGGGTGAAAGGGAGCTTGAGCCGGATGTAGTGGAGTGGGAGGATGGAGCGGGTGGTGGAGCGGGAGGAACACGAGCAGCGACTGGACCCCGGCCTCTCGGAGGCATTGGGCTCGGCGAGGTGAAACCAATACACGAGGTGCAAATGGGAAGAGACTGGATGGGTAACGCGGTCGGGACAACCAAAGCAAGGGGGCACCACACTCAATTTCTGGTTCCGGATCTTGGGCGAGCCTATCCGGAGTCTCTTACGTTTAGCAATAGAGGTAATGCTGCTATCCAAAATGCTATGTAACCATCACGAGGTCCGTATGCACAGTGTCCATATGTCCTCAAAGCCAAACCCATAATCCCTCAATCCCGCCGAACAATCTTCGCATAAGACGGCGCTCCCAAAATCGCCTTCCCCGACGGTGGACCAATGCTTACTCCTGCGTTTAAGGACACGGCCGCGAGCTTAGCTTCGATGAGCTCGTCGGACGTCATACCGCTCGACGACAACGGGGTCGCCGGCCTGTCTCCATTCACAGAAGATGCTCGAGACAAAGGCTGAGGCGCAGACGGATCAAAGAGGGTTGGGGCCGTACGGCTGCTCGGAATGCGGCGCGGGAAATCGGGATCGGATTCTGTCGCGATCGACGTATTCGACGTATCGGCGATCGGTGGCGTGCTTGGCGGTCCGGTGGGTGCAGGGGAGATCATTGCTGGCCGAGGGGAAGGAGGAGCTCCGTTCGCCGGTGATATGACCTGGACCTGTTGCTGCGCCTTGACCGCGGTACCGTTCCACACCGTGCCGCTTGGTCGGGCCTTCGCCCTCTCCACTTGCATAGGCTCAGCGTTGGTTCCGTTTCGAAGCAAAGGTGGGAAATCGGTTGTGCTCGGCTCAGGCGTTCGCAATGGTTGACTAGGCATGGGTGAAGGGTGGTAGGGCACGTTGTTAGCTGCCCAGTCTGGCCGCTGGGGGAGCTGATGTTGCTGAGGGGGATTGAGGATAATCGACGCCGCCCGTCGGGATGAGCGGGATGACGCTGATGTAGCTGAAGACTGTTTCTTGAAGTCAGCTTCTTTCCATAGCTTCATCGCGGGGAACTCACCGGACTATGCCCCCTAGTACTCCTTCTCTCGCCCAGACCGAAGCTCGTCATACCGTTGAAACTCTGACCCTTCAGCCCCTTCTGCCTGTAGCTTGGTGGATGACCAGCCGGATACATCGCTCCAAGTCTAACGCTGCTGGCAGCGCTTCTCGTGCTCGTCGTCGAACCTCGTGAGTGTGGTCGCGAGTGGTCGTGATACGATCTTGATGAGATCGAGGAAGCAGAAGAGCTGTGAGGGTAGGGATTCGGTCGCATAGGTGTCGGCTGGACAAGGTTCGGGTACATGCCTTGCTGAATTGGGTATTGATAGATTGGCTGGTAGGGCTGCATGCCCTGTGGAATCATAGGCATCGGGTAGCCGTGACCAGTCATCTGCTGCATTCCGCTTTGATAGGCCCACCCCTGCCCAGGCATGGGCATGGCATACATAGCCAATTGCCCCGGCATCAAGTTTGCCGGTTGATTGGGCGGCATCATCGCAGGATACGCCTCAGAAGGGGGACCTTCTTGCCAAGTCTGACCGAAGTTATTGACCGGTTGACCCATGTAGGTGGAGTGAGAGTGCAAGCTCGGACCTCCATAGGATTGTTGAACGAGATATTGTGGTTGGCCGAGCTGCGAATTGGAGGTATAGCCGTTTGACATTTGGGCTCCATTCGGATACCCGCCCAGGGATTGCATTGGTGGCATTTGCGGGTATGCCGGATAATGGTTTCCGTTTGGTGCAAAGGCGAAGTTTGAGGAGGAGGAATGGTCTTCAGACAGCGAGGCGGCCTGAGAGTGCTGATCTGATTTCGGCGGATGGTACAAGGAGGGATACACTGGTTGAAATACCGCTGGCATAACACCGGCAGACTCGTAGATGTGTTGTGGGACGGGATCAGGCTCCTCTTCATGTCGTCGTGCTGTTCGTCCGCGAGCTTCCTCTCCATCAGCGGGCCCCTGCTCGTCCAGCGGTCCCGATCCATCCTTCATGATATCGCCGTATATCCTCTGCCTCGCCAGCTCGTAATCTGCCTGTTTCTCCTCAAGCGTCCTGTACCTCGATGCCGCTGAATCCTGCCCAGATTCGTCGCCCATAGTGCCGGATGTGCGAGAAACATTCGCAGCGGCTGCTCGCTGCATGATTCGGAAGTTCTGCTTCGGTGATGGCGGTTTAGGCACCAAGCCGCATAGGCTGAGGTTCGGTCTGACCGTCAGCTCTTGCGACACGAGTGCGACTTACGCCTTCTCATCCAGCGAGTCCAAAACGCCAATGATCATCGTACCGTCCGGTCCGGGCGCAGCCTTCAGTCCATACCATTCCGCCGCCTTGTACACTAGCATCCTCTGAAACTTGCTGGTAGCCGCTGCGGTCACCACGAAAGAGGGCCCTAGCGCAGCCAGCATCGAAGTGGAGGTCGCCTCGGGAGTCGCGGTCGTCTGATGGCCGTTCACCGCAGATGCCACAAAGCCCTCGATCTCCTTGCCGAGGACAAGGAGGAATATCCTATCCTTCCCCAGAAGCGAGTCTTTGAGCTGGTTCTCGGTGGCTAAAGTGCATAGTCCGACCGAGGCCGGTACGGCAAGGGTAGAGTTGTACTGAGACTGTTGGGAGGGATGGGATGGATGACTGGCAGTAGATACCGAAGTGGAGTTGGCCGAATTGTCGTCTGGGTGTGAAGGGTCGCTCGAGCCGCTGTGGGAGATTCGGCCGGAATCGCTGGCGACCGGGGTCATACGACTAGAACATGGCAGCATGTGTTTCATGATGAGAGCAATAGAGCGTACCCATCCGAATCTGCACGGCCTTCGACATGATCGCCCTTCAAAGGCGAGCCATGTAGTTCCTCAGCCGCTCTAGGCGTGGCCCCCGCATCCGCGCGAGCAGTCCGGCCCTCACTCTGTACCACCTCCCTCTGTCCATTCGCAATCTGATTGGACCTGGGCGTATGTCCTCTAGTCCCGTTAAGCGAGAGGAGCGGCATTGAAGGCGGTGCGAGGATAGCCATGGCAGGACGAGGGGTGGCCATGGTCGGTGAGGAAATACCAGGTGTCATGACTGCGACATTCACCATATCAGAATGGGAGTGGGGTGTTTAGAAAAAGAAACAGGAGCCGGACTTTGGGGAAGGCGGCATGGGAAATCCGAAGCGTTTGTCAGGAGAAAGGAGTGCGAGGAAGACTTTTACGTACGGCTAGAGCTGATTGCGAGAGGTGCGGTCGCTGTCGACATGCTCCCAAAACCCCAAATAGGGTAGCTTGGGGAACCCGAAGCAGGATGAGGGCGTGAGAAGAAAGCAAGGACGGATGAGGAAAAGGCGGTAACTCTGATCCCCGATCCCCGATAGTAACGGAAATCTTAGTTGAGAAAGGGAAGCAAGCGTGTGTTGACCACCTACAAAAGCTAATGCAAGAGGGTGATCGAGAGGAAATGAATTGGATGGCTGGTAGACCGCCTGAACTGCTCATGACCTCGGGGTAACAGGACGAAGTGTGGTTGCATGATTGACTTTGAATTCGGGATTGGCACACGCGACAAAATCGGACCGCGGCACGGAACCATTTCTCGTAGCTTTTGCGCAGTACACTTTCCGAGCAATGTCATGAACAGCAGAGCGGGCATGAGACAGACTGAGAAGTGAGCCGTCCATTGAAGAGACAAACATGATCCATCGCGGCGCGACTGCCCATACAAATCGAACAACAGGGTACTCCCATTCATTACAAGGTATACTGTCCCTACGTCCCTGCCTTCAAGTCTCAAGCACGATCTCAGCCACCATTCTCCGTCTTCTCGATGCTGTCGTCGAACCGAGTCTCTTCGTTCGAGCCAAGGGTTGATCCGCTTCATTTTCCTTTCCTCTCGCAGTCTGCTTCCTTGGCCTGCTGCTGCTGCTCTTCGCTTTGGGTGACCCAAAGACTTCATTCTTCACACACTCGTCGATAATCGCTGTTGTGTTCGGAGTTGCGAAGAGATTGCCTCGTCCAGGTGTGCCCGCCAGACCTGTCCGCGGTGGAAGCACGGACCTGGCCTTTTTTGTCAGGCTATCTCCGCTCTCAGGAGTAACGGAACCGACGTTGGCCCGTCGCTTGCTCGGTGAAAGTGGTGTATGCGGTGCGGCATTGGCGGTTGTTGTTCTCTGAACACTCTTGCTTGACTTGCCGGGCAGGGCGACGGGCGATGAGGGGAGGGAGGAGAGGGGGGAGGAGCTGAGGGATAATTTGCGGGGAGATTGGGAACAGCGAGCAGTCGGCAATTGCACGGGCTCTGGCGGGATGTTCTCCTTGCTCGATACGTCCGGTGCTGCGGTCCATCAGCATCAAGTTTGGATTCCCACGGCACTTCAACTGACCTTTCGCCTTGGCTTTGCCCTTAGCGATAGTCGAAATCACATCACCATCCAACAAGGTCTGCGTCTCCCAGTCCTGCGGCCTGAATCTCCTCCATTCCTCCTCCACCATCTCCACCCACCTATCCGTCTCTCCATGAACGTGCACGTCGATCACCCCTTCCCATTCCCTACTCGGTGATGTAGCATTGACGAAAATCACCGATCCCTTCTTCGCATGCACGGCTTTTGCAAACTCCTTGACGAGCCGCTTGAGGCCATGGACC
>JAABUL010008624.1_pt1 | contig 10265 bp, 6 predicted proteins | sample 5559151 | NCBI WGS metagenome assembly JAABUL01 (sample SAMN10711876, study PRJNA513368) | rock metagenome | isolation source: Antarctica rocks | place: Antarctica: Victoria Land, Pudding Butte sud | reverse complement strand
AATAATAATGAGGACTTCGATAGAAAATGGATGAGACGATGAGAGCTGCAATAGGAGGAAAACAGAGCGAAAAACCAAAACATCAACCTTCACCCCAAGGTCTTCAGCTGAACCACGTGGGATTTCGGAGAATTGACTCGGCGTGGCCCAAGCTTAAATTCTATGCACGGCGAATCCTTCGGAACATTGACTAACCAATAAGCTCACGACTTTCATCGCGAGGCTGAAGAATCGTGGTCCCACACTACGACGTCAGCCGCAGGGACAAGCCTTCGCCTCATGATCGGCAGATTGGTTGGTATGGGCATCGGCCTCTAACATTGACAATTATCGTTGACGATAAGTGAGAAAGCCACTGATTTGAAGTACCGTATGTTTTGAGCTTCGACTCGTGAATGAGGGACTTCGATGGATAAGGAAGATGGCGGATCTTTGAAGGAGGAATGCAGATCAGCTAAGGCAGATCAGCTAAGGCAGATCAGCTAAGGCAGATCAGCTAAGGCTGAAGTAGTAGAAGAACGAAGGATCCAAGGAATCGCTCGCCCCAATGATAGCGGGCACTATGTCGTAGCACTCGGTAGCATCTGAAGCTAACGAGCTTGTCTTGAGGAAAGTCAAGCGAGCTGCGATGTCGCTGCTTGGCGCTCGAGTAGGCAGATATCTGTATCGTTATATTATATGACGAATAGCTCTCATGAAGCTGCGTACCGACGCGGACATTGGTACTTCCGTGCGTTGCTGTCGTAGATCGAGGTTTCCACTGATTCATTATCTCCACGATCATCAAAAAACCTCCATCTATTCTCTTAGCATCCATATCGTGGCTGCGTGTATATTTCAAGGGCTAGCCGAGATCCGCTAAGCGATTGTACACGCAATTTACCAGGACATGGGATAGAGGACACGTGATTACGTATAGGAATCCAGACACGCATGAATGGCTCATAGAACCGCCATAACTGCAGAATTGCCACCGCTGCGAAGACCGAGGGACCCTACGCCCCAAATCCCAAGTAGATCGTGCTGCAATTCGAAAGAGAAAACTCACGATAAGCGCTCGGGGATACGAGCAATGTAATATACATCAATCGTCTTAACAACCTGACACAGCATTTTCAAATGCTCAACAGAGCTACCTAGCACAATGTCCACTCTCCGAGCTAGTCGCATCTACGAATTGATAGGATCGGTCGAGACTGGACCGAGATGCTGTAGTGAGTGCACTCACGATGATGGTGAAGATGTGGTTTTCACTGATTGTCTTGGAGCGGCTTTCGTCATAGCGTCATTCGATGGCCGTGCCCTGAAAGACCCCTGACAGTTTCCTGTATGTTTCCGAGATTGCTCGGCTCTCCCAATGTGGTTTGCAGCGTTCTCTTAAAACAGTGAGTGGCAGTAAGGGGTGCCACTGGCCTGGAACAAAACGCCGAGAACGGAAGAGAGCGGCTAGACAATTGTGATTGCATTGTATTGCTGAATGTTTTCTCCAGTCTCATCACGTTGGCGATTTGTCAGATTTGAGTAAGTAATGACCATAAGTACATCAAGGATTTGGCAACTTAGAGGTCAAACTTGCGGAACTTGGATTTGAAGGAGTTGTTTCAAGAGACAACGAAAGAGTGAGGGGTCTTTTGCAGTGTTAAGGTCAACTTTCCCATGTACCCCTGTGAGTTTTGATTAGTAGCTATGTTTCACAAGGACGCGGATGTTGAATTAGGTCTGACTTACCGCTCGCTAGGTAGTCATCTATTGATACTTCTGCGCCCTTGATCCTTCATTGTTAGATTCTCTTCAATACCATGCGCATGAAATCGCCGAGCAGCGGGCCTCCATCATCAACCATCAATTCCTTGAAGCTCTCATCACCCATCAAAGTATCCATCTCAAAGCCGATGTAATGCGTTATCAGCGTCCGCAAGTCCTCCACGCCAAACACAGATTCTCCGGTATTTCCATAAATGTAGCGCAATAGCTCGATAATATCACCGGTGCGCTCGCTGTAGAGAGTGAAAATTGCAAGTGTATTTTGGAGTGCTTCCAGGGCCAACAACTTCAACGATCGGATGTCATATTTGTCGGCGAAGACGTACAGCCGCGCATGGGACAGAAAAATATTAGTGTAATCTTCAACGGGGTCCTGGTTTGGGCGAGGAGGTGGTATGGCAATTGACTCTCGGCGGACGGTGGTTTTGCGTTCTATGAATGACTCCTTGAGGGCATCTTTGGCAGACTGTCCAGGGGGCGGCTTGGGGTCGAAGAATGATATGTTCTTTTTCTGTTTGGATACTTTGCGTCTACCACCGCCACCAAATGACCAACCATGATCATAAGGATCCTCAGCCACAGGTATCGGTTCATCAAGAGATTCTTCAATTACCTCAACCACAGCTATCGATTCATTAACAGATTCAGCTTCAATGGCATCAGCCACAGGTATCGATTCATCTACAGGTTCAACTTCAAAGACCTCAGGTCGCCGGCGGACCACGGCGTCTCCCTCTTCATCGGGTGCCTCGGAGGACGATTCGTCGTTGATTGTGTCGAAATCAGGAGGGGAGTAATATCCACTGTATGCCCACTGGACGAAGCGTACAAAAGTCTCCTCATCAACGTCTTCAAGGACCGCAAATCCTTTCTGAGCCTCTGCCATGTGACCATTCATGAGACGGTCGAGCGGCTTGGAATGATGCGACACGAGGTCCGCATGTATGTATATTGGATTACCGTCAATGATGAATTTGAAGGGCGTCGAGGCGTATATACTAGGTTCCGCTAATCAGCTTGGGATTTCTGAACTCGATGATTGTAAAGGACCTCTTGTCGTGACTTTCCATGACTTGCCAGGTGTTCGGGGTCACCAACTTGTCTTTCTAAGTGGTATGTTTGTTGTATGAATGAGGATGATTCCTAGTCGGAAAAGTCGCAGAAGAGAAATCTGCGGGGTAGGAATTGGGGTTTGCTGCTTTCGGCAGCTTGCAGCTTAGGCATCATTGCATGCACGACCTTATATGTGGGGACTACCATACCAATTCCATTCTACAAGCTTAGATACTTTACAGTAATGCTCACACCAAGACTTTGCGAGAAGGTAAGGTAAAGACAATAGTTGATAGCGTCAATTCTATATGATTATGATTTGCGTTGTAGTGTGACGCTGAGTGGAGCTCGGAAGAAACCAAGAGTACAACGTACTCACGGTGCCAACACCGTGGCATCAGAATGCCCTAAAAGGATGAGAGACCTTTCGAGGACAGAAGGGAGCGAGTATAAGAGCTTGGACACGATAACAATTTTAGACATCCGTTGATCAAATGAGGTTTCTACTTCTTAGGAGATCAATGAAGGTCACTGTGTCACGTCTACTCTGCGTGGTGTACAACATACTGGTGTACAATTAGACCAGATGAGCCAGTCCCAGAACAGGTTTCAGTGGTCTTGGCATTTGGTCGTTAGCGCGCCGCGCTTAGCCTTGGTCTTGACTTCGACTCAACATCAAGTGAAGTAGGGCTCTCGCCTGAAGTGAACAGTGACACCGACATCTACAGAGCGCAGCATCTACTCGTGTGCTCAGAACATGCGAAGTCGTGGTCAGGCTCGCTATTCCATCCCAACCTAGCGCCTTGCCTCTCCCATCCGAAACAAGCGAGCCTACAACATATACAGGTAACAGCACCCATGGTATCTCACACGCAGCCATCAGCCGACCGTCCACTCACCCACCGCACCGCCTCTGCCTCCATTGCCTCCCTCGCATCCCGAACGACTACTACGCGCCGCCATCGCACCTCACGCTCCCACACCGGCGCATCTTCCTACAGACCACAGAATGAGTTCCCCAACTTTGCACAAACAGGCGACGTCGAGATCGTCATCAACGCGGATGGGCAGGAGAAACGATATATGCTGCACCGTCTGATCCTGGCACAGAATTCTGGATTTTTCGAGGCCGGCACCAGCGAGGACTGGTCGAGAGCTCAGGCACGAGGGCAGAGCTCTGGGACGGGGCTTGGGAACGGATTGGGTCGGATAGGCGAGGATGAAGAGCAGGGCAGGCCCGCTTTTCCAGGCGCACAAGGCCAGCGATACATCTGGCGCTACGAGCTAGACTGGGGAAAAGACGAGGAGGTGCCCATGTTGGTGCAGAAACAGACCCAAAGTACCCTTTTTGGCGGCGACCACAACGAACCGCCGCCTGTACCCAACAAGCCGCCACCGCCCGCTTACGGCTTTCTGCGCTCGATGTCCAACTTCTCAGCTATGCAATCCGCCTCGCACATTGCAAAAGCCAATCCCGCGCACGGTGTAGACAGCGATATCATACGCGATTACGACAATATGTTCCGCATCTTCTACAACTATGCGCCCTCTCTCGACGCGGTCAATATCGCCGAATCATACATTCAGTGCAAATCCCTGCTCACGCTTGCAGACATGTACGACGCTCTCGAGGTAGTGGGTCCGCGCATAGATCATCACCTGCTGCAATTCCAAGGCAGATTATGGAAGCAGATTGCCAAATACCCGCCCAGCTATCTAAAACTCGGCTACCTCGCCCGCTCGAAAGTGATCTTCGCAGAGGCTTTAGTGCACGTGGTGGGTCAATGGCCCTCAGGATCCAGCCAGCTGAAGCATACAGTGCCCGATGCCGTGCTTGAAGTCATAGAAGACAAAGTCGACGAGCTGGCCGAGCGCAAGATGAAAACCGAGGCTCGACTCTTCCGACTCGCTCTCACGACCGGAAGGGGTGAGCGCGTCACGCCTACGAATTCCTATATGGACTGGCTCGCTCTGTCGCTGTTCCGCCAATGGCTTGCTGAGAACACTACGCCGCCGCCACCACCTGTACCTAAGACCCCTGAGGCAGGGAGGCCTCCACGTAGCCAACCGCCACCTGTAAGTTCAGGCAATCTGTTCCGCTTGCTCGGCACAGGAGGCTCGTCCTATCTCAATCGCGATGAGCTGAAGCGTTTTGTGAAACTGAGGCCTGATGAGCATAGCAGAGATACGTTGAAAAAGATGGAGAAGAAAATGGATGAGATCAAAGCTTTGGCTAGGGAGGTGGTGAGGCCGTTGATGAAGAATTGTTTGGAGCTGGATATGGGGCGAGATAGTGGAGGGTTAGGGTATTTGACGTGTACGAGAGTTGAAGAGGCGGATTTCCCGTGGGATTGATTTGGGTGACTGATTGATAACGAATGATGTAAGGGATTGGGTGCTTCTATATGTCTAGCGTTGGTGTTGCTGGATACCCTGGGTTTCGAATTATTTGTCAATGTGTTTTGATGTGTAATTTGATAACGCGCTGTCTTCCATATATAAATATTCGAGTCCGATTTCATCAGGCAAAGAGCATTCAGGAGACATAACGACATGATTGTGACCGTTCACGGGTTATCGATGCCCCTATCATACCCACAACAATGCCCAAAAGGACATGATCAAGTCCGCTAGCATATCTAACACCGGAATCGGTTATTCTGACAATCCTTTGTAGAGCTCAGGTTTCACAGAGGCGGAAATGGGAAGCGTGGTCTATGTCGCTTGATTGTCATGGACTGGGGAGGGTAGTTGCTGTGGCGGTTGAGGGGTCTAGGTTAGCGGGTGGTGTTGGTTGGAGATATTTAAGGTGGAGTTGGGGCTTATGGGATGGGGGTAGGATAGGGAGACGGTAGAAGAGTGTTTGGTGTTTAGCGGGTTGCTTGCATGATAGATCGATGAAAGCTCACGAGGTCTTTCGGTGCTCAAGCAATATCTATGTAAAGGCTACTTGCGATTGACGCTGTGGTAGTGATAATTTCCTCATCATCGTAAGCTTGGCAACATCTCACCCCCCCATCGCCCATCCCCAAAGAATGTCCCTAATAGCCCTCCTCAACCCTTTCCAAAACAAATCCCTAATCCAGTGCCCTAGTATACAAGCCATAAGCTTCCAACCATATTCCAGAACTGCTTTTCAATTGAGTCTTGAACTCCAGCCATATCTGTAATTACGGGCCCACCACCGTCACAATATAGGCTCATCTATCATCAGCCTAGACTGTGTGGAATGATTCATTCGCGAACGATGGCATGAGTGACATAGGAGTGCAAAATCTGTTGTAGTCATCGATCCCCCATTGCTACAACCGCGCGAATCACTTGCACACCTTAACAATCCAAGGAGGCTAATTAAGACGTCTGTGACAACGCTGATGACGGTGATGGCGTTGGAAGGAGTCGAGAATGGCACGGAGACGATCGGTTTCGAGTCCATCCTTCATGTGTCAAAAGATTTTCACCTCCACATTGCTCCCGCCGCTAGTTTGTTATGTACACAAGCGAAAATCCACCTGATCTTTTATAGTTCAAAGGAGAGCTAGGGAATCTGCAAGTAGGGCACTGATTTACCTCTCTAGCAACGGCCGTCCTCGGTCGTGAATATAACCCAAGCGCGGGAAGGGCTATCTAAAAGCTTAGAAGGGAGCTTTGAACCTGCTACTAAACTTTGATGCGCGGTGATGCTCGCTTCGCTAATATTGTATAGCTCCAAATATCACCATAGGACCTTTGACCGTGATTCCTCTCTATAAACGCAATGGGCTTTCCGTCAGTTTTCTTCGCAATCTACCTTGCACTCATCCAGACCTTTGACGCATATTAATACTCTTATTACTTGAATACAAATAGCAATGGCAGCAAATTCTTTCCTCTTTCTGTGCGTTTTCCTAAACCTCTTTACTGCCTCCACTGCAACAGCTATCCCAGCCGACCTTGTTCCCCGGACTACCTGCCCCCTCTGCACGCAAAGCTATGATGCCAACGTAAGCTTTCCCAAACTCATTGTGCCTCGCACAAGAAACGAACTAATCATACCTCCCAGTTCGACAACATCACCAGTCCCCCAGCAGGCGTCGAAAACCCCCTCAACGTCCCCCAAATGCCATACCAAGGGCTCAAATACCAAGGCCTAGTAGTGCAATCCCAACCCCTCGTGCCCGCCCTAAAATTCCACAGCGAATCCAACAACGCCATCGTCGACACCCTGCAAACGCTCACCGGCAACACGCCCACAATCACAAAAGACTACCCCTACTCAAAAGTCCAAACCTTCGACTTCAAATCCTTCTACTTTGGCTGCAAGCTCGCTTCCGCCGAACAAGGCAACGCTGGACCGGCGCAGGCCTGCACCGTACAGGTTACCGGATACAAGCAATCATCGAGCTCTCCGTCCGTCTGCGATGTCAGAACAGTGCGTCCCCATCTTTTGCAAACTTCCAGTCCAGCATGCTGACACCACAGCCTACAGGCAAGCTGCACCTTCACGCCCCCAGACATCCTCTCGCTTCTCAACGTCCCGGAGGTGCAGTGTATCCTGCCAAGCACATTCAACGGTCTCACGAATGCGACTTTTGCGGTTACGAATGCGGAGGTCGCCAAGCAAGTCACGGTCCTTTACACCGATGACTTCGTCTATACCACTCGGTCAATCTGCTGCCTTTGAGTGCATAAGCTTAAGTACGAGTCTGAGCGAGCTGTCCTTGAAGATTGCTCACTGCTGGGGATTTTTGTTGGGTGGCCTTGAAGGTGTCTTTATGGGTATCGAGTGCGCTGGTTTGACTTTCGACAGCGGTTTTTTTTAGGATTCGTGTTTGGCAACGAGAAGCTTAATGAGCATAAACAAGTGGTAGTGTACGTTCATGCCGTATTCTGCATTCCTATAGAATGGTAAACCATGACGCTCGTTTGTTTTCTCTTAAGATCCGATCAGATTGTCAGAATGTTACTATACCAGGATTATTCAACTGCCTTCAATGAAAAGGTTCACACTGCTGGGCGATAAATGCAAGGCTTCCTCCTTACCATGTATAAACACTCTGAGTCAATAGTTGCCGAGTCCTATTTTTCCGAGTCACCAACGTACAGGAAGCATTATTAAGAAAAAAACGTTGTCCCTCTCCCTTTCCTTGGCTTCGCGCTGGCAAATGGTACGAGAGGACGTTGATGGCTCCATGAGAGACTTCGGTAGGCGAACCGTGCTGGCTCTTGGCTGACCCTCTACTGCTGTTGAGTACGAGGTTCGCGAGCGAGAATTCCAGAGTCCCGAGTCCAGAGCGTCTCAAGTGTCTACAATGCCGATTGTTAGACCTGGCTGACATTTCCCATAAGCAGCAACGTGAGGGCAAAATCAGCTTGGGTCCTTATTGTCCGCTGCTCGAATTCCTAATAATGTAGCCGCACGAATCGAGATGACGGGCGGACCATCCGTGCCAGTACTCAGAAGCCTGGAGTATCTAGCCGAATCTTCTCTAGCCTTCCCTATTGGTTCTCGGATTCACTTCCGCAGGCTCGGTTTCCTGAAAAGAAGAACTGTATGCCCAACCACCCTCGCTCGATCGGACCATCCCAATTCTTGTACTGGAAGACTCCCCACCACGCTCCGTGAACATGTCTTCGATTTTACTAACTGGCGCATTGGCTTTCTCAGCACTTTCGAAACGGCTAGCAATGATGCCAAAGGCATTCAAACGAGCTTGAAATTCGCGCGCTTCCGCATTCTGGCTTTTGATAGCTATGAGGAACAATACGAGCCCCAGGACAACGAACAGTAGGCAAAGCAAGATAAGGATGAATAATGGTGCTTTGGGAACACGAGCAACGAGGAGGTTGTGACGGACCTGCTCTTCGATATTTGTGAGTGGTTTCCAGATGTTCCCGGATAACGCAAGCATGTTTTTCTCGAGCTGTGGAGCATAGTTGTCGGCAAGTTGCTGGGATGTGTTGCTCTGCAAATATGCCAGAATGGTTGAGTAAGAGAGCTGTAAGAAGGCCGCGCCGCCATTGGCATTGGTAGACTGCAAGCCTTCGCGCATTAATTGAGTGATGTCATCGTTCGATGGCTCAAGCTCGGATGAGACTATAGAATCGTTGACCCAGGAATAGGTGAGGTTGTAGACGGTGAGATCGCAGCCCAAGATGAAACCATAGTACCCACCGCCGGCACCTTCGACTATTTGTGGGTCACTGATGAGAGGAAGACTGTGGCTACTGCCCCGGGATCCAATTGCCCCTTGAAACTGGCCGAGGATGCCGGCATAGAAAGGATTTGTGTCACGGTCCGTACGTCTGTTGGTGGCAGGGAGTGTCCAATCGACAGGGCCGGTGATATTCATCAAAGAGCTATCTGCAGAGAATGCCACGCAACCACTGGGATTCGCCTGACAGCCGGGAGGATACCCGGGGTTATTATCTCCATTGGTTGGATCAGGTGTGTAAGAGCTGCTAGAATTGCCTTGAAAGCTAGGGGAGCAATTGTACCGGAACGGGTAGGTTGCATTCCCGTCTCCAATTAGGTCACAATGTTCGCTTATGGGCTGACATTTGCTACTAACAGCGAACGTCGACGTCCTGAAGTCGAGGCCTGGCGGTGGGTTGGCAGGCGCAAGGAATGAAAATCGTGACCCATTCTGTGAGCTGGTTAGAACCCGATGGGTGTCCGAAAGATTGTTCACGATCTGATATGCGTCGCCGCTCATTATACTGATATGACCACTCAGACACAACCGCTGTAATTCGAAAGTTGGATCGACGTTTCGGTCTGTCGTGTCGTTGAAGAAACCTATGCACTCTGGAGTCATGCGAGCGCCGAATGCATTTGAGGCTGAATTTGAGAGTGTGATTTGAGGGAAAGGGACAGTCGATGTGGAAACATGGAACCAGGTATCTGCGGCCCATATAGAATAGCTAATCTTGGTCAGCCTTATGCTGAGGTACGGAAGGTCATCATACTTCAACATCAATGCGACTTTAAGGAGACTGAGCGCAATGCGCAAGGTTTCCTATATCCATTAGAGTCAGAAATTGTCTTTGGTCGTAGTATTGCCGCCAATAGACCATAGAGAAGACGTTTTAGTGCGCAGCACATCATTTTCTGGTGAAAGATGACTTGGTCTATGAATTTTCTTACATTCAATCTCTCCCGTTTCTTCCAAAAATAGTAGTTCAACACATTCCATATTGCCGTGATCTTGCCATCAAGCATATCCAGTAAAAGACCTAATTGATAAGGCGTTGGAAGAGAGCGAGCGCCCATAGCAAAATTTTCTGCCTTTTTTGATTGCTTTAGATATATGTTGGCTAGGTGGTAAGACGACATGGTCAAGACAAAACCAGGCAAGATCGTAGCGACGTTACTTGCCCACGATGCAATTGTAGTCAACCTCGTGGCGCTGTAATCGACGAAATACACGTTTGTGTCGTCGGAATCGCTGGGCAGCTGCAGATTGGGT
>JAABUL010008623.1_pt1 | contig 10266 bp, 1 predicted proteins | sample 5559151 | NCBI WGS metagenome assembly JAABUL01 (sample SAMN10711876, study PRJNA513368) | rock metagenome | isolation source: Antarctica rocks | place: Antarctica: Victoria Land, Pudding Butte sud | reverse complement strand
TTATATATATAGTATAAATCTTAAATTAATATTTTTTTTATTTCTTTTTTTTTTGTTTCTTTAACTATATTTTCTAAGAGATTAAAAGAATAAAAGAATAAACAATTCTAATATTTTGTTATTTGCAATACTAATATATTATAGTTTGTAATAATCTTTTGTATATAACTTGTATAAACAAATATATATATATTTGCGAAAAAAAAAGTATCTATATTTATTGCAAATTTTTTTATCGCAAATTAAATTGCTATATTGTAATAAATTTTATTTGTATTTACAATATAACAATTGCTAATATTTATTAATTTATTAAATATTTTCGAAACTATATAAAGAATCTTGTTATTAATTATTGCAAAAAACTTAAGATAGAAAATATAATTATTAAATAAATAAAATATATACAAAAAAATATAGTTTGCGCAATAAAGAGTTAACAATATAATAAAGAATTTATTTTATTAATAACAAATTAAATTTAATTTTATATTGAACAACTTAAGCAAAATTTAACTTTTGCTTAAAAGTATTAAATTAAGTTTAAACAAAAATTTGTAAAAACAAAAATAATTTAAAATAAATTTTTTGCTAAAATACAATAATTAATCGATCTACTTTCTAAAAAAGTATTAAAAATAAATATTTTTGTTTATTTTTCGATATTTTACTAATATATATTTAGAATTTAAAACAAAATAAAAACAAAAACAAAAATAAATTATTAATAAAAATAAAGAAAATAGAGTTAAAATAAATTATCTCTAAATTTATTGTTAATCTAAATAGAACAAATTCGAAAAAAAAATTTGCAAAATTTTACAATTTTGCAATAAAATCTTTTAGTAATTTTAAGTTATTAATAGAATTATTAGATAAAAATATAGTAAATTTTTGTTTCTATTTTGCTTGCACTTTGTTTGCTTATATATTTTTTAAAAAATAGAAAATACAAAAATATATATAAATAGCAAGAACAAATTTGTAACAAAAACCAAAAAAATTATATAAATTTTTTTTTTTGCAATTTGTTTTTCTCGAAATAATATAAATACTTTAAACAATTTCAAAAACTTATCTATAATTAATTTAAAAAAATTTAATAATTTATTTTTAAAAAAATTTAAGAATTTTCTCTAGTTGTTCTAAAATAAGTTTAATAAAATATTAAGAATTTGCTAAATTATTATAGTATATTGTCGATTAATTAATAATAATAGAGTAGTTTTGTTTTTAAACTATATTTTAAATATTTATATTAAAAGAGATAACTTTATTATTTTTAATATTTTATATAACAAAACAAAGAAATCTTTCTATATAATTTAATTATACAATAATAATACAATAACAATTGCGCAATATTTTACTAAGTAGATTATTATTAATATAATTGTTGTTATTGCAATATATATTGTACTATCTTTTTTACTTTTGTTTGCTATATATTTGTTTTTTAAAAAAAATTCGCAACTTATTAATATTATCTAGAATTTTTTTTTTAATTATTAATTATACTTTTTGTTTTAATTTATTTATTTAATTTTATATTATATTTGTTTTTTTAATTTAGTTTTGTCTAAAATTTCTTTAATCTTTTATTAAATTTTGTTATTAATAAATTTCGAAACTTGCAATATTTGTTTTGTCTACTAATTGTTAATACAATATAAGTATAATTTTAGAAATAAAATATAAAAAATATTATAAATTTAATAGATATTAAATAGAATAAAACAATAAATTTGTATTTTAATCTTATTTTTAATTCTAAATAATTCGATATATTTATACAATATTTTTTTGCTAAATTTTTTTTGTTTTAAATTTCTAGTTAAGAGTATAATTAATTCTTCTATAGCAAAACTCTTTAATTTATATTTTTTATTATAGTATTTTGTTTGTTGCGCAACAATATTTTTAAGATAATTTGCAATTTTTTTTTTTAAATTATAAAACTATTTTATATATTTTTATATTAATAATATCTTTTTTTTAATAAAGTTATTTTTAACTTTATAGTAAATCTTCGAATAATAATTGTATATTAAATAGAACAACAAAATTTTAACTAAAATATAATAGTTATTGTTATAAATAAATTTTGTTATTAATAATAAATTTGTCTATTTTATATAAGATGCGAGTGCGTTTGCTTCTTGCTAGTGCACTAAGATATAAAAGACGTAAAATATAATAGACTTGTATTACTATATCTTAACTATATAGAATAAATAATAGTAGAATTAATTGTTAAAAAACAACAAGAGACAAACTTTTTTTCTATCTAATATTTGCTATAACGTACAAGTCTATTTCTTGCTATTTAACTAGAAAGAAGTATTGTATTATTTAGAGCTTTTATAGATATTTAAGATTATATGCTTTGCTATACTTTAAGATACTAGCGTGTTAAGAGCGTTATAATATTATAGTTATTTTCTCTTTTAGAGTATTAATTTTTAATAATGTAAAAAGCTATATTAGTTTTATTAAAATAGAGACGTTTGCTAAATATTAATATTGCAAAAACTTGTTAAAAATCTTTTCAAATCTTTTTAAAAATTAAGAGAAAAAGAGTCTTCTATTTAATAGAAGTAAATTTATATATTAATTTAATACAATTTGTAGAATAATATAATAACAACAATAACAATTTATAATATATTATTGCTTTGTTGTTTGTTGTTGTTAGAATTTTAAACAAAATTTAAAATAAAGTTAATATTGCGCAAACGCTAAATAAACTATAAATATAGATATTGTTATTTCTTTTTTCTTTTCTTTTTTTTTTTTATATTCTTCTTAATTGCAATTGCTTTATTGCTATAAATAAATTGTTGCAAAGATAATAATATATAAAACTTATATATATAGTACAAATCTTAAATTAATATATTTTTTGCTTTTTTTTTCTCTATCTTTTTAACTATATTTTCTAAAAAATTAAAAAAATAAAAGAATAAACAATTTCGATATTTTGTTATTTGCAATACTAATATATTACAATTTGTAATAATCTCTTATATATAACTTGTATAAACAAATATATATATATTTGCGAAAAGAGAAGTATCTATATTTGTTGCAATTTTTTTTATTGCAAATCAAATTATTGTATTGCAATAAATTTTTTGTATATTTACAATACAACAATTGTTAATATTTATTAGTTTGTTAAATGCTTTTAAAATTTTATAAAGAAACTTATTATTAATTATCGCAAAATATTCGAAATAGAAAATACAATTTTTAGAATAATAAAATATATGCAAAAGAGTATAGTTTGCGATATAAAGAGTTAACAATACAATAAAGAATTTATTTTATTAACAACAAATTAAGCTCAATCTTGTATTTAATAATTTGAACAAAATTTAATTTTTGTTTAAAAGTATTAAGTCGAGTTTGGATAAAAGTTTGCAAAAACAAAAATAATTTAAAATAAAACTTTTACTAAAATGCAACAATTAATCGATCTACTTTTTAAGAGAGTATTAAAAATAAGTATTTTTATTTGTTGTTTAATACTTTATTAATATATATTTAAGATTTAAAGCAAAATAAGAATAAGAACAAAAATAAGTTGTTAATAGAGACAAAGAAAACAAAGTTAAGATAAATTGTCTTTAAATTTGTTATCGATCTAAATTAAACAAATTTGAGAGATTCTTTTGCAAAATTTTACAACTCTAAGATTAAATTTTTTTGCAATTTCGAATTGTTAACAAGATTATTAGATAAAAATATAATAATTTTTATTTTATTTTGTTTGTATTTTATTTGCTTATATATTTTTAAAAGATAGAGAAAGCAAAAATATATATAGACAACAAAAACAAATTTGTAACAAAGATAAAAAATACTATACAAAACAAATTTTTTGCAATTTGTTTTTTTTAAAAGAATATAAGTATTTTAAACAATTTTAAAGATTTGTTTATAATTAATTTTAAAAAGTTTAACAACTTATTTTTAAATAAGTTTGAGAGTTTTTTCTAGTTATTTTAAAACAAATTTAATAAAATACTAAAAACTTGTTAAATTATTATAGTATATTGTCGACTAATTAACAATAATAAAATAGCTTTGTTTTTAAACTATATTTTAAGTATTTATATTAAGAGAGACAACTTTATTATTTCTAATATCTTATATAACAAAATAAAGAAGTCTTTTTATATAACTTAATTATATAACAACAATACAATAACAATTGCGTAATATTTTATTAAGCAAATTATTATTAATATAATTGTTGTTGTTACAATATATATTATGCTATTTTTTTTGTTTTTGCTTGTTGTGCATTTGTTTTTTAAAGTTTTTTCGCAACTTATTAATATTATCTAGAAATTCTTTTTTTAGCTATTAATTGTATTCTTTGTCTTAATTTATTTATTTAATTTTATATTATATTTGTCTCTTTAACTTAGTTTTGTCTAAATTTTTTTTAATCTTTTATTAAATTTTGTTGTTAACAAGTTTCGAAGCTTGCAATATTTGTTTTATTTACTAATTGCTAGCGCAATACAAGTATAATTTCAAAAGTAAAATATAAAAAGTATTATAAATTTAATAGATATTAAATAAAATAAGACAATAAATTTGCATTTTAATTTTATTTTTAATTCTAAACAATTTAGTATATTTGTGCGATATTTTTTTGCTAAATCTTTTTTGTTTTAGATTTTTAATAGAAAGTATAATTAATTTTTTTATAGCAAAACTCTTTAACTTATATTTTTTATTGTAATATTTTGTTTGTTGCGCAACAATGTTTTTAAGACGTTTTGCTAGAATTTTTTTTAAATTATAAAGTTGTTTTATGCGTTCTTGTGTTAACAATATCTTCTTTTTAATAAAGTTGTTCTTAATTTTATAGTAAATCTTCAAGTAATAACTATATATTAAATAGAACAACAAAGTTTTAATTAAGATATAATAATTATTGTTGTAGACAAATTCTACTATTAATAATAGATTTGTTTATTTTGTTTGTTTAGCGTTAACGTAAGTGCGAAAATAGTATTTGAAAGTTTAATTTTGTTGTTTAATTAAGTTATTTATCTAAGAATAAAAGACAATATTTAATTGTCTTTTAATTTGTGCATAAAAATATATAGCAAATCAAAAAGTACTAGTAAAGACAAATTTTTTGTTACTTACTATATCAATTGACGTTCTAAAACGTAAAACAATTTTATTAAAAAATATTTTTGCTAGTTTTGCAATATTAATTCTAGTAATTACAAATATATATTTAATTATTTTTGTACAACAATTGACTATTACAAAAATCGAGTTATATACAATTTTATAATATTTGTTTGACAACAAACTTGTTACAAAGTTTATAAAAAATTTTTTTTATAGTTTCTTTGCTACAAATAAGAATCGAAGCTTATTATATAATTTATAATAAGAAACTTTAATATATTAGCAAATATTATATATTTTAATATACGCTTTTATTTGTTTTGCGCAAACAAGTTAGAAATACTTTTGCTAAAATAAATCTAGAATTTTTGCAATTTCAAAATGTCTTGTTAATAGATTGTTATAATTTTTGCGAATTAATTTTTTTCTAATTGTTGTATTTTTTAGAATATAGAGTAGTTTATTATATCTAACAAAATTCTTTTAATCTAGAATTTATGTTTTTTGTTTATAACAAAACAACTTTTTAATTTTAATTTAAATCTTTTCGACTTAAATATTTTTAACTTAAAGATTCTTTATTAAGATTTTTATTAATTTCTAAGATTTTTTATATAATTTCTCTAGTATATCTCTAATTATTTTTCTTAAAATAACAATTTGTATTTTAATTAATTAAAATAGAGATACTAGTTTTTTAAAAACTTTTTTTCTACTTTATAATTGCGAAATCTTTGTATTACTAGTAAATACTCTTGCTAGTTATAATACAAAAGTTAAATTATCTAATATCTCTTGTTTGCTTTGTATTAACAATTTTTTGTTAAACAACAATGCTAGCTTATTTTAAAATATAAGAGTTAAATTGCTTAATATCTTTTGTTTGCTTTGCGTTAGCAAATCTTTGTTAAACAATAATATTAATTTGTTTTGCAATATTAATAGCAATCTTGTATTTAACAATAAGATCTCTTTATAATTAAGATATTTCGATAGTTTATTTGTCGAGTTTTTCTTACTTAAACAATAGAAAATTTTAAATTTATAGACAACTAACTTAAGTGTCTAGCGAACTTGTCTTAAGTTTAGCTTCTTTTAATCTATAAATTCTTTAAGATTGTTATAATTCGATTATATCTTACTAGAGTAAGCACTACTTTTTAGATAGTATCTCTATTGCTTAAAAGCGATTACAATAGCTAGCAATTTCTAATTATGCGTCTTATAATTTTGCTTTATTAAAATTATCTTTTGCGATTAAATTGATTGCGTCGGATCGAATTACCAAGTTTGAATCGAATACTTGACCCAAATTGAGTCGAGTCGATTTCTAATATTAAAATCGAAAAGTCGATTCGATTTCTAGAGTTGAAATCGACAATTCAAATCGATTTCTAGAATTAAAATCGAAACTCGATCCAAAAAAATCAATCTAAATTGTTAAGACTATTTAAATAATTATATTATAATATTTAATTATCTAAATTATAATAAGATAATATATTATAGTAATGCATTACTACTTTTTAAAAAGAAACTAATTAAATTGCATCTATAGAATCTATAGAGTCTATAGATGCAAATATTGCATTTTATTAATAAATTGCATCTATAAGATCTATAGAGTCTATAGATGCAAATATTGTATTTTATTAATAAATTGTATCTATAAGATCTATAGAATCTATAGATGCAAATAATGCATTTTATTAATAAATTATTTTTTTCTAAAATTAGTAATTCTTGACATAATAACGTTATATTTGGTTTCTTAACAATTCGATTTGATTTCAAATATTAAAATCGAGAATTAAGTCGAATCAAGTTAATTCGATTTCAAAATAATAGAAATCGAATTGAATTTCAAATCGATTTCTAGGATTGAAATTAACAAGTTAAGTTGATTCTAATATTTGGAATTAAAACCTGATCTAACAATTAGTCTATTTGCAATTAAAATGCTATTAAGCGTTAATTTCTATTGTTATTTTGTTAACTTAGAATGCTCGCAACTACAAAGTTAGACGCGTTAATCTTTACTTTTATTTTCTTGTTTAAATTGTAGTAACAAAGTAGTAAAGTTAATATAAAAATATTGCAAAGTTAACAAAATATTTGCTTTGCTTTATTCGATTAAACAAAAAAGTTAAATTTCTTATTATTCTTATTTTCTTTTAATAGATTAATAAGAAAGACAATTCTTTTTAAATAGCAATATATAAAGCGTTTATAAAAGTTTATAAAGCTTAAAAATATCTAGAGTTTACAATAAGTTTTCGATTTAAATTATTTCTTAATTGTTTTAATTTTTTTTAAATTTATCTATATATCTTTTAGAAATACAATAAAATCTAGAAATTTAATTTTAGTAATATTAAATTTACACTTCTTTAGATTAATATATAGCGAATATTTGCAAAGACATTTTAGTATTTGTCTAATATAACGTTAGTGTTTTACCAAATTATTGCTATATATAAGTATGTTATTTATATAGATTACGCAAGTTATATTAATTAGTTTTTGCAATATTTTATTAATATAAATCTAGAAGATTGCGAATACATTTGCTAGTTTAAATAGCATAATCTAGTACTCGAAATATCTATAACGCGTACAAAATGTTGTCTTCTATTTATTGTCGCGTTTAATGCAAATGCAATAATAGATGTTCTTTAAATCTAAAGCAATAAAGCGCTTTGCTTTGCATAGACAATCTAGCGTTTTCGTAATTAGAAACAATAAATAACAATTTTTGATAATAATTGTATTTAAATCTCTATAGTTAATACATAGACATAATCTATTGTTTAATTTTAATATAAACAAGATAGAGATATTTGCAAACGAAACTAAATACTTAATTTAATCTTTTGCTAATATATTATCGAGATATTGTCAAAGTATTGTCAACTTATTTTGTAAAAAATTATAAAAAAATATAAATAATAGCTCTTTATTGTTCTAAAGCTTAATAATATAGTCTTTTTTTCTCAATTTTAATAGAATTTTAATTAATTTATTATTACAAATATCTTTTAAATCTCTTAATTCTTTGAAAATCTCAAACTTTGTTAATTTTTTGCTTAATATCTTTGTAATATTAGTGCAAACAATTGTATAGATTGTATTATATTTAACAAGATTTAAAACAAATTGCTTAAGATCAATTATTTTTAAATTTTTATTTAAAATCTTGAATCGCTAGCTTTGCGTCTTTAAATTAATTAATATATTTTGTTTAAACAATATTAATATATCTAATATAAGATTAAGATTTATATATTCTATTAAGTAGAACAAGATAATATATTCTTAATATTAACTTTATAAATTAATTAAATAATAGATCAACTTATAAGCATTATAACAAAAATAGTTATTATTATTAAGAAAATTTAATATTAATAAGATAGCAAATATAAATTGCAATTTCTATTGTACTATATAAATATAATTAATAAGATTTATCTTAGCTTCTAAATTTGTAATTTAACGTTTGTTATTAAGAAGTTAAGTTCAATCTTTTACTAAGATCGAATTTATTATTTTTATTTGTCTTTTTTGCTTTGCTTGCAAGACATTAACAAAGCTTAATCTTTTTTTGTATCTATTGTAGTAACAATAGTAGCAATAGACTTGTCTTATTTGTATTTATTAAAATAGTTTGTTTTGTAATATCTCTTTTTATAATATCTAAAGTATTCGATACTTTTTAAATAGTTTGCATTATTAATCTTGTAAATTTGTTTGCGCAACATTAACAAGTTTTTAAAGATATATAATTTTTTGCTTTTAATAGACTTGTTGATATTGTTTAAGCGACAATTTTAATAAAATTTATCTAAAGAGATACTAGAGCTTTTTGTAATTTGCTAATTTTTAAAGTTGTTTACGTTTGTTTTGCAAATATAGTTTAATATTTGTTTTTATATAATAGCTATAGCTAGAAGTTTATCGCAAATATTTGATATATTATTAATATCTAAAATCTTTATTTTTAAGTTCAATTTTAACTTAGTTAAGAATATATAAATTCTATATTTTTCTAAAAGCAACAATAAATAAATCTCTAATTTATTTAAATATTTCTTAAAAATAATTATCTTTTAATTTAACTTTTGTCTAGCGATTTTCTATCTTTTGTAGACGAGAAAGCGACAATTAGCAAAATTGACTATCAAATTCAATAGAAACTCTCTAAATTTTTTAAAGATCTTGCTTTTTAATTTAATATTATTGCTTGTTCTTAAATACTATTGTATAGCAATATTGTTTTTTAAAAATAATATACAATAGAGAATTTTGTTCTTATTTATAATAAAGTACATTAAGAATTGTATTATATTAATATCGATTTTTTAAAATTAAGTAATATATTTGTCTATATTTTAACTTTTGTACAATTTTAGCTTATTAAGTTTTAGAGACTTAAATATTATCGATAACAATACAATAACAAACTAAAAAACTTAAGAATTTGTTTGTTCGATTTCTATAATTTGAGTTTATTGAGCGTTTTGCAAATCTCGAATTTTTATTATTAAGATTTTTATTTGTTAATATAAAGTCGAAACTTTAATTGTAGTTAAGCTCTCTTCTTTATTATTGTTATATTAACAAAAATTATTTTTGTTAATATTTTGTAAGCAATTGTTGTTTTAAAAGATATTAAAGTCTTTAAACTTTAATCTAGTAATTAAATAATTATTGTAACTTAAACTATTATAATTTAATATAATACTATTATGTTTTAAGTCTTTCTTTTCGAAAAATAGAACAATTAGAATTGTAAAGTACAAATATGTCTACTTCTTATTAACTAGATTGATCGCGTCGAGTCGAGTTATCGAGTTCGAATCAAGTACTCGACTTAAATCGAGTCGAATCGATTCCTAATATTGGAATCGAAAAGTCGATTCGATTTCTAGAGTCGAAATCGACGATTCGAATCGATTCCTAAAGTTGGAATCGAAACTCGACTCAAAAAAATCGATCCAAATTGCCAAGACTATTTAAATAATTATATTATAATTATTAATAGTTAATATATAGTTAATATATATTTTATAATATTTAATTATCTAAATTATAATAAGATAATGC
>JAABUL010008621.1_pt1 | contig 10266 bp, 9 predicted proteins | sample 5559151 | NCBI WGS metagenome assembly JAABUL01 (sample SAMN10711876, study PRJNA513368) | rock metagenome | isolation source: Antarctica rocks | place: Antarctica: Victoria Land, Pudding Butte sud | reverse complement strand
ACGACTGATCTTAACTTATTGTCTTGCACATCAAGAAAAGGTAAAACAGATAGTGATTTGATAAGAAATGCTGTACTTCTTTGAAACAATGTTGTTTTCTGTGCAATCTTCAAGCATAAAAGAGTTCGATTTCGATTTTTGCGTCAGTACGCAGTCTTTTGTGCTGTTCTAAAGTCGATTGATGACTTGTTCTTTTCATGTGAGTTTACTCTTCGATTTATCAATCAAATTACTATCTGAATTGATGATTCTTTCTTCTGTGTTGATGAACTCTCGTTTCATCGCCGATTTTGGTCTGCGTGAGCGCGAAAAATTTCAATTTTCGATTTTTTCCGAGATTCAATGAATAACACATTGAAAAAGACGAAAATCGATCTAATAGTTGTCATAATAGTCAAAACACAAAAGAAAAACAACATTGTTCTGATGATTTTAAAAAAAATACACAGCAGATGTCTTACTAGCGCAAAGAGCAATATGAAAGCATGTTTTTGATGTTAAAAGCATTTAAAAAGACGAGAAATGACACAAAATAGTCATACACAGTTTAACATCATCGATAGATGCTATGCAAATAGAAGTTGAAATCTCGTTGATGAAGATGCAATTAGATCAAAAGTGCAAGAACTATGCAATTTAAATAGTTGAATTATTGAAAAAACACTTTATCAGAAAAAGAACATTTATTTTGTTCTCATTTTAATACGCTATCGAATTGAATTTAGATCTGAATGCATTGAAATATCTGAACTGAAATGAGATGAAGATAAACTTATCTTGAAAAGTCAAGAAGTGCAAAGACAGACTTACGCAGATATATTGAATATTGAACAAAGTGCAAAAAACACTGAATTCAATAAAAGAAATCAAAATTTCTCACTTCAAGAAATCGTGAGATCAAGAAATCGAGCATTTAGCAAGAATTCAAACCGAATTTGCAAAAAGTGAAACTCGCGAAATGATCAATTCGCACTACAGAGAAGTAGAAAGAATTATCAAAAAGACGAAAAACATAGTGATGTATATTGACGCATCGCAAATTCAAAAAAAGATAGCAGAGATTGAAACAGAAACTGAAACGACAGTGATATTCACGCATAAACTCATCAGATACAGCAAAGTGACAAGCGTTTATGACAAAATAATCACAACGAAAGCGAAACTGCAAGCTATTAGCGATGCAATTGCAATATGCAGCGAAAAAGCACTCAAAAACAGCGAAATTTGAGTGTACATGAACAGTCAAATGACTTTGCAAAGACTAAATGCAAAGAGCAACATCAATGCGAAGTTATTCAATGATATACCACAAAACTTAATCAATTTACGTCAGAATCAGTATCAAATTTGCATACAGTGAATATTGAGTTGCAAAAGCATTATTGAGAATGAAAAAGTTGATTAATTGATTAAAAGCACTGCTTAAGAATTATCAGCTATCGACAACATGAAAGCAATCATCATAAGCTTCGTCAAAAAGCAAATTTGCAAAGAGATGAAATTGCAATGATTAAATGTTTGAAAAATCAGCATCAAGAAGGGAAATCAGTATTGAAAGCACATATTGAATGTGAATTTAAGTCATAAATCACTAAAAAAGATGAGAAAAATTGATAGACTAACGTTTTCAATCTTTATTTAGCTGAAAATGAAACATGATTACTTCAAGAGCTATTTGCATCGATTATCAGAGAATAATTCAAACAAATACTATGAAATATGCAATGTGAGATAAACATTGTTTACTGCTGAACTGCAGACATTATAGAGCAGAGCAGATAAAGCTTAAGGAAAAAGCTCAGCTCAAAAACACAGACACTATATTGACACTGTTCATCATCAAAATTGAAAGAATCGCAACACTAAAGTATTTGAAAAATACTCGAATTGCGACGAGAAAATGACTATTAGAAACGAAAGAGTAGAACGTCAAGAATGCAAAGAAACAAAGAAAAACGAAAGTACAATGATGAGAATTGAGAAAGAGCGCTTGTATGCGCAAACTATCGATGTGATTGATCAACGAAAAGATATAAAGCAGCGACTTTGGTCAGAGTACATGTAACTTAGCATACATACAGCGTCTAGACAGTGTCATAGTCATAGACTGCATGCACTTAATGAAGAAAAAAAAGAAAGAAAGAAAAACTGAGCTTTCTATTTGTATGTTAATCATCATGTCAAATCTCTTTGATTTTCTGATGAAGTGTGTAAATTCATACTTTTCTGATGTGAATGTTGCGTCATGAGTGCAAGCTCATTTCGCGCAAATGTTGTATGCTTTGCTCAATGTTTTGCAAATTTCTTCAATGAATCTATTGTATTCTAGAATGTTAATGTCATTTACAAAGTTAAGCACTTCAATCTTAATTCTCAATGTTTTGCACTTCTTAATCAAACTTATGTTGAAGAATAGAAAGAAAATTAATGAAATAAAAGACTTTTGCAATATGTTTGCATTTATCTCGCGTATGTTACTCATTTACTCGTTGAATCTCAGCAATGTTTCTCAATTTTCAAGAAAGCTGCATGCTCATTTGACTATGTAGTCTGAAGTTCTTTTCATTTTCAGAGTATGCAGAAGTCTGACATGTAAGACTTAATTGAATGCTTCAATAACATTTAAACTTAGCATGAATGTTATATATTTGATTTTACAGTCTCATATCATGTGAATTTGATCTACTAGTAAATTTAATGTCGAGATCATGAATCACTTGTATTTCACTTTCATTTGAGCATCAGATAGCATGTGATGAGTCTCAGCTATTTCTTTGACAGTCACAAAGTCGATCACTTTCTATGATCTACAATGCTAGTAGAAAAACCTCATTTATGACTAAGCATATGAGCATTTATTTGAATTTGACGAGTCGACGACAGCGTGATCTATGAAGCACTCGTACCTCATCTGATCAAGCTGCTACTCAATTTTACCTAGCTGTTGATCAAAGAAAGTGATCGACTTTGTGACTGTCAAAGAGATATTGCTCAGTCTTTTAATCATGATCAACTTCAGAGCTTTTCTCATGATATCAAGCAAAGCAATGAATCAATATGTCTTTAAATCAGTATAATTGCTTTTTTTTGATTTGCATAGTATTATCATTTGAGTCTTTTTGAACTGCTTCAAATGATATTTGTGTGTTACATATGCATTGAATAAACTCATTAATATCAAGATCAGTTCTGCAAGATCTGTTTGCAGCACTCTGTTTGAAATGTTTAAAATGTTTGATGCTTTGTTTGCTTTTACTCTTTTAATTGTTTGTCTCACTTCATTTTTTGAAATGCGTAAGTCAAATGACATTGTCAAGAATATAAATGAGTTTGCAATGTTGTTGACATCTGTTTATTGAAAATATGTTGTATACGTTGCATGCAACATACATGAAGCACAACTTTTATGCTGATTTTCTTCTTAAACTCAAGAAATTACTTAAAGAGTTTTCTTGTGACAGATTTACAGTTCAAGATGAATAAAATCTTTCACTGCTCAAATTTCAACAGTTTACTTCTTAAGCATAAGTTGCAGATGTTTCGTCTGCAATATACATGCATATCACAGTTGATTTCTTCTTTAATCACATCAACATATGTTACTGTTTTCTTGAGTTATACAGATGATGTTTTTAACTAGAGATTAACTTTATCATCAAGACATTTAAGAATCAAAGTTCAATGAAGAAGTGAAATTCTTAAAATCAATAATCATCATCATTGTATATCATGTTTTGCAAATGCTCACTTCACTTATTAAATGTGCAACTCATCTGTTTCATGTTATTTGTAAAAATCTTTCTTATGCAGATCAATTATGTCTTGCAGAAATGTTCATATGTTACACTTTTAATCAAACAGCATAGTTCAATCATTCTTTACTAACTTGCTTGTATCTTTCTTCTTTTAATAAAGTCTTCTTATCAGTGTATTACTTATGTATAAAATGTCTGTATTTAAATGTTTGTTAAATAATATTAATGAGATTTTTAAGTTTGCTTGTGTTGAACTTAATGAGTTTCATGAGTTGTTTATGTTGTAGTAACAGACATGCAGTCTTAACAAGATTTATACATAGCTAGTATGTAAATTTAAAGAATGTTCATGATTTAAGTTTTTTCTGCTAATCATCTTCAACAGATTAAATACAAGAGTGTTTTGTCTCAGTTCTTATCATCACAACAACAAGATACTGAATTGAATGATTTTCATAAGTGATTTTTCTCGTAGTTCTGCATTCTATTTGACTTTCTCATCTACATGCAGATTGCTTATAGCATGCGCATTGAGATTATTAAAGTCTGCATGATTGCGAAAACTCTGCATGTGATCAATGCACAACGCTTCATCATCATGCAACACTTTAATGTCATTCAAACTTTTGATAATCTTTAGACTTTACTGTAACTAAACAGTAGATTCGTAATCAGCATCGCATACAGATGAGTTTCATCACTGATTAATTTAGATGTAAATGACTCAACTTCTTAATAATGATTTAAATGAGTGAACATGCAATTATACAGTTTCACAAAAGTCAATGAGATTTTCAATGAAAAAACTACAAAAAATGCATTGCAAACATTAATGCATTTCTTACTCAAAGATTTCATTTATTCAAGAAGTCAGTAAAGATGCGTAATGATTTTCAGAAGATCAAAAGCACTCTTGCAACTCATATCAGAATTAAATGCATAAAGTTAAAAATTTATTTGCATTTGAAAAACATGTCAAGCGCAAATAACTCTTGATGCAACTGCAAATGAAATCATCAGACAGTCAAGCATATTCTGATGCATTGTTTGAATTGAATGCATCTTTGATTGAATATGCTACAAGACATTGACTTCACGAACTATCAAGTCATCATCTCAATCACGAAGAGTTTTAAGACAACAGCAAGAATGATGATGAAAACAAAGTTGTTGAAGCAGTTTAAAGTGACAAGAACACTCATTCTTTAATGTGCAATCATCATGAACAGATTTAATACATAATCTCAGTTTTATTGTCTTGACTGCATGTAGCAGTTGTATAGACAGCGAGCGATTTTCTATCTCAAAGAATTTTGTTTACTCAACATATATAGCATAAAGTTTCTCATGAGTTGATTTAATCAATGTCATAAGAATGTATAAATTTATTATTATTATTTATTATTATTATTATTAAATGCTTTAAGACAGAAATTAAATGAAAAGTAAATACAAAGATTGTTATCAAGAAAATTAAGTTCAGTGAAATAATTGTTACAACATAAAATGCAAATATTGTAATTGTAATTGTAATTCATATACTCTTATGACATTGATTTAAACTCAATTCATAAGAAACTTTATGCTATTTATATTGAGTGAACAAAACTCTTTGAGAAAGAAAATTACTTGTCATTTATACAACTGCTTCATGCAGTTGAAACAATAAGATTGACACTGTGTTATTAAGTAATGAATCTATAGCTTTTATTCAGCATGTGATGCTTAAGTAATATTTATTTTATTTTAATTCTTCATTAAGTGCATGCAGTCTATGACTATGACACTATCTAGACGCTGTGTATATGCTAAATTACATATAATCTAGTCAAAATCGCTGCAGTATATCTTTTCATTGAGCAGTCAGATCGTTAAAGTGCGCATATGAGCGTGTAAGCTGTTTATATAATCAAGTGATCATATAAACAATTCAAGATTGTGAAAGCTGATCACTTCAACATAAACTTTCAACTTGTTTGTATAATCATTAAGCTAAGTGAGCTAAATGAGTTTTGATCTATATAAATGAAAGCTGATCACTTCAATGTAAACTTTTAAATTCGCTGTATGATCACTCAGCTGAATGAACTAAATGAGTTTTAATCTATGTATCTGCGACGCATGTAAATCGATCAGAAAATCGAAAAATCGATCAATTTACTGCATTGCACAGATGTGTATATGCGTAAAAGCTGAGTCGTGCCTTCGCAATGTATGTATGTGTGATGTATATGAGTTGCAGCACATGCGCAAAGACGTTGCTGTTGTTCTGTGTATATGAGCAAAGACTATGTCATATTTTTGCAGTGTATGTGATTGCAATGCATGTACATTAATTTGATAAAGCGAAAAATCAATCAATTTACTGCATCATGCAAGCGTGTAAATGTGCAAAAGCTGAGTCATGTCTTTGCAATGTATATGTGTGTGATGTATATGAGTTGCAATGCATGCACAAAGACGTTGCTGTCTTTCTGTGTATATGAGCAAAGATTATGTCATATCTTCACAGTGTATGTGATTGCAATGCATATACATCAATTTAATAAAGCGAAAAATCAATCAATTTACTGCATCATTTAAGCATGTAAATGCACAAAAGCTGAGTTATGTCTTTGCAATGTATATATGTGTGATGTATATGAGTTGCAATGCATGTGCAAAGACGTTGCTGTTGTTCTGTGTATATGAGCAAAGATTGTATCATGTCTTTGCAATGTATGTGATTGCAATGCATGTACATTGATCTGATAAAGCGAAAAATTGATCGATTTACTGCATCATGCAAGCATGTAAATGTGCAAAAGCTGAGTCGTGCCTTTGCAATAACTGTGTGAATGTCGTATATTAGTTGCAGCGTATGCGCAAAAATGTTGCTGTTGTTCTGTGTATATGAGCAAAGACTATGTCATGTCTTCGTCATGTATGTGATTGCAATGTATGTAAATCAATCTGATAAAGCAAAAAATCGATTAATTTACTGCATCATGCAGACGTGTAAATGCGCAAAAGCTGAATCATGTCTTCGCAATATATGTGTAAATGTTGTATATAAGTTCAACGTTGAGTCAAGCGCTGTTATTGCTCTGTGTGTGGTTGCAATGTGTGTAAATTGATCTAAAAATGGGAAAAATTGATTGATTTGCTACATCATGCAAGTCTGTAAATGCACAAAAGCTGAGTCATGTCTTCGTAATATATGTGTGTGTGATGTATATGAGCTCAACGTGTGAATAAAGCGCTGTTACTGCTCTGTGTGTGATTGCGCTGCGTGTAAATCGATCTGAAAATGCGAAAAATCAATCAGTTTACTGCATCACGTCTGTCTGTATATATGTAAAAGCTGAATCATGTCTTCGCAGTATATATGTATATGTTGTATATGAGTTGCAGCATGTATGCAAAGACGTTGCTGTTCTTTTGTATATATGCAAGCTTCAACGCGTTGATGACTGCGTTGTTATTGTCTCGCTTTTTGACTGTGTGTAAGCTCAACATGTGAATAAAGCACTGTTACTGCTTTGTCAATGTTGATGAGATTGTTCAGCTTTTCTGACAAGCATAGCTTGCAGAAGATTCGTAGTCAGCATTTTGTACAGATAAATCTCATTGCTGATCAATGCTTAAGTAAACTCTTAATGAAAGTATCTGTGCTGTTTGATTATAATGCATCATCTTTGCTCTGCTCTTCATTAATGATATTTTATACAATGATATTTTGATTCAATTTTTAATTTAAAGATGAAAGATGTTTTCTTTGCATTCATGATGTTTATAATTGTAACATATGTAAAGCTGTATTCTCTTACTCAATGATTATCATTCATTGAGCAGAGAAATATATAATGAAAGAAAGATGTACATAATGAAGAAATAAAGTGTAATTATATTAAATAACTCTTTTCTTCTTTTGATTTGACTTATGTCACATAGACATTGAATGAATTGTTAGTATAAACATGTGATCACAATTTTTTGATGTTTGACTTTGATCAATGAAAAAGAATGCATTCTGATTGTTCTTTTGAACTCTCAATTTTTCATGTAGATAAATGAATGACTTAATATCAAGTAAAAAAGATGAGTTCAAGTTTTCTCAGTATATCAATGTGATTGACAAGTCACTACTTCTTTGAACATTGTAATCACGTCTTTTAATACTTAAGATGACTATTCTATCTGATATCTTTTCATTAATTACTCAATGATACTGTTGATGTAATGAACACATTTCAGTATATTAATGTGATTAATGAGTTATCATTTCTTTAATCACTTGCAGTCATAACTCTCAGACTGCATTTAAGTTGTTTAATCACTAATAGTATCTTTTCATCTTTTACTGACATTGACATGTCATTAATCTTCTTTATAGATCAATTGTAACTGTTAGAGAAAAGTGTTGTTGCATGAATGAAAACTTTGTATGATGACTTTTCTGATCATGCAATGTTTTAACTTCATTTAAACTGCGTTGAATTAAGATCTCTTGACTCTTCTGACTTCTATTCAAACATAGAATAAAATCAAAAGATTTGTAATCAACATCACATATAAATGAATTTTATTGTTGATCAAGATGCAAATATTATTACAAAGAAAAAAGCTGCTTTAAAATTAAATTAAATATACATTATTTATATGCATTATTTTTTAGTAATAATAATAAATTCGTACATCTTTGTGACATTGATTAAATCAACTCATAAGAAACTTTATGCTATTTGTATTAAGTGAACAAAACTCTTTAAGATAGAAAATCATTCGCAGTTTATATGACTGCTTCATACAGTCAAGACAATGAGTTTTGAAACTATGTATCAAATTTGTTCACATTGATTGCATGTTAAAGAATGAGTGTTTTAATCACTTTAAATTGCTTTAAGAGTTTTATTTTCATCATCATTTTTGCTATTACTTTAAGATTCTTTGTAATAATGATGATTATTTAATAGTTTAAGAAGTCAGCATTTTGTGACATTTTTGATCGCAAATGCAATCAGTTCAAGCAATGCATGAATATATATTTCATTGTCTGATGACTTTATTTGCAGTCACATCATGAACTATTCATGTCTGAAATGTTTCTAAAGTGCAAATAAACATTCAAATCTATGCATTTGATTTTAATGTGCATTGCAAGAATGCTTTTTGCTTTCTGAAAATCATCACGCATCTTTATCATCTTATTGTTCAGATACAATCTTTGTGCTGAAATTACATTGATATTTGCAATATGTTCTCTGTACTTTTCTCATTATTAATTTCATTGATCTTTGTGATACTGTATTATTGTGATGCTATTGCTTGTTAAAGTCATTGTGAAGAAGAAAGTGCATTGTCTGCATCTTGACTGTATCTTCACATTTTCTTAAATGAAAACATTCAGAAGTATTATTTTCTTAATGACAAGTAAGTAAGAAATGACATAATTAACTTTCATTAAATGAATGCATATTAGTTTGCATGCTTATCTGATCTCTTGCGTTCAATTATTAATTTAACTATGTAACATGATCTTGTTTTGTAGCATGTTCAGATGAACATGTAATGAACATATATATATTTTTGTCTTTAAAGTTTCAATGCTTACTCTTTTGAATGCTTCTGCTATATGATGCAAAATCTGATTCTGAAATGTTTTTAATTTGCATTCTTTGCTCAACAATTCATCTTTCTTATCATGCTGATGTTAAACTGATGCTTTGAATACATTTTCTGATTTCACTACTGCTGAGTATACTTGTTTCACTTTTGTGAAAATAACTTTTCATGTGAAAACTTCAAGATGACTAAGTGTCAGCATTCTTGTGACGTGATTCATCTTTATTTGTCAAAGATGCGCACTTCATTGCAGTTTCATGTTCAGTTGCATTTCTAAAACTCATACATTTGATTTCAATTTAATAACTGAACTTTCTATTTATATGTTAATCATCATGTTGAATCTCTTCAATTTTCTAGTGAAATGCATAAACTTATACTTTTCTGATGCAAACGTTGTGTCATGAGTGCAAGCTCATTTCATGTAAACATCATGTATTTATTGAAAATATGTTGTATACGTTGCATGCAATATACATAAAGCACAACTTTTATGCTGATTTTCTCTTAAACTTGAAAAGTTACTTAAAGAGAATTTCTTGTAACAGATTCACAGTTCAAGATGAATAAGATTTCTTACTACTCAGATTTCAACAATTTACTTCTTAAGCATGAGTTGCAGATGTTTTATCTGCAATACACATGCATATTGCAGTCAATTTTTTCTTTAATCACATTGACATGCATTACTGTTTTCTTAAACTATATAAACAATGTTTTTGATTAAAGATTGATTTTATTATTAAGACATTCAGCAATGATTAATTGCATGAAACAATAGCATCAAAAAAGAAAATCAGTATCAGAAGCACACAGCGAGAGTGAATCTGAGTTACAGATCATTAAAGAAGCTTTGAAAAATAGACAGACTGATGTTTTCAACGTTTATACAGCTAAAAATGAAACA
>JAABUL010008620.1_pt1 | contig 10267 bp, 10 predicted proteins | sample 5559151 | NCBI WGS metagenome assembly JAABUL01 (sample SAMN10711876, study PRJNA513368) | rock metagenome | isolation source: Antarctica rocks | place: Antarctica: Victoria Land, Pudding Butte sud | reverse complement strand
GATCGCGCTGACGACGTAGAAGTACATGCCCCACTGGGCGCCGAGGACCGCGAGCAGTCCCGCCACGGCGATGCACCCGACGAAGATGGCGAGTGCCCACCGCAGCGCGACGCTCGGCCGGGTGGTCTGCTCGCGGAGAGCGGCCGAGTTGAGCAGCATGAGGACGACAGCGCTGGCGACCGCGACCAGCACCATCTCGACGCCGAGCGCGGGCAGAGGTTGCGGCACCGTGATCAGGACGGCCACGACCGTCACGGTGAGGAACAGCGACAGGGTCTGCGCGGCGCGGCTGCGCAGCTCCTGCGAGACGGCGATCGTGTCGAACCGGAACGAGACCACGATGAAGGTGAGCCCGGTCAGTCCCGCGGACGCGCCTCCCGTGACGCCGGCGAAGCTGATCCACTCGGTCACGGCTGTCCTCCTGGTGCGAAAGACCTACTTCGTCTCGACGCGCGCGATCGGGTCGGGGCTGCTTTGCAGCGCGGCGACCGCATCGGGCCAGGCAGGGTCGCCGGGGTACAGCGCTGAGCGGAGGTATGCCCAGACGAGGGCTCGCAGGGTCGCCACACGCTCAGGGTTCTCGTCGGTGCACTCCACGGCGTCGTACCCGGAGATCCCGCCGAACATGTGCTCCGCACCGACGAAGGTGAGCAGGGTCTTGTCGGTGCCCGGGCTCTGCGCGTACGCATCCCACCGGTAGCTGAGCCGGTCGGAGAAGTTCGGGTTGAGGTCCGCATCCCCGGCGATGACGAGCGCCGGCCCGGCCATAGTCGAGAAGTCGATGTACTTCATCATCGGGTAGTGCTCCGCTGCCCACGGGGAGAGGTGCTCGTCGCCGACACTGGGTGCAGCGATGATGACCCCGGCCTTGATTCGGGGGTCGGACAGGTCCTTGTCTCGGTCGTCGTTGGGGTCGAGGACCTGCATGCCCAGCAGGAGCGAGGCGGTGCCTCCGCCGAGCGAGTGCCCGGCGACCGCGATCCGGTCGCGGTCCAGGCGCCCGCCCAGGCCGGGGACCGTCGCCTCGATCTCGTCGAGGTGGTCGAGGACGGCGTGCATGTCCGTGGCGCGGTCGCGCCAGAAGATCGGTGCGTCGGGGAGGTCGGTGTCGCGGAGCCCGAGCGCGGTGGAGTCCAGGTGCGTGGGCTGGATGACCGCGAACCCGTGGGCTGCCCAGAAGTTGGCGAGCGGCCCGTAGCCGTTAAGGGAGGCGAGGAAGTTCGTCACCCCGTGCCCGTGGGAGAGCAGGATGACGGGCAGGTCGTCGCCGCTCGCCGGGACCGTGACCTTCAGCTCGAGGTCCACGGGGCGGCCGGGACCTTCAGGACCACCGCGCTGTAGGAGATCACTGCCGTGGGATCGTTGACCGGGATGGTGCCTGCTTCGGTGAATGGTGCGCTCATCGCATGTAGCTCCTCAACTCGAAACGGATTGGCTGTCCGGTACGCTAGCGGGGATTGGTTCACTTGGCAAGAATCGTCGTCGTGAGGAGTCGTCGTGAGGAGTCGTCGATGACCGCGAACCACGTGCGCATGCGGGGTCGCGACGCGAGCGAAGAGCGCCGCGGTGCGAGCTCGCTCGAGCTGCTTTTCGACCTGACGTTCGTGGTCGCCATCGCGCAGCTGGCGCTGCAGCTCTCGCACGGTGGTGACGAGGTCACCGGACCCGAGAAGATTGGTCCGTACCTGATGGTGTTCTTCGCCATCTGGTGGGCGTGGATCAGCTTCACCTGGTTCGCGTCGGCCTACGACACCGATGACGTGCTCTACCGGGTGTTCGCGGTGGTGCAGATGGCGGGGGTGCTCGTCCTCGCGGCCGGGGTCCCCGCTGCCTTCGCGGACGGTGACTTCCGGGCGATCGCGCTGGGGTACCTGGTGATGCGCATCGGTCTCGTGGCGCACTGGGTGCGCGTCGCGGTGGAGCACCCGGGTGGACGCGCGACCGCGCTGCGCTACATCACCGGCATCGCTGTCGCGCAGCTCGGTTGGCTTGTGTGGCTGCTGCTGCCACGGGACGGCATGCCGCTCGCGTTCCTGGTGCTCGTCGCGACCGAGCTCTCGGTGCCGGTCTGGGCCGAACGGCGGGGAAAGCTGTCCTGGCACCCTGGGCACATCGCGGAGCGGTACGGGTTGTTCGTCATCCTGCTGCTGGGGGAGAGCGTGCTGGCCGCGACCAACGGCGCGCGCGCGGCGCTGGGCGACGGCGGCGTCACGGCCGACCTGGTCGTCATCAGCCTCGCTGGCCTGGTGCTCCTGGTCGGGCTGTGGTGGACGTACTTCCTGGAACCCACGGCGGCGGGGCTCACCGCCCGGCGGGAGGCGGCCTTCTTCTGGGGGTGGGGGCACTTCCCGCTGTTCGCGGCGCTGGCAGCGGTGGGAGCGTGGCTCGAGGTGGCGGTCGTGGCCGTGTCCCACCACCTCGACGCCAGCGAGCTGCAGATCGCTTACGGTCTGGCGGCCCCGGTGGCGATCGTGCTGCTGACGACGTGGGTGGTCCACCTCCCGTTCTCGAGGCTCGGCACCGTGCGGGCATCGGTCCTGCTCCCGGCGGCCACGGCGGTCCTGCTGATCCCCCTGGCCGTGGAGCTGGTCGGGTTGCCCACGGTCGTCGCGGGCATCGCGGTGGTCGTCGTCGCCGTCATCACGATCGGCACCGTCACAACGAGGGGCGCGGCGACGTGAGACCGTCCCGGCGCGCTGACGCGGCCCGCAACCGGACCCGGATCCTCGACGTGGCCCGCGCGGCCTTCGCCGAGAGCGGCGCCTCGACGTCGATGGCGGAGATCGCGCGCCGCGCCGACCTCGGGATGGCGACGCTCTACCGGAACTTCTCGGGCAAGCAGGAGCTCCTCGAGGCGCTCTACGTCGACGAGGTCGACGCGATCTGCGCTGCTGCCAGGGTCGAACCCGGCCAGGCTGCGGGCAAGGCATTCGAGGTCTGGCTCGGACGCTTCGTCGCCTTCGCGGGCGCCAAGCGGCCCCTCTTCCTGCTGTTGATGGTCGACTCCGACCTCGCCAACCCGGTGTTCGACAGCAGCCGCGATCGGGTGCTCGCCGCCGGACGTCCGCTCTTCGAGGCGGCACGAGCGCAGGGAGCCGTCCACGACGAGCTGACTCTCGAGCAAATACTCGACCTGCTGGTGGCCATCGCGACGATCAGCGACGACCTCGAGCGCCTCGAGCCCCTCTGGCGTGCGGCTCTGCGCGGTTTCCGCCGCGAGGACTAACGACGCCGGCCCTTGCCCAACGCCCGGTGCACCTACCCCTTGCCACGGCCATGACCTATGGGTAACGTCGTGATACGGATAGACTATCCGGATCCAGGGGAGGCGGCACCACGGCGATGACCGCGAGGGTGACTGCCCCTGGTAGAGCTCGACCACGAAAGGACCACATGTACCTCGTCACCGGAGGGACCGGCAACATCGGCAGCGGAGTCGTCGACCTGCTGAGCGAGCAAGGACGGGAGGTACGGGTCCTCGTCCGGGACGCCTCGCGCGCCCACAGGTTCCCAGCCGGCGTCGACGTCGCGGTCGGAGACCTCGACAGCTCCGACGACGTCACCGCCGCCCTGGACGGCGTCGACGCCGTCTTCGCACTCTACGCGAGCCCCGGCGTCACCCAGGCCGAGATCATGATCGACGCCGCCCGCTCGGCAGGGGTGCGCCGGGTCGTCCTGCTGTCGTCCATCGGTGCGCGCCTGCGGCCGCTGCCCACGCTCGGCGAGACCCTCGCCGCTCGCGAGGACCTCTTCCGCGCGTCCGGTCTCGACGTCACCTACCTGCGGCCGAACGCCCTGATGTCGAACGCGCTGGCGTGGGCCGACGGGATCCGCAGCGACGGCCGCGTCGTCGACCCGACCGGCGACGGACGCATGCCCTGCGTCGATCCCGAGGATATCGCGCGCGTCGCCGCGCTGACCCTGGCCGAGGACGGCCACACCGGGCACGGCTACATCCTCAACGGACCCGAGGCGCTCACCTCCCGCGAGCAGGCCGACATCCTGGCCGACGTCCTGGGACGCGCGGTCGAGCTCGTCGACGTGACGCCGGAGCAGTACGCGGCGGACAGCGTCGAGAACGGTGCTCCGCCCGAAAGGGCCGCGGCGCTACGCAACCTCAACGAGATGTTCCGCGTCGGGCGAGCGGGAGTAATCGCCGACGACATCGAGAACCTCACCGGCACCGCCCCGCGAACCTTCCGCCAATGGTGCGAGCGGCACGTCGCCGCGTTCGCCTGACGCACCAACCGTGATCGCACCCGTAGGCCACCCCTGCGGGGCTGGCGTCGGCAGCCAGGCGTTGGCAATACGAGCGCCTGGGGTGTTGCTCAATCGATGGGTTGTGAGACGACAGCGGGGTGCGCTGATTGGCGGCTCAAAGGTGTCCACAACGCATCGCAGAACGGGTCCGTAGCTCTCGGCGTTTTGAGATTGGTTATGTGACAATGGCGGCATGATGTCCACTCAGCACGGCATGGCCGTGGCTGTGGAGGACCAGCCGGAGAAGATCACGGCCCTGGCCGGTCGTGGACGCGGTCGCTTTCGACGACCCGGGTCAGGCGCGGGCGGCGTGCCTGCGCGCGGTCGTAGCCGACGCCGACGCCGGAATCGACCGGCTGCTGCTGGTCCGCGATGACACCCACGCAGGGCAAGACACCACCGGGGCGGGAGCACCGGCGGGCGGTCGCCCCGGCACTCACCTCGGTCCACGTCGTGTGATCCGAGTTGTCGCGAACCGGGGTGTTGACCTGCCGTCGGGGTCCGTGAGGGGCGTCGTGTCGCCCGTGGCGTCGACACCGATGCCGCTGGTCCCGCGAAGCATCCCTTGATGGCTGTGGCCAACGGGCCTTGGTCAAGAAGTACTGACCCCCTGGGACCTGTTGGCCCTGAGCCACCCCGCGGCACCCACATCGACAAGGGGGCCTCAGCCTTGCGGGACGCAGTGGTTTTCGCCGCACCCCCGTCGGTGGCGTGCAGGCATCCCGGGTCGAGGGTCTGGAAGCGGCGCCAGTCGGTGCGGACCCCCGTCAGCTGACGGGGGGCCGTGGGTGGGTCGCCCCGTCACCGGCCGCGGGTTATCGGATGAGGTAGCCGCCGACGGTGAAGTTGTTGAACGGGTTGGTGACGGGGAGGTTGGTGACGAGCTGGGTGCGGGTGGCCCCGGAGTCACGGGGCCCGGTGATGGTGAGGGTCTGCGGGCCCGCCGCCCGGGTGGTGGGCCCGGGGGTGACGGTGGGCCGCAGGTCGGCCTGCGCCCCTGGGGTGGCGGTGTAGGTCTGGGTCAGCGGCGGGGCCGGGGTGTAGTCGGTGTTCCCCGCCTGGCTGGCGGTAACCGTGCACGACCCGTTGCCGGTCAGGGTCACCGTGGCGGTCCCCGACCCGGTCGGCCGTAGTAGAGCCGTCACCGCGAGCCTGCGGGAGTCATCCCCAGCGCCGCGGGCACCGCGAGCAGAACGGCGCCCGCGATGAACCACCAGGCGTGCAGGAACGCGGTGTGCGTGGCGGCGTAGCTCGGGCTGCCGAGCACGGCGACCAGCACGCTGATCCCCAGCACCGAGCCGAGCTGCCTGCTCATGTTCACCACGGCACTGCCGGTGGCGGCTCGTGCGGGCGGGAGATCCGCCGTCGCGGCCGAGAGGATCGTCGGCAGCGCCAAGCCCACCCCCATGCCGCCGATCAGCCAACCGGGCAGCATTTGGGTCGCGTAGGCGGGCTCGGCCCCGAGACTGAACAGCATGAGCAGAACTCCTGCGCCCATGACGAGACACCCCGCCGCAGCGATCCGTCCGGCGGGTATTTTGGGGGTCACCCGCTGAGCCAGCGCAGCGAACACCGGAACCATCAACGGACCGGGTGCTACGGCGAGACCCGTCTCCAGCGCCGAGTAGCTCCAGACGTCCTGCATCCAGAGGATCACCGCCAGCAGGTTCGCGGCGAAAGCGATGGAGAACACCAGCGAGGTGACGTTGGACCAGGCGAACGCCCGAACCTTCAGCAGCGCGGGCTCGACCACCGGGAGCGGATGGTGCTGGGAACGTCGCCAGAGCAGGGCGGTTCCGAGAACGAAGAGCGCAAACGCGCCGAGCGTCGCTGCGCTGGTCCACCCCCACCCCGCGCCCTGGACGAGCCCCAGCGCGAGTGCGCCGATGGCTACGGTTAGCACCACGGAGCCGAGGATGTCGGGAATGCGAGTGATCGCACTGTCCCGCGAGTCGGGCACCAGCCGCACCGCAGCAAACAGTGCGACGAGGCCGATGGGGATGTTGACCAGGAATACCCAGCGCCACGACGCGCTGACCAGCAGACCGCCGACCACCGGTCCTGCGGCTGCGGCAAGTGCACCGGTCGCGGCCCAGATCCGCACCGCCCGCACCCGGCCCTCCAGAGGTGTGGCGGCCAGCAGCAGTCCGAGGCTCGTGGGTGTCAGAGCGGCGGCCCCGGCCGCCTGCAACACCCGGAAAGCGACGAGCCACCACAGTCCAGTGCTGGCCGCGCATGCGGCGCTCGCCGCGGTGAACAGCGCCAGCCCACCAAGGAATCCCGCCTTCCGCCCGAAACGGTCCGACAACCGGCCCAGCGGGACGAGGAGCGCGGCATAGACGATGGCGTAGCCGTTGAGCACCCAGCTGAGGTCCGGCAGGGAGTGCCCGCGGAAGTCGTGGCCGATGTCAGCGAAGGCGACGTTGGCGATGAACAGGTCGAGGCTGGCCATGAACGCGGCGAGTGAAAGCACGGCGAGTACAGCCCCACGGCGGCTGGCGATGCGCTTCGTCGACTGCTGACTTTGGGTTGCCATAGTCAGAAGGTAGACGCTGACTTTGATTAGAGCAAGTCAGGTATGCTAGGGGCATGAACGTCGCACATCTGGACGGTGTCCTCGCCGACCGTGGCCGGTGGAACGCGCCACCGCGATGCTCGATCGCCCGGGCGATGGACGTCGTGGGCAACCGGTCAACCGCGTTGCTGATGCGCGAGGCATACTACGGAACAACCCGCTTCGACGACTTCGCGCGTCGCGTCGGAATCACCGAGGCCGCCGCGGCGGCACGGTTGAAGGACCTGCTCAGCGCCGGACTGCTGGCCCGTGAGCCCTACCGGGAGCCGGGCCAACGCACCCGGCAGCAGTACGTGCTCACCGACATGGGGCGCGACCTGATGCCTGCGCTGCTGGCCCTGATGCAGTGGGGCGACACCTACCTGGCCGACGAGAATGGCCCGCCACTGGCGCTGGAGCATACCGACTGCGGAGCGCCGGTCGCGGTGAGCGTGCGCTGCGCCAAGGGACACGAGGTTGCCCTGGACGAGCTCACCGTGCGCCGAGCGTAGACAGCACAGCAGCACTACGGGCCGTCGAGTAGCTTCTCCGTTGCCGCCCACCCAGCTCGAGGCGGTAGATCGCCTGGTAGATCTGTGAGTGCACCACATGCCGCGCCGGCTGGTCAGGGAACTCGTGGCGCAGCGCCTGACTGACCTGCTCCGTGCTCCACCGGCTTGTCCAGCCGGTTGGCGACGAACGCCCGCAACACCGGATCACCGCCCGACCGTGGCCCGGTGCGCGGTGAACGGCCGGTAATGCCCGCTGTCGGGGTCCCGCCTCCGGCGCAGCTCCCAACCGATCGTCGACGGGCTACGACTCAACTCCACCGCGACCGCCCTCACCCCAAGGCCCCGATCGTGCAGATCAGCGATGCGGACCCCGTTCGTCCTCGGACAAGTACCGCGCCGCGGGAAGGACACTATGGCGACCGAACACCTCGCCGCCGGCGGCTGGGACCCTGGGAGAACCTCACTCGCCCTAACACGGCCCTGCGCGCCGCTGAGCAGCGTCCCGAGCAGAGCGAGGGCGGCGAGGGCCATCACGGCGCCGCCGTACTCGCGCGCCGTCTGCAGCACTCCGCCGGCGTGGACGACGAGGAAGCCGGCGAGCACGGCGGGCAGACCCATCGCCAGATAGGACACGACGTAGAGGAGGGACAGCACTCCGGACCGCTCATGGGTTTCGGCTAGGGGAATGACGGTGCGGATAGCGCCTTGGAAGCTGGCGCCGAATCCCACCCCGGCGACGGCGGTGCCGAGGAACAGTGCGGCCGTCGAGTTGTGGTTGACGCCGAGCAGGGTCACACCGACGCCCACGAGCAGGGCGAGTGTGCCGAAGATCATCATCGTGCGCGGTACGGCGCTGCGCAGCAGTAGCACGGTGACGGCGCCACTGCCGGCGAGGACGAACAGGGCCAGGCCGCCGAGCACGAGCGAGTTCGAGGCGGTGACCACACGCACCAGCGACGGGCCGAGCGAACCGTAGAAACCGGCAAGGGCCCAGACCGCAACCAGAACGGGTGCCGCGATCAGAAACGGTCCGCGTATCGCCGGGGGGAGAGCGAACCCTACGCGCAGCGAAGCCAGCGCGCCCGGCTTGGATGCCGCGGTTTCCCCCATCATGGTGACACCGATCGCCTGGGCGAGGAAAACGACGAGCAGTACCAGGTACACCAGGTGCGTCGGGATCGGTAGATACTGCACGAGCAGACCTGATGCGAGCGCACCGACTGCGGTTCCAAGCACCGGAGCCACCGCGTTTGCGGTCGTGCCCCGCACCTTGCTCAGGTCCAGCATGCCGGCCCCCACCGCGCCGATGGCCGCCCCGGTCGACAGGCCCTGCAGGACTCTGGCCATCAGCAGTGCGGGCACGCCCCCGGCGGTGGCGAACACGACCATGGCCACGACCTGGACCGCGAGCGCGGTCAAGAGAACGGGCCGACGACCGATGTGGTCAGAAAGCGACCCGACTGTGAGCAACGTGGCCAGCACGGCCAGGGCGTAGACCCCGAACACAATAGTCGTGGTGATCGGCGAGAACCCCCAGTCCGCTTGGTAGACGGCGTAGAGCGGGGTCGGCGCGCTCGAGGCGGCGAGGAAGAACAGCACGATCGACGCGAGCAGGTACAGCGCCGCTGACCTGGGCAGGCGGCCGGCGCGGACCGGGGTGGCTACAGGTACAGGTGCGCTGGCGATCAGCGCTGGGGTGGAGGCCATGGGACTCTTCTTTCGACGGCGCCGGCATTGGGTAGGACTGGCTGGCGTCCTTCGGAACACCGTATTGGGTAGACAGGTCTGGCTACCAGACAGTAGACAGACCTGTCTGGTAGTGTCAAGTCATGGTTACGAAAGCCTCCGATCGCACGGTCGCTGATCGGTGCTCAGCTCGCGAACGGCTGCTGGCGGCGGCCGACGAGTTGTTCTACGCCGAGGGCGTCCACACCGTCGGCATCGACCGGGTCATCGAACACGCCGGGGTGGCCAAGGCATCGCTGTACAACACCTTCGGGAGCAAAGACGAGCTGATCCGGTGCTACCTCACCGAACGCCATATCCGGATACAGCAGCGCATGACCCGTCAGCTCGCCCGCTACGACGCTCCCCGGGAGCGTCTGCTGGGGGTGTTCGACCTGATCGGCGAGCAGTCTGCGGACCCCGGGTTCCGCGGGTGCGCTTTTGTCAATGCCAGCGCCGAGTCCCGCCCTGGTGATGTCGTGCAGCAAGCCGCCGACGAGTACCGCACCTGGGTACTGACATTGTTCACCGACCTCGCCCACGCGGCCGGAGCCCTCGACCCCGACGGCCTCGCCCGCCAACTCGTGCTGCTGCGCGACGGCGCAGCAGTGGCCGCCAGGATGGACCGAGACCCCGCCGCCGCCGCAGCGCGCACCGCCGCTGCCGCCTTGCTCGACGCAGCAACCCCACACTGAGCCGCGATGACCGACCCCCGTCCACATGGAAGGATGGACGGAGAGCGACGACCAACCTCAGAAGCTGCCCGGTCTGCGGTCACCAGGCTGCATAAGAATGCATCGGACCAGTGGCAGCGAAGTGCTCGGCATGCCGCAGCGGCGGAGCCGTCGAGGCGCACACCGCTACTTCCACCCCGATGCCGCCGACCGAGAGTTGGTCGATGTTCGTCGCGGGGAGCACAACCGGCTCGGCTTCGCGGTGCAGCTGGGCACCGTGCGCGCGGGTGTGTCGGGTCTGGCGGAGACGGACGTTGCTCGGGCGCAGCGGTGGTGCCGGGCTTCACTACCCCGTCGCGGGGACTGTGCCCGATCTCGTCCAGGACGGGGGAGTTCCAGGTGATCTTGGTCGCTGCAGGGTTGCGCAACGACGTTATCGCCAGCCAACTGAACCTCAGTTCCCACACCGCGAAGATCCACGTCAACCGTGCCATGACCAAGCTCGTAGGCCACGACTGCGCGCAGTTCGTGGTCATAGCCTA
>JAABUL010008619.1_pt1 | contig 10267 bp, 10 predicted proteins | sample 5559151 | NCBI WGS metagenome assembly JAABUL01 (sample SAMN10711876, study PRJNA513368) | rock metagenome | isolation source: Antarctica rocks | place: Antarctica: Victoria Land, Pudding Butte sud | reverse complement strand
GCGCCGACGCGGACCCGCTCCCAATCCTGCTCGTTGGCCACCGTGATCGACCCGAGCAGCACGTCGGAGTGCCCGACCGGGTACTTCGTCAGCGCCTGGATCGACACGTCCACCCCATGCCGGAACGACTGGAAATGGTGGATGCCCCAGGTGTTGTCCATCAGCACCTTGGCGCCATGCCGGTGCGCCACCTCGGCCAGCGCCGGCAGGTCCTGCACCTCGAACGTGTGGCTGCCCGGGCTCTCCGCGTAGACCACGGTCGTGTTCGGCTGCATCAGCCGCTCGAGCCCGGCGCCGTCGATGACCGGGTCGTAATAGGTGGTCTGCACGCCGAGATTGCGCAGCATCCCATCGGCAAACCCCCGCGCCGGCCCGTAGACGCTGTCCGGCATCAGACAGTGCTCGCCGGCCTTCAGATACGCCAGCAGCGGGGTCGTCACCGCGGCCAGCCCGGACGAGACGATCTGGCACCGCGTGCCGCCCTCGACCTCGGCGATGACGTCCTCCAGCGCATGATGGGTCGCGTTGCCCATGACGCCATAGACCTCCGCCTGCTGCAGCCGCCGCACGCCGCCATCGATGCGATCGGCGCAGTCGACGTGCAGCATGGTCGAGCCGCGATGCAACGGCGGGTTGACGAAGCCGCGGATCTTCGTGCCGAGACGCCCCGCATGCGACAGCCGGGTTGCGAACCGGTGGCCCGGTCCCGATTGATCGTCTGGCATCAATTCGTCTCCTTGATCGTCTCTGGCCTGCCGGCCCATTCGGTCCAGGACCCGTCATAGACGGCCCCGTACGGCAATCCCGCCTGCACCATCGCCAGTGTCAGGATGGTCGCGGTCACGCCGGTGCCGCAACTCGTCACCACCGGGCGCGAGCCGTCCACGCCGGCGGCGAGCAGGCGCGCGCGCAGCAACTCGACCGGCAGCATCGTGGCGTCGGCGGCGAGCAGCTCCGTGAACGGCAGGCTGCGGCTGCCCGGCATGTGCCCGCTCGGCAGGCCCGCCCGCGGCTCCGGCGCCGTCCCCGCGAAGCGCCCGGCCGCGCGCGCGTCCAGCACCACCCGGGCAGGATCGTCGGCCATCATGTCGCCGATGCCGCGCAGCCGCCCAGCCCGCAGGCTGGCCCGGAACAAGCTGGCCCGGAACACGCCGGGCGCGGGCGCGGGCGGCACGCCGGCCTGCGTGGCCCGCCCCTCGCGCAGCCATTTCGGCAGCCCGCCATCCAGCACGAAGGCCGCGTCGTGCCCGAACAACCCCATCATCCACCAGCCGCGCGCCGACGAGGCGAGGCCCTTCTGGTCATAGAACACCACAAGGCTCTCGCTGCCGACGCCCAACCCGGCCATCGCCCGCTCGAACCGCCCGGCGCTCGGCACCATGTGCGGCAGCGTCGTGTCGGGGTCCGCGACCTCGTCAATGTCGAAGAAACGCGCGCCCGCGATGTGCGCCCGGGCAAACTCCGCCGCCCCGTCGCGCCCCTCGTTGGGCAGGTATTTGGTGGCGTCGAACACGACCAGGCCGGGCTCGCCCACATGCGCGGCGAGCCACTCGGTGCTGACCAGCGGGCCCATCAGAGATCCTCCAAAGTCAGCGAGATGCGCCGGTTCTGGCGCCCCTTGTTCTCGATCTTCAATACCGTCACGCCGCCGATCTCCGCCGTCGAGCGCACATGCGTGCCGCCGCAGGGCTGCAGGTCCACCGGCGCCCCGGCCGCGCCGATCCGCACCAGCCGCAGCCGCCCGGTCCCGCGCGGCGGCGCGACGGACAGGGTCCGCACCAGGCCCGGATTGCTGTCCAGCACCGCCTCGTCGACCCATTCGGCGCTGACGGGGTGCCCGGCCGCGACCAGCGCACGCAATCCGGCGTCGAGCTGGTCTTTGTCGGGCGCCTGCGGCAGGTCGAAATCGAGCCGCGACCGTTCCGCGCCGATCTGGCCGCCCGTCACCGCCGCGCCGGGCAACAGGCTGCACAGCAGGTGCAGCGTCGTATGCATGCGCATCAGCCGATGCCGCAACGCCCAGTCGATGCGCGCGTGCACGCTCGTGCCGGGGGCGGGCAGGGCGCCTGGGCTGACCTCATGGCGGATCTCGTCGCCCTCGCCCTTGACCGCCTGGGCGACGTCGAGCGCGCCGCCCTCCCATGACAGCGTTCCGCGATCGCCGGGCTGGCCGCCGGAGCGGGCGTAGAACGGCGTGCGGTCGAGCATGACCACACCCGGTTCGGCCGCGATCACCACGCCAGCGGCCTCGGTCAGATACGAATCCTCGAGGAACAGCCGCGCCGTCATTCGCGGCACCACTGCGCCCGCAACGTCTCCCGCCGCGCCGCCAACCACAGCAGCGCCAGCGACGTCACCGAATTCGCAAACCGCCCGGCCACCGCGTCCTCGATCGCGCGGGACCCGGTCCACACCCGAACCCGGATATCCTCCTGCTCGCTCGCCAGGCCGCCATGCCCCGCGAGACCATCCGGCGCGGCCGCCGGCGCGCGGACGCGGCCGGCGAACAGGGAGCAGGTCTCGTCGGAGCCGCCCGGCGTGAGCACGAAGCGGCCGATCGGCTCGATCAGGTCGGCGCTCAGGCCCATCTCCTCGACCATCTCGCGCCGCACCGTCTGCACCGGGTCCTCGTCCGTGTCGCACAGGCCGGCGGGGATCTCGACCATCACCGGCTCGAGCCCGGCGGCCAGCGCCGGCAGGCGGAACTGCTCGATCAGCACCACCTGGTCGGCCCAGGGATCATACGGCAGCAAAGCCGCGGCCCGTCCGCGGCGGAACAGCTCCCACGCCCGTTCACCCGACATTGCGCCGTCGAACCGCCGATGCCGGAACGTCACCACGTCGAGGTCGAACCGTCCGGACCAAACCCGCCGCTCGCCGAGGATCTCGACGCCGGGATGGGCGGGAATAAAAGAGGAACTCATCGCCCGCGAGCATAGGCCGCAAGCGGTCCGGCGTGAACCCCGCCCTCTCGGCCAGAGGGGGGCTCAGGCCGGAGGGATCAGGCGGCCTGCAGCGTGCCCGAGACGTGCCCGAGCAGGTCGCGCAGCTTCGCCGCCGCCGCCTTGCCCTTCAGCGCGTCCCGCCACACCGCCTCGGCGACCCGCTGATGCGCCGCGACCGCCTCGTCCGCGCCGGTGATCATCGCGACCCCGGTCTGGCTCGTCGGCAGCCCGTCGGCGCGGAACGGATTGACCGCCAGCGTGGCGCGGTCCCCGGAACGGACGATGCTGAACTCGCTCGTCGCACCGCCATCGGCCAGCAGACCGAACTGCAGCCCCATCGGCTCGGCGTCCATCAACTCGGCGATGTTCGCGATCTCGGCCGCCGCGACCTGTTGGCAGCGGGCCCGCAAGGCTTTTGGCAGGGCCGCCGTGGACAGCAACCCGCTCTCCAGGAACGAGCGCACCGAGCCTTCCGAGATGATCGCGATGATGCCCGGACGACGCTGTTGGTACGCCCGCTTCCGCGCCAGCAGCAACGACATGACCTGGTCTGCCGCCGATTTGGCCAAGGTCCGGTCGCCGTCCGATGCCTCGGCGCAAGCCGCCAGACCTTCGCCCAACGCCGAGTCAAACGCATCGGAGGTGGTCAGATAACAGGCCGGGCCATACGCCTGCAGGATCTGGTCCGCCCCATCCTCGATCTGGCGGATTCGCTCGAAGAACCCCGCCGCACGGCTGTAATATTCCACGCCGATCCCAAGCAACGACAAGGGCGACACCTTCAGCAGCTCGGCCAGCCGCTTGACCGTATCGAGCTTGATGACCTCGCCTTTCTCGTATCGGTAGAGCGCCGCCCGCGACACGCCGAGACGAGCCGCGATCTCTTCCGCACGCAGGCCAGATTCGAGGCGATAGGCCCGAAGCTGCTGCCCTATTTCCGCGAATCGCATGATGTCTCCCTCAACCAGCAAGATGCACTCTACGGCTGACCGGTTTAACCGTTGTGACTAACGCGTGAAGGAGCGCACAAGTCTGAAGGTTTTTGAGCGATCGCATCGTTTTCTTACACGATATATCGTTCGCGCCAGCCCAGGCCCGCCGATGTCTCACCTGCGGGACGATACTCACATCCAATCCAGCCGTCGTAACCGAGAGACTGGATGCGACGAAAGATGAACTCCCAGCCCAGCTCTCCGGTGCCGGGCTCGTGCCGGTCGGGCACGTCGGCGACCTGCATGTGCGCAATCACCGGCATGAAGGCCTGCATCCGCTTGACCACGTCCCCCTCGGTCACCTGACAGTGATAGAGGTCGAACTGCAGCCCGAGCCGGTCCCGCCCGATCGCGTCGATCACCGCAGCGCCCTGCGCCATCGTGTTGAGATGAAAGCCCGGCATGTCGCGATGATTGATCGGCTCGATCACGAGCTTGATCCCGGCCGCGTGCGCGAGCTCCGCCGCCCAGGCCAGGTTCGCCGCATAGACCGCCGCCGCCGCCACCGGCGGCACGCCGGCGGGGATGCCGGCCATGACGTGCACCAATTTGTTCCCGAGCACCTGCGCATAATCCAGCGCCCGCTTGACCCCGTCGCGAAACTCCGCCTGCCGCCCCGGCAGGCTCGCCGTGCCGCGCTCGCCATCGGCCCACTGACCCGGCGGCGCATTGAACAACACCTGCTCCAGCCCGTTCGCATCGAGCCGGGCGCGCAGTTCGGCTGCCTCGTACTCGAACGGGAACAAGAACTCGACCCCCTTGAACCCCGCCCGGGCCGCAGCTTCGAACCGGTCCAGGAACGGCACCTCGTTGAACATCATGGAAAGGTTTGCGCACAGCTGCATGTGACAGATCCCACTTTCTCGACAGGCTACAAGGTGCGGCAGGCGCTGCAAAGTTGCGTCCGACCCGGAGCGAGTGATACCCGCCGCGCATGAAGGCACCGGCCGAGGTGATCACCGAACGCATTCTGATGGGGCTGCTGCTGGCCGGGCTGGCGGTGGGCTGCTGGCTGGTGCTGGCCCCGTTCATCTCCGCCATCCTTTGGGGCGCGATCCTGGTGTTCACCACCTGGCCGGTGTTTCGCTGGCTCGCCGTCCGGCTGCGCCTGAGCGACCCCGGGGCGGCCGCCGTCATGGTCGCGTTGACCGCGGTGCTGATCGTGCTGCCGCTGGCCCTTGTCGCACCCGCCGGCGCCGACGACGTGAACCTGCTTCGGGTCACCGTCGAGGATGCGGTGGCCCGCGGCCTGCCGAGCGCTCCGGACTGGGTCGGCACCGTGCCGCTGGTCGGCGCCACCATCGCCGAATACTGGAACACCTGGGCCAAGGACCTCAGCGCCATCGGCGATACGCTGCGTCCCTATCTCGGCATGATCGTCGAGAGCGGCCTGAAGGTCATGCTCAGCATCGCCAGCGGCCTGCTGCAGTTCCTGCTGGCGCTCGTCGTCGCCTTCTTCTTCTACGCCTCGGGCGACGCGCTGGCCGCCCATCTCGGCCGCCTGATCGGCCGCATCGTCGGCGAGCGCGCCCCGCGGCTGATCGCGGTCACTGGCGCGACCATCCGCGGCACCGTCTACGGCATTCTCGGCACCGCGCTGGTGCAGGGTTTCCTGACCGCGTTCGGCCTGTGGCTGTCCGGCGTGCCGCGGCCGTTCCTGCTGGGTGCGATCGCCGGGTTCATCTCGGTGCTGCCGGTCGGCGCGCCGGTGATCTGGATCCCGTCGGCGCTCTGGCTGCTCAGCACGGGGCACACCGGCTGGGGCGTCTTCCTGTTCACCTATGGCCTGGTGATCATCAGCGGGTCCGACAACGTCATCCGCCCCTATTTCATCGCCCGCGGCGCCAAGCTGCCGTTCCTGCTGACCATCCTCGGCGTGCTCGGCGGCGCGTTGGCGTTCGGATTGCTTGGCATCTTCCTCGGCCCCGTCCTGCTCGGGGTCGGCTTCACACTGGTTGCCGAATTCGCCGGCAACGACCGCCTGGCCACGCGGCACCTGGCCAACCCGCCGCCCCCGATCCCGGACCGGCCTCTCGCCCCCGAGCCCGTGGGCGAGAGAGAAAGCCCCGAACCCGTGGGCGAGAGAGAGAGATAAATGTTCGCCCTCATCCTCTCGCGCCTGGCGCAGGCGATCCCGGTCCTTCTGATCGTCGGCTTCGTCGCCTTCGCCATGTTCAAGTTCGTCGGCGACCCGGTCACCATCATGCTCGGCCAGGACTACACCGAGGCCCAGCGCGTCGCCCTCGTGCACCAGCTCGGCCTCGACCAGCCGTTCTTCGTGCAATACGGCAAGTTCATGTGGAACATGCTCCACGGCGAGTTCGGCGTCAGCTATCGCCTGGCCCGGCCCGTGCTCGACCTCGTCGTCGAGCGCTTTCCCGCCACCTTCGAGCTGGCGATGACCGCCGCCCTGTTCGCGCTCCTCGTCGGCGTGCCGATGGGCGTCTACACCGGCATCTACCGCAACAGCGCCCTCTCGCGCGTCTTCCTCGTCATCAGCCTGATCGGCGTCAGCCTGCCGACCTTCCTGATCGGCATCCTGCTGATCCTCTGCTTCAGCGTCTGGCTCGGCTGGCTGCCCAGCTTCGGCCGCGGCGAGGTCGTCCACCTCGGCGCCTGGAGCACCGGCTTGCTGACCCGCAGCGGGCTGCTCGCCCTCATCCTGCCCGCAGTCACCCTGGGTCTGTTCCAGCTCACGCTCATCATGCGCCTGGTGCGCGCCGAGATGCTCGAAGTGCTCCGCTCCGACTACATCAAGTTCGCCCGAGCCCGCGGCCTCTCCGGCCGGGCGATCAATTTCGGCCACGCGCTGAAGAACACGCTGGTCCCCGTCATCACCATCATCGGCCTGCAGATCGGCGGCATCATCGCCTTCTCGATCGTGACCGAGACCGTGTTCCAATGGCCCGGCATGGGCCTGCTGTTCGTCCAATCCGTCCAGGTGGCCGACGTGCCGGTCATGGCCGCCTACCTGATGCTGATCTCGGTGCTGTTCGTGCTGATCAACCTGATCGTCGACCTCCTCTACTTCGCCGTCGACCCCCGCCTGCGCATGTCCCGCGCCGGAACAGCCAAATGAACGTGCTGGCCCGTGCCTGGGACAGCGACCTGCTGCACAGCTTCCGCAGCTCGCCCGTCGCGGTCGTCTCCGCCCTCGTGCTGCTGATCCTGCTCGTCGCCGCCGTGTTCTGCCGCTGGATCGCCCCCTACGACCCCTACGACCTGGCCAGCCTCAACCTGATGGACAGCTTTCAGCCGCCGATGATGGTGGGGGACGGCACCCCGGCGCACCCGCTGGGCACCGACGACCAGGGCCGCGACCTGCTCTCGGCCATCCTCTACGGCGCCCGCATCAGCTTCGCCGTCGGCCTCTTCTCCGTCCTCTTCGCCGTCATCGTCGGCATCGCCGTCGGCCTCGTCGCCGGCTATTTCGGCGGCGGCGTCGACGCCGCGCTGATGCGCCTGGCCGACGTCCAGCTGTCGTTCCCGGCCATCCTCATCGCCCTCCTGATCGACGGCGTCGTCAGCGTCTCGCTGCCGCGCGACATGCGCGAGAGCCTCGAGGTCTATGTGCTGATCTTCGCCATCGGCATCTCCTTCTGGCCGCAATTCGCCCGCACCGTCCGCGGCTCCACCCTGGTCGAGCGCGGCCGCGACTACGTCATGGCCGCCCGCGTGATCGGCCTCTCCGGCCCCCGCATCATGCTCACCCACATCCTGCCCAACGTGCTCGGCCCGGTCATGGTGATCGCCACGCTCAGCCTCGGCCTGGCGATCATCTCCGAAGCGACGCTGTCCTATCTCGGCGTCGGCCTGCCGCCGACCCAGCCCTCGGTCGGCACCTTGATCCGGATAGGCAACGACTTCCTCTACAGCGGCGAGTGGTGGATCGCCGTCTTCCCCGGCATCGCCCTCGTGCTGATCGTGCTGTCGATCAACCTGCTCGGCGACTGGATGCGCGACGCGCTGAACCCGCGGCTGCGCTGATGCCTCTGCTCGACGTCCAGGACCTCACGGTCGAGTTTCACGGCCGCCGCGGCAAGCTGCGCGCGCTCGACGGCGTCTCGTTCGCCATCGAGCCCGGCGAGGTGCTCGGCATCGTCGGCGAGAGCGGCGCCGGCAAATCGCTCACCGGGGCGGCCATCATCGGCCTGCTCGAACCGCCCGGCCGCATCGCCAGCGGCCAGATCCTGCTCGACGGCAAGCGCATCGACAACCTGTCGCCCGAGCGCATGCGCCCGCTGCGCGGCAAGCAGATCGGCGCCATCTTCCAGGACCCGCTGACCACGCTCAACCCGCTCTACACCGTCGGCCGCCAGCTCACCGAGACGATGCAGACCCACCTCAAGCTCAACGATGCCGAGGCCCAGCGCCGCGCCGTCTTCTGGCTCGAGCACGTCGGCATCCCCGCCGCCGCCCGCCGCATCGATAGCTACCCGCACGAGTTCTCCGGCGGCATGCGCCAGCGCGTCGTCATCGCGCTCGCGCTCTGCGCCGAGCCGCGCCTGGTCGTCGCCGACGAGCCCACCACCGCGCTCGACGTCTCGATCCAGGCGCAGATCATCGCCCTGCTCAAGGAATTGACGCGCGAGCACAACACCTCGGTCATGCTCGTCACCCACGACATGGGCGTGATCGCCGAGACCGCGGACCGGGTCGCGGTGATGTACGCCGGCCGGGTCGTCGAGATCGGCGGCGTCGCCGAGATCGTCCAGCGCCCCGCCCACCCGTATACCAAGGGCCTGATGGACAGCATCCCCGCCCTCGACCAGCGCGTCGACCGCCTGCGCCAGATCGACGGCGCCATGCCGCGCCTGACCGCGATCCCGCAAGGATGCGCCTACAACCCCCGCTGCCCCCGCGTGTTCGACCGCTGCCGCATCGAGCGCCCTGGCCTCATGCCCGCCCGCGCCACCGAGGCCGCCTGCTGGCTCTACGCACAGGCGCCCGCCCATGTCTGATACCGCACCGTCTGATACCGCGGCCGAAACCGTCCTTGCCGCCGAGCACGTCACCCGGCTGTTCGACGTCTCCCGCCCCTGGCTGCAGCGCAAGCTCTCCGGCGAGCCGACACAGACGCTCCGCGCCGTCGACGACGTCTCCTTCACCATCGCCAAGGGCACCACCCTCTCGCTCGTCGGCGAGAGCGGCTGCGGCAAGTCCACCGTCGCCCGCCTCGCCGTCGGCCTCTATGCGCCGAGCGCCGGCCAGATGCTGTTCGAGGGCCAGCCGCTCTCGGCCGCCCGCGCCCAACCGGCGCTGCGCCGGCGCATGAACATGATCTTCCAGGACCCCTACGCCTCGCTCAACCCGCGCTGGCGCGTGCGCGACATCGTCGCCGAGCCGCTCCGCGCCTTCAAGATCCTCGATTCCCGCCGCGACGTCGCCGACCGCGTCGGCCAGCTGCTCGAACAGGTCGGCCTGGCCGCCCGCGACGGCGAGAAATTCCCCCACGAATTCTCCGGCGGCCAGCGCCAGCGCATCAGCATCGCCCGCGCCCTCTCCAGCGAACCCGACTTCCTCGTCGCCGACGAACCCACCTCCGCCCTCGACGTCTCGGTCCAGGCGCAGATCCTCAACCTCATGCGCGACCTGCAGCAGCGCATGCGCCTGACCTACCTCTTCATCAGCCACAACCTCGCCGTCGTCCGCCACGTCTCCGACCAGCTCGGCGTCATGTATCTCGGCCGCATCGTCGAATACGGGCCCGGCGAAAGCATCTTCGCCGCCCCCCGCCACCCCTACACACGCCTCCTGCTCGACGCGATCCCCGATCTGGCCAAGAGCGACCCGACCCACGCCGGCCGCCCCCGCACCGCCATCGGCGGCGAAGTGCCCAGCCCGATCGACCCGCCCGGCGGCTGCACCTTCCACCCCCGTTGTCCCTTCGCCTTCGTCCGCTGCCAGTTCGAGCGGCCGGACTACACACAAGACGGCGACGTCCTGGTCGCCTGCCACGCCATCGAGGAACGCCGTCTCGAGCCCCGCCAGACCGCATGACCACACGGCCCGCAAGAGGCCGCACCGCCCACCGCCTGGGCCTGACCGCCGAAGCCGCCGCCTGCAACGCCCTCGAAGCCGACGGTTGGACCGTCCTCGCCCAGCGTCTGCGCACCAAGGCCGGCGAGATCGACTTGGTCGCCGAACGCGACGGCCTGCTCGCCATCGTCGAGGTCAAGGCTCGCCCCACCCTCGCCGCGGCCGCCGCCGCCCTCGCCCCCCGCCAACGCGCGCGCCTCATCGCCGCCGCCGAAGCCGCCCTGGCCGAACACCCGACATGGGGCCAAGCCGGCATCCGCTTCGACGTCCTCCTCGTCGACGCCCAAGGCC
>JAABUL010008618.1_pt1 | contig 10267 bp, 12 predicted proteins | sample 5559151 | NCBI WGS metagenome assembly JAABUL01 (sample SAMN10711876, study PRJNA513368) | rock metagenome | isolation source: Antarctica rocks | place: Antarctica: Victoria Land, Pudding Butte sud | reverse complement strand
AAGCATCCGGAGGTCGAGATCGACCTTGTGCTCAGCGACCGGCTGGTCGACATGGTCGACGAAGGCTTCGAGGTGGCATTCCGCATCGGACAGATGGCCGATTCGAGCCTCGTGGCACGAGGGCTTGCACCCTTCGAGCTCGTCGCCTGCGCCACGCCCGGCTACCTGCGCGAGAACGGCATGCCGGCCAGACCGGCTGAACTCGAGACCCACGAATGCCTGGGCTATGCCCGTGGGCCGACGCTGGACAAATGGCGTTTCGTCAAAGACGACCGCTCTTATGACGCGCCGATTTCCAGCAGGCTGCGGGTGAATGACGCGAAGGCGTTGCTCTCGGCAGCGCTGGACGGGTTCGGCATAGCCATGATTGCGCAAGAGCTCGTAGGGGACTTCCTCGCCTCCGGGCGGCTGCTTCGGATCCTGCCGGACTACGACGTCCCGGCCCGGCCGATGCATCTGGTCTACCTTGGCGACCGCCAACGGACGCCGAAACTCAAGACCTTTATCGACGCAGCGGTTGAGGCCTTCGGAACGCGTGAATCGGGATCTAAACAGAAACCGCTCCCTCTGTTGGGGGAGTGATGGTGCAGACGAACCCGAGTTGGGCGATCTGACGAGCCAGGCGATTGGCCTGACTTTCTGGCGAGGTGCGACGGAAGTGGTCGGCGCCGAGATCTTGGTAGAAGGTGCCGTCTCGCAGTATGTGGTAGACGGCGGTCAGGATCGAGGCGGCGACGGCACAGATCGCCTTCTTCGGTCCGCGCCTGTGTCGCAAGCGTTGGAACTGTGCCTGCAGGTAGCTTTCCTTCTTGCGGCTGCCCGCCCAGGCACATTGCACCAGGGTGGTTTTCAGCCACGTGGCGCCCTTGCGCAGCCGGGTGGAGCGTCGCTTGCCAGCACTCTCGTCTGTCGCGCGACAGCTCGGATGGCCGGTTCTCACCTTGATTGTCGCGCGGCATCCATGGCGAACTGAGGTGGTCCCCTGCCATCGGACAGTTTGGCGGCATTGTTAAGCTTGGTTCAGGTTGTCTTCAGGCCGCCACTCTCTCCAGTCGCCCTTCCCCGTATGCCTCGTCGGGCGTGCGCCCGGCCAGGACCGAATGAGGACGCCGGGCATTGTAGTAGCCGATCCAGCGCGAGAGCCCGGTCCGCAGCTCCGACCCTGTCTCGAACGCGTGCAGGTAGACGCACTCGTATTTCAGGCTGCGCCAGAGCCGCTCGATGAACACGTCCATCCACCGCCCGCGCCCGTCCATGGAGATCCTCACCCCGGCCGCATGCAGCACGCCGGTGAACCGCGGCGAGGTGAACTGGCTTCCCTGGTCCGTGTTGAAGATCTCCGGTCGCCCGAACCGCGCAAGCGCCTCCTCCAGCGCCGCCACACAGAACTCCGCGTCCATGGTGTTCGACACACGCCAGGACAGCACCTTCCTGGTCGCCCAGTCCATCACCGCCATCAGATAGAGGAACCCACGCCGCATCGGAATATAGGTGAGCCACTGTCGGCGAATTCTCGGCCAACCTTTTCAGCAAGGGGGAGCACTCCATGAGCCTTCATCCGGAGCCGGTCGGCGAGGTGCCTGCCGAGACCGCGCGCGTGTCCCGCGCCGCTTTCCCGAAAGGCACCCTTATCACCCGGCTGCGCGACGAGTTCAGCGCCCTCTACCAGGACGAGGATTTCGTAGGTTCTATCCCGCCCGGGGCCAGCCTGGCCTTGCGCCGTGGCGCCTTGCGCTGGTCACGGTGTTCCAGTTCCTGGAGCAGCTCAGCGATCGTCAGGCCGCTGATGCCGTGCGGAGCCGGATCGATTGGAAGTATGCTTGCCGCCGGGAACGTAGCACCCCACGGAGTTGACCGGGAGGTTCCTGTGCCCGAGCACGACCCCGGGAAGCGTCTCGACCTCGATGTCGACAAGGGCCGCCTTCTGGTGCTCGGCGAAGTTCCTGACCTGCGTTTGGGCAAACCGGATGTCCTGGATGTCGCACGACGTCAGCTGCGAAAGACAGTCGCGGATTTCCTGGTCGGTGAGCCGGTAGTCGTCGCGGTGCCAGCCGTCGAATCTCTCTGACATCTCACTCACGGCGGCGTCGCCCCGGGTCTCAATGTCGGAGAGCAATCCCTCGACCGTGGCGCACCTGGAGGTCGGCCTCGGCCCTCTCCGTCTGGGCAACGCTTGTTTTCAACCAACGGGGCATCGACGCTTTCCTGTTTATTAGGGGTGAACGGTCACGCCTGTCAGGGAGCCGCTTGTTGCTTCAGCCTCGACACCAGCTGCGACGCCGAGCTCGAGATGACGAAGTAGACGAGCGCCGCCGAAAGATAGAATTCGACAAACCGCCCGTTCAGTTCGGCCAGCTTGGACGCGGCGCCGAGAAGGTCGGTCAGGGACAGGACGTAAACCAGGGAGGTGTCCTGGAAGAGGATGATGGTCTGCGTGAGGATGATCGGGGTTGCTACCTTGAACACCTGGGGGATGATTACGTGCCGGTAAATCCGGAATGTAGGGAGCGCCAGCGCCTTGGCCGCCTCGAACTGGCCCCTGCCAACGGAACGGAAGCCGACACGCATGATCTCTGAATAGTATGCGGCTTCAAATAGGCTAAACGTGACGAAAGCCGTGTAGGAGGCGCCGGTAGGGATCGGCTGCCCACTTCCGAACAGGTGACCGAGCACGAGGGGAACGAGGAAGAAGAACCAGAACAGGACGAGGATAAGAGGGACTGACCGGATCAGCGTCACGTAGGCCCGCACGATCTGGCTGAGGATCGGCACCTCGAGCTGCTGGATGGTCGCGAGAACAATGCCGAGCGTCATACCCACAATGAAAGTGACGGCCGTCAGCATCAGCGTGAACTCGAGCCCGGAAAGCAGGTAAGGTATCGCCGCCCGGACCTGCGAAAAGTCGAGCGCGCCCATTTTCAGGCTCTGGGGGCACGACTGCCGACGCGCGCCCTGGCTTTTGGCTTCTCGACCGTAATGCCAGGAATCCGGAACCTGTTGTCGACGGCGGCCATGAGCCGGTACGCTAAGAGGGCAAGCAGCAGATAAATGATAGTCGCCGCTCCGAAGGCCGCGAACGTCTGAAACGTCGCATCGCTGATCTGATGTGCCTGGGCGGTGAGCTCCAGCAGGCCGATGGTCAAGGCCACGGACGTGTTTTTGTAGATACCCATCACCTCGCTGGTCAGGCTCGGCACGATCAGGCGCAACGCCTGCGGGATCACCACAAGCCGGTATGCGTGCGCTGTGTGTAGTCCAAGCGCGGCCGCAGCCTCGGCCTGACCCTTCGGGAGGGCCTGAATTCCGGCACGGACCTGCTCGGCAATACGTGCCGCCGTGTAGAGCCCCAGACAAATAAGGGCAGGGAGGAACGAGCCCCAAGGCGAGGGAAGCTGCTTCACCCAGTCGCCCGCAGCGGTAGGAAGAAGTTCTGGCAGCACGAAATACCAGAGGAACATCTGCACAAGGACCGGTATATTCCTGAAGATCTCGACGTAAAGGCGGGCTGCGATCGCTAACGGCACGCTCTTGGCCGTTCGGCCGATGCCAACGAGCAGGCCCACGGCGAAGGCCAGGCACCATCCGCTCACGGCAAGCGTCAATGTCCAGCCGAGCCCCGAGATTAGCCATTCTCCGTAGTAGCGGCCGTCCTGCGCGCGATGCCAAAGGACGTCGAACATTAGTCCTCCGCCGTGCCGTTACTCGCCGGTGCCGCCGCGGTCACGATCCGGGCGCGTCGCTCGGCTTCTGAACCAGGGCCTTCAACGCCTCGCTCATCGGCAGGCTAAGGTTCTGGCCGCCGGGCGGGATCGGAGCGGTGAACCACTTATCGTAAAGCTTGGCGAAGTCGCCGGATGCCATCTTCGCCTCGATCACGCCGTCGACGAGTGCCGCGAACTCGGGGTCGCCTTTCGACATCATCAAGCCGTCGCGGTAGTTCACGCCGTATGTGTTGGGCAACAGTCTGAAGCCGTCCGGGTTGGGCGACATCGCCCGCAGCCCCGCCACCAGGATATCTTCCTCGAACCAGGCCGTGGCCCTGCCAGTACGGAGCATCAGCAGAGACTCGCCGTGGTCTTTCGCCTGCTGGATGTGAAAGCCCAGCTTGTCCTTGGTATCGATCGTCTCGGCTATGGGCAGGCTTTGCGACCCTTGGGTCAGCACGACCGTCTTGCCGGCAAGGCCGCTTGCATCCGCGACCCCTGACGACGCTGACACCAGCCAACGTGGCTGGCTGACGAACGTCGTCACGGAAAAGGCCACTTGCTTGCCACGCTCGACCGTGTTCGTCGTACTGCCGCACTCGATGTCGATGGTGCCGTTCTGGAGCAGCGGGATTCGGTTCGAGGCGTTGACCCCGGCGTACGAGACCTTCAGATCCGGAAGCTTCAGCGCCGACTTCACCTGCTCGACGACGGCCGCGCAGAGGTCGAGGGAGAAGCCGACCGGCTTCTGGTCGGCACCCAGATAAGAGAATGGGACCGATGCCTCGCGGTAGCCAAGCGTGATCGTTCCCGACGAGCGAATCTTGTCGAGGGTCGGGCTTGCAGCGTGGGAAGGCGAAGATGCGACGGCGATGCCACCGACGAGCGCGGCGGAAAGCATGAGCTTGCTTGCATGGGTAAGCGGCATCGCCGTATCTCCTTTAAGAACGGAAGTGAGAAGCGTTCATGCGGCGTGCGCCATCTCGTCCAGGCCTTCGCGCAGCGATGATTCGAGAATATCGACAGCCTGGTCGATCTCGGCGGTCGAGACGGTCAGCGGCGGCGCGATCCGCCACACCGAGCCGCGCTCCAGCCGCCGACGGATGTTCATGCTGAGGCCCTTCTCCAGGCACTTCCTGGTCGTGATCGCCCCGAGCTGATGTGCCGGGTTGCGGGAGGCGCGGTCGGTCACCAGCTCGACCCCCGTCAGTAGGCCGAGCCCGCGGACGTCGCCGACCACCTCGTAGCGTTGCTGGAGGGCACGCAGCCGATCGCGCAGGTAGTCGCCCATCTCGTTCGCCCGCGCCACCAGGCCTTCCTCCGTGATCACCTTCAGCACGGCGAGGCCGACCTCAGCTAAGAGCGGGTCCGAGACGTGGCTCGTGTAGAACGCGAAGTGCTTGTCGTAGATGTCCTGCTCGATCTTGGCCGTAGTCGATACCGCGGCCAGCGGCAGTCCGCCTCCAAGAGTCTTCGACATCGTCATGATGTCGGGGACCACGTCGAAGTACTCGGAACCGCTCTTCGTGCCGATCCGGCCGAAAGCCGTCTGGGCCTCGTCGAAAATCAGCAGCATGCCACGGTCGTCGGCCGCCTCGCGCAGCGCCTTCATGAAGGACTTTGGGGGTACCAGCACGCCGCCGGCGCTGATCACCGGCTCGACGATGATCGCGGCACCCCGGCCGGTCGATTGCATGTCGAACATCTTGAGGCCCAGCTCCAGGTTGGCCAGGGCATCCTCTTCAGGCGACAGGCCCTTGTTGGTCGGGCGGTAGGAGTTCGGTTCGGGGATGACGTACACGCCGGGAGTGGGGACGCCGTACCCTTTGCGGTCACTCGCCATCGATACCGAGCTGGCACCGTTGGTGATCCCATGCCACGAGCCGCCGAGTGCCAGCACCTCGTAGCCGTCGGTGTACATCTTTGCCATCCGGAGGGCGACCTCGGTGGCCTCAGATCCCGTGTTGATGAAAATCGTCTTCGTCAGGTCGCCGGGGAGCCAGTCGCGGTCCAAGACGTCCGCGAGCTCGGCCACCACTTCGGGGATCATCCCGCTGAAGAAGTGGAAGGCCTTCTGCCCGGCACGGTTCACAGCCTCGACGATGGCCGGGTGGTTGTGCCCGATGGTCGCGCACATCTGCCCAGAGGTGAAATCCAGGTAATCGCGCCCATTGCTGTCCTTGACGATAGTTCCCCTCGCCGAGGTGAACAGGTTTGGCAGCATGTCTCCGCCGTACCTGACGAGGTGATCCTTGGCAGCCTGCTTGAGGGCCTCGCTCATTACCTTCTCCCACCTCTAGATCGCAGGGCCGGAGCCGGACAGGTCCCGAGGGAGACTGCCGGCGCGCGACGACCGCCTTGTTTACCGACTAGACAATCGACCCCGACGGAGCCAGTCCCGTAGGCTGGCATCCCGCTTGCACCAGGGTTACTGTGGCGAAGGGTTAGTGTAGGTCCAGCAGTGAGCGCCAACGCAAATAATTCAGCATCTGCTCAACAGCGCTCATCACACGATGCCGCCCGTCACCGGCTGCCTCCACTCAAGGCCTTGCTTGCCTTCAGCACCGCCTCGAAGCACGGAAGCTTCTCGCAGGCCGGCGAGGAGCTTGGGGTCACACCATCCGCTATCAGCCACCATATCCAGCAACTGGAGGAGTTCCTGGGCGTGCGGCTGTTTCAGCGTCACGCTGGACGTGCGGTCCTCACGAACGCCGGTCGCGTGTACGCGAAGGAGGTTGAAACCGCCTTTCATGCCATTTCCCGCGCCACGGACATCGTCGCTCCCCAATTCCAGCAAGGACACCTCGTCGTCGCGTCAAGTCCAAGCTTCGCCGCGAAGTGGCTGCAACCCCGCTTCCCAAGCTTCCTTCAGGCCTATCCCGATACAAAAATGAGGTTGTCCACGCTTTCAGAGCGCGATGACCTTGAAAGCGGCCACTTCGACGTAGCGATCGTTTACGGCGTGCGGCCAGACACGAAGAAACACGTCGAGCCGCTTTTGACCGAACAATTGCGCCCACTATGCAGCCCGGCGTTGGTCTCCGCCGTCGGGCTGCACCTTCCGGCCGATCTGGCCCGTGTGACGCTAATACACTCCGCCAATGCGCTGACATGGAGCGACTATCTCCGGCAGATCGGCGAAGGAGCGTTGCGGCCGGAGAAGGAAATCTGGTTAGACAGGTCGGCTATGGCTCTTGATGCTGCCGTAAGTGGCCTTGGCGTTGTCCTGGAGAGTGATCTACTGGCTTCAGAGGAGTTACGGGCAGGCAAACTCGTTGCGCCGTTCGGCAACACCGAATTTTTGGTGGAGACAACAACGTATTATCTCGTTCGGTCGAAGAGCCGGCGCAACAGCGCCCAGATTACCTTGTTTGAGAGATGGCTTCACGCGGAACTTGGCGAGCGCCGACCCGCTCCTGAATTGCGGAATATCGCGCCAGTTGGTCCGGATCTGGATCGGCAAGTTCGAGGCCGGAGCGTTGGACGAGGACGCGCAGGCGGCTGACCTGATCCAGGCATACGAGGCCCGGATCGCGGCCCTGGAACGCCTGGTTGGCAAGCAGGCGCTCGAACTCGATCTTCTAGAGGGGGCTTTGAAGCATGCTCCCCGACCGAGAAGCGCGAGCACCTGCGTGGTAACCGGTCCAGTGCCATCTCCGTCCGCCGCGGGTGCGAACTGATGGCCCTTGCACGCTCCACCTTTTACGACGTCGCCGCCGCTCCGGCGAATGCAAGCGAGCTTCTCGCCCGGATCGGTGCCGTCTGCGACGAGTTCGAGTGCTACGGCTACCGCCGTGTAGGGCCGGCGTTGCGCCACCAGGGCATCGTGGTGAACGCCAAGAAGCTGCGGCGCTTGATGCGAGAGCACAATCTGCAACCCAAACGGCGGCGGCGCCATGTGGTGACACCGACAGCGACCATGCCGGGCCGATCTTCCCGGACTTGGCCAAGGACGTCGTGCCCGATCGCCCAAACCAGTTGTGGGTGGCCGACCTGACTTAACTTACGTGGCGATCCCGGGCGGCTTCGTCTATCTCGCGGCCACTCTCGACGCCTGGTCGCGCAAGGTTGTCGGCTACGCGATCAGCCAGTCGATGGACGCGCGCATCGCCGTGGCCGCGCTGAAGGCGGCGATCAGGAGCCGCAACCCGCCCACGGGCTGCATTCACCATTCGGATCGTGGGTCGCAATATGCGTCCGAGGTCTATCGTGCGCTGCTGACCGCCCATGGTCTGGTCGGCTCCATGAGCCGCCGCGGCAATCCATATGACAACGCGAAGGCGGAGAGCTTTATGAAAACGCTGAAGGTCGAGACCGTCTACCTCGCTGCCTACGAGACGTTCGAGGACGTTACCGCAGACCTTCCGCGCTTCATTGACGAGGTGTACAACAACAACAACCGCCTCCATTCGGCGCTGGGCTGTCTCAGCCCCACGCAGTTCGAGGATCAACACGCCCGGCAGACGGCCAAAACAGCCGCTTGAACCTGTCCACCCGCAGGGGCGCACTCCATTACCCAGCCAATTCGGCCGGCGCACCGGAGCCGGCCCGCCACTCGCATCCGTCCAACAGAGCCACCAACTGCGGCGGCGAGAGCGCGGTCCGACCCGGCGACGTGGCGGAGGGCCAGATAAACTGGCCGTGTTCCAGCCGCTTGTCGAACGGCACACTGCAAGCTTCGTCGTTTGCGCGATCGTACGTGCGTTGGCCGCTTGCCGAGCGTGCCGCAGGCTGATCGGCGGACCTTTGGACCAGCCAATCCGCTTCGGACGGAAGGCCGACCAGCGGATCAGTAGTCGTTTTCGGTCAACAGCGCTTTCAGCTCACGATGAGCGAGATCGAGACGCTCGCCGAGGCCTAGCCCTGGATCGTCGAGCCAGGAGACCGTAGCATGAACGAACGCAGCCATGCCGGTCCGTGCTGCAAGAACAGCCTGCAGGTCCGCGACATCTCGCGCCTTCAATGCGGCGGAAAGCGCATCGGCCAACGCGGCCATTTTCGCCAGCTCACGCTCGTGAAGCGCGGGCGTGTTCGAGATGACCTCGTGTCGTGGCTTCGAGAATGGCCGGTTATCTTCAAGCGCCGGCTGGACCGATCGGAACGCTCGGAACAGCGTGTCGAGCGGTCCGAGTCCATCGGGCGCGTCCGCAATCGAGGCCGTCAGGGCCGCTCGCAACTTGGCCTCACCATCGAACAGGACCTCCCGCTTGTCGGGGAACTGACGAAAGAAGGTCCGCTCCGTCACGCCGGCGCGCGCAGCGATCTCGGCAGCCGTGGTTTGATCGTAGCCTCGCTCGCGAAATAGCTCCAACGCCATCCGCTGCAGTCGAGCGCGCACGTCACCCTCATTTTTCGCCACCGTGAGACATATTCCTTATTGTCAGTGACTGACAAGGCGCCTATGTCAGTCACTGACGGGGTCGCCAGCACGTCTTCGCCTGATATAGTCAAGGAGATAGCATGCGTGTGTTTCTGACGGGAGCGAACGGCTGGGTCGGATCGGTGATCGCCCGCGACCTGCTCGATGCGGGCCATGCTGTCGTAGGCCTGGTGCGCTCGAAGGAAAAGGGTGAGGCGCTTGCCGCCGCTGGCGTCACGCCGCTGCTGGGCTCGTTAGCCGATCTGGATGTTCTCCGAAGAGGCGCCGGCGATGCCGATGGTGTCATACACACGGCATTCGGTCTCGACATGTCGAAGATCGTGGAACTGGCCGAGGAGGACCGTCAGGCGATCGAAACCTTAGGGGAGGTGTTCGCTGGTTCGGACCGGCCGATCGTCGTGACGAACGGGGTCGGTCTACTGCCAGTCGGCGAAATGTTCACGGAAGACTCGCCATCGCCGCCGATCAATCCGGCGTGGCCGCGCGCATCGGAGCAGACGACGTTCGCGCTCGCCGAGCGCGGGTTGCGGGCAAGCGTGGTCCGCCTTCCGCGCTCGGTCCACGGCAGCGGGGAGCGTCATGGCTTCGTTCCCCAACTTGCCACACTGGCCCGCGAGAAGGGCGTTTCCGCCTATGTCGGAGACGGACAAAACCTCTGGCCATCCGTGCACCGACTGGATGCTGCGCGCGTGTTCCGCCTCGCTCTTGAACGAGGCGCCCGGGACGAAGCATTTCATGCCATTGCCGAGGAAGGCGTGCCGTTCAGGCTGATCGCCGAGGCGATCAGCCGGCAGGTCGGCGTGCCAACGAAGTCCCTGACGCCCGAAGAAGCCGAGGACCATTTCGGCGGATTCGCTATGTGGGTGGCGGGCAACGGTCCAGCCTCCAGCGAGAGGACCAGGGAAATTCTCGGATGGGAGCCAAGAGAGATGGGTATCATCTCGGATATCGAGCGGCCGGACTATTCCGAATGACCGGCTTGGTCCGCTCCACGTATCCAGCGGCCTGAACGGTCAATGGCCGCTTTCAGAAGTGAGGCGCTACTACGCAAATGACCGTTGGACTGAACGGCTACGCCGTAGGGGAAGCGGATAACGCCCAGCTGAACGGTTGAGGGTAGTCTCGGGCCAGGTCTGCACGTCGGTGCGGGCCGGCATTCCGGGAGGGGACCTCGATGACACCG
>JAABUL010008617.1_pt1 | contig 10268 bp, 8 predicted proteins | sample 5559151 | NCBI WGS metagenome assembly JAABUL01 (sample SAMN10711876, study PRJNA513368) | rock metagenome | isolation source: Antarctica rocks | place: Antarctica: Victoria Land, Pudding Butte sud | reverse complement strand
ACGCAGCCGAAGGTCGAGATCATGATGGCCACGGCCATCATCGTCACCCCGGTCGGCCCCAAGACCGCCTTCATCAGGACGGTCCCCACCCGATCCTGCTTGGCCCCCTGGATCCGGTCGAAGGGGAGCGCGACCAGGTAGGCCACGTTGGCCAGCAAGTAGAGCCCGACCACCGTCCCGCAGCCCAGGATCAGGGCCCTCGGGAGCGTCCGGCCGGGGTCGCGGACCTCGCCGCCGGTAAAGGTGACGTTGTTCCAGGCGCTCTGCGAGAACAGCGGGCCAATCATCGCCTTGCCCAGGAGCAGCACCAGGGCCAGCGGACCGACCGCCCCCAGGCCCTTCTGCGCCCCTTCGGCGGTCCAGCCGTTGGCCGAGGGCGACCACCACGACGCCGACCAGGCCGCCGCCCCCCGGTTGGCGCCGAAGAAGATCCCGACGACGATCAGGGCGAACAGGGCGGCCGTCTTGGTGAAGGTGAACGTGTTCTGGATCGCCTTGCCCGTCCGGAGCCCCCGCGTGTTGACCGCGGTCAGCAGCGCGATCAGGGCCACGGCCACCATCTGCTGCGTCGAGAGGCCGATGGCGTAGCCCGACCCGCCCAGGGCGATCGGCCGGAACAGGGGATAGTGGTCAGCCGCGATCGCCGGGGCGAGCACGCCCAGGAACTTGGCGAAGGCGACGGCGACCGCGGCGATCGTCCCGGTCTGGACCACCAGGAAGCACGCCCAGCCGAACAGGAAGCCGACCGAGGGACCATACGCCTCGCGGAGGAAGACGTACTGGCCGCCGGCCCGGGGCATCATCGCGGCGACCTCGGCCGAGCAGATCGCGCCGGTGATAGTGAGGAGCCCCGCGACTCCCCAGGCGGCCAGGAGCCAGCCGGGCGAGCCGACCAGCCGGGCCGACTCGGCCGAGGTGATGAAGATCCCCGACCCGATCATCGAGCCCATCACGATCATGGTGGCGTCGATCGGGCCCAGCTCGCGGACCAGCTTCGGCGACGATCCAGGCTCGGCCTCGCTCATCGGCTCCGGACTCCGGGGCGATCGGTTCGGTCGGGGCCGGGCCTTGGGCCATGCCAGATGGGCGATGGTTGATGAGTGAAGGCAATCACGTCGGATCGGCCGAGGCGGATTCAAAGGGAGACCCGCCGACCGATGATCAACCATCGCCCATCAACCATTCCCTATCCCGGTCGGGATCAGGACTTCTCGGCGAAGGCCTGAACCTCGGCGATGGCCTGCTCGATCGCGTCGCGCCGCCACTTGGTCAGGGCGCTGTCGAGGGTCCGGGTGAGCTGGTTGGCGAGGTTGGCGGCGGCGGCCTGGGGGCTCTGGCCCTCGGCCCGGATCTCGGGGAAGTCGCGATGGTGGACCATCGTGGCCTGCGTCGTCGCCCCGGTCGTCACGATCACGCGGTCTTGGTCCGTCGACATGGGGTTTCGCTCGGTGGTTCCGTTCGATCGGGGAGGGTTCGCGGCACGTCGCCGGGCCGCATCGATGATCAGAATTGCCCCAGGAAGCGGGCGTCGTTCTGGGTCAGCCAGCGGATGTCCTTGATCCCGTGCCGTCTCATGCAGAGCCGCTCGATCCCCAGGCCGAAGGCGAACCCGGTGACCTCGTCGGGGTCGTAGCCGACGGCGCGGAAGACGTTGGGGTCGACCATCCCGGCGCCCCCCATTTCAACCCATCGGTCGCCGCCATGCCAGAGCATGTCGACCTCGACGCTCGGTTCGGTGAACGGGAAGAACGACGGCCGGAACCGGATCTTGACGTCGCGACCGAGGTAGCTGCTGGCGAAGAGGCGGAGGACCGTCTTGAGGTCGGCCATCGTCACCCCCTTGTCCACCATCAGGCCCTCGATCTGGTGGAACATCGGGAAGTGCGTCTCGTCCGGCTCGTCGGGCCGGTAGACCCGGCCGATGGCGATCACCCGGACCGGCGGCGGTTGGTTCTCCATGATCCGGATCTGGACCGTACTGGTCTGGCTCCGGAGCAGGGTGTCGTCGGTGATATAAAAGTTGTCGACCGGGTCGCGGGCCGGGTGCGTCGCCGGGATGTTCAGCGCCTCGAAGTTGTGCCGGACGTCCTCGACCTCGGGCCCACGGGCCACGGCGAAGCCGAACCGGCCGAACAGCTCGATCAGCTCGTCGGCCGTCTGCGTCAGGGGGTGCCGGTGCCCGAGCTTCGGCCGGAGGCCCGGGAGCGTCACGTCGATGGCGTCGACGAGCGAGGCCGGGCGGTCGCCCCGGGCCTTGGCCGCCTCCCAGGCCGCTTCGAGGGCCTGCTTGGCGGCGTTGAACCGCTGGCCATAGGCTTTCTTCGCCGACGGGTCGAGCGACCTGAGCCGCTCCTGGGCGGCCTTGACCCGGCCCTGCTTCTGGCCGAGGAACTCGATCCGGGCCGCCTCGACGGCGGCGGGGTTGGGGGCCCCGGCGAAGGCCGCCAGGCCCTCGGCCTCCAGGGTCTCGAGCGCGGCGACCGGATCGCCGGCGGGGTCGGGGGTGCTCATGGTCCGGGACGCCTCGGCGTGCGGCAGGTCCTCATCCACCCGTGCCCCAGGGCCATGAGGCCGGGGCACCTGGCGGGCGAGCCGCCGGCGTCTCCCGCCGCGTCGGGCCTCCGGAGGCGACCCGGGTTCGCGACGGATCGATCGGGCTCAGGCCGTCTTCTGGCGGGCGGCGAGGGCGGCGTCGGCCTTGTCGAGCTCGGCCCGGACCCGCTCGGTGATCGCGTCGAAGGTCTCGGCGTCGAAGATCGCCAGGTCGGAGAGGCTCTTGCGGTCCAGGGCGATCCCGGACAGGCGGAGGCCGTAGATGAACCGGCTGTAGCGGAGCCCACGCATCTCGACGGCGGCGCTGAGGCGGGTGATGAACAGCCGGCGGAAGTCCCGCTTCTTGGCCCGGCGGTCGCGGAAGGCGAACATCCCGGCCCGGAGCAGGGTCTCCTTGGCCGACTTGAGGAGCTTCCGGCGTCCGCCGACGAACCCCTCGACCTTCTTGAATAGCCGCTTCTTCCTGTGGTTGCGGGGCACGCCGCTCTTGGAACGCATCGTACGGTCTCGTCAGGGCTCGGGTCGGTCGGGGCGGGGTGTCGGGGCCGGTCGGCCCCACGCGCGGTCCGGGACTTTCAGGGGGCTTCGGCCGGCAGGACGGCCGGGTCGACGGCGGCCTCGGCGGCCACCGCGGCGGCCTCCTCGGCGACGAACCCGAGGCGGATGGCGGCGGTCTCGGTGTAATTCGAGCCCGGCTTGATCCGGACGGCCTTCCGGATCCGGCGGGCCTCGGCCAGGACCTTGAGCTGCACCGGCTTGCGGAGGCGGCGGACCTGCTTGCCGCTCTTGTGGCTCATCAGGTGCGACGACCCGCACTTCTTGTGCGAAACCTTGCCGGTGGCCGACACCTTGAATCGCTTCTTGATCCCTTTGTGAGTCTTCAGCTTGGGCATGATCGCTCTGACGCCTCGCGGCAACAAAAGGAGGCCGACCGCATGCCCGTCGGAGGGGCCGGCGCCATCGGCCGAGTCGAAGACTGTAGCAAACGCGATCGGTACTCGCCTAGAGCAAGTCAGTCTGGGATGCGAGATCAGGATCGAATCCTGGAGCGAACGTCGCGGATCGGCTCGCTCGCCTCCGATCAGGCCCAATACACTCTTTGATATCGAACCCAACGTCGAATGCCGCGATCAAATGCAAGCGGCCCAGGATGGGAATGAATCCACCCGGGTTCGAAAATAAAGCCGTCACGCTTGGGACTCGATAGCTCGACGGCGATCCGGACTCGGCAAGGCTTCACGCCCGGGGCGCGACGATCGCCGTCATCCGCTTGCCTTCCATCGAGGGGTTCTTCTCGACCTTGGCCACGTCTTCGAGGGCCAGGAGGACCTCGTTCATGACCTTCCGGCCCTCGTCGATATGCGCTAACTCGCGGCCTCGGAAGAGGACGTTGACGAGAACCTTGTCCTTGTGCTCCAGGAACTCACGGGCGCGCTTGACCTTGACCTCGATGTCGTGGTCGCCGGTCTTGGGCCGGACCCGGATTTCCTTGACCTGGACCTGGTGCTGCTTCTGCTTGGAGGCCCGCTTCTTCTGCGAGTACTTGAACTTGCCGAAGTCCATGATCTTGCAGACTGGGGGCCGCTCGTTGGGGGCCACCTCCACCAGATCCTGGCCGGCCTCGCGCGCCGCCTCCATGGCCTTGCCCGTCGGCATGACGCCGAGCAGCTCGCCCTCGGAATTGATGACCCGCACCGGCGAGATGCGGATCTGCTCGTTCACCCTGAGATTCCGGTCGATGACGTCCCTCCTGGCGGACGTTGGATCCAGGCCTCGGCTTGGTCGGGGACGCCGCCCCCCGACGAAGACGGCGGCGGCTCCCCCGGACGACCGCGTCGCTCGCCCCCGCAGCAAGCCCTCCGCGCGTCCCGAGGCAACCCAACGGATTACCTGATTCGGAGACCCCTGTCAATAGGCGTGCTTCTCCGCGTCTTCATCCGGGGTGACCGTCGGGAGGGCCACCACCTGCCGGATCGCCCGCGAATCGACCTCGGCCTTGAGCACCCGGATGGCCTCGTCGAGGGCCAGGGCACCCCGGTCGCCGTCGACCCGGTCGCGGTACGAGACGGTCCCGGTCTCGACCTCCTTGCCGCCCACGACCAGCATCACCGGGACCTTGGCGAGCTGCGCGTCGCGGATCTTGGCCCCGATCTTCTCGGGCCGGGAGTCGAGCTCGACCCGGAACTGGAACGACTGGAGCGTCGAGACGACGTGCCGGGCGTAGTCCAGGAACTTGTCCGAGATCGGCAGGACCCGGACCTGCTCGGGAGCCAGCCAGAGCGGGAAGGCCCCGGCGAAGTGCTCGATCAGGATCCCCATGAACCGCTCCATGCTCCCGAACGGGGCCCGGTGGATCATCACCGGCCGGTGCGGGAGGTTGTCGGCCCCGGTGTAGTGCAGGCCGAATCGCTCGGGCAGGACGTAGTCGAGCTGGACCGTCCCGAGCTGCCATTGGCGGCCGATGCAGTCGCGGACCACGAAGTCGGCCTTGGGCCCGTAGAACGCCGCCTCGCCGGGCGCCTCGTCGTAGGGGAGCTTCATCTCGTCGAGGACGGCCCGGATGTCGGCCTCGGCCTTCTGCCAGGTCTCGCCGGCCGCTCCCTGATACTTGGGGTCGTCCGGGTCGCTCCGGGAGAGCCGGAGCCGGTAGTCGGTCAGCCCCAGGCTGGAGAGGACGAACTGGGTCAGCTCCATCGTCGCCCGGAACTCGCCCCGGACCTGCTCCGGGGTGCAGAACAGGTGGGCGTCGTCCTGGGTGAACCCCCGGACCCGCGTCAGCCCCGAGAGCTCGCCCGACTGCTCGTAGCGGTAGACCGTGCCGAACTCGGCCAGCCGGACCGGGAGGTCGCGGTAGCTCCGGGGTTGCGCGGCGTAGATCTGGATGTGGTGCGGGCAGTTCATCGGCTTGAGGAGGTATTCCTCGCTCACGCCCCGCTCCTCGACGTACCCAACCCGCCCGGCCGAGTCGAGTGACCAGTACGACGGCGAAACCTCCCCCTCGCGGCGGTCGGGGGTCCCGCCCTCGGAGATCCCCGCGTCGTGGAGCAGCTTCTTCTGGCCGGCGTCGTCGAGCGTCCCCTTCTCCAGGCCGTCGACCAGCGCCATCGCCGGGTCGCTCAGAAGCCGGAGCGGCGGGAACTGAGATTCCTTATAATACGGATAGTGGCCGCTGGTCTTGTACAGTTCGATCTTGCCGATGTGTGGCGTGTAGACCGGCTGGTAGCCGCGCCTGGTCAGCTCGTCCTTGAGGAAGCTCTCCAGGATCCCCCGGATGATGGCCCCCTTGGGCATCCAGAGGATCAGGCCGGAGCCGACCAGCGGCGAGATCGTGAAGAGGTGCAAGTCCTTGCCGATCCGGCGGTGGTCGCGCTTCTTGGCCTCCTCGATCTGGGCGAGGTGGGCGTCGAGCTCCTTCCGGTCGAAGAAGGCGGTCCCGTAGACGCGCTGGAGCATCTTCCGGTCGGTCTGGCCCTTCCAGTAGGCCCCGGCGATCGAGAGGAGTTTGAAGGCCCCGACCTTCCCGGCGTGGGGGATGTGCGGCCCTCGACAGAGGTCGACGAACTCCCCCTGGCGGTAGAAGCTGAGGACGCCGAACTTGTGGAGTTCGTCGTCGATGTGCTCGACCTTGTACCCCTGGCCGAGGTCGGCCACAAACTTCCGGGCGTCCTCGGAGGGCAGGCTGAACCGCTCGAAGGGCTCGGCGTCCTTGAGGATCTTCGCCATCTCGGCCTCGATGGCCGGGAAGTCGTCCTCGGAGAGCGGGCGGTCGGGCAGGTCGACGTCGTAATAGAAGCCGGTCGCGGTGGTCGGGCCGAAGGCGAGCCGGGCCCCGGGGAATAGCCGGAGGATCGCCCGGGCCATGATGTGCGCCGACGAGTGCCGGAGGACGTCCAGCGCCTCGCGGTCCCGCGAGGTCAGCAACCGGAGCTCGATCGGCCGGTCGCCGCCGTCTTCGAGGGGCCGGTCGAGGTCGACGATCGCGCCGTCGACCACGGCGGCGACGGCCGCCTCGGCCAGCCGCCGGCCGATCCCCTCGGCCACCTCGCGGGGCCGGATGCCCTCGGGATACTCCTTGATCGATCCGTCGGGCAGCTTGATGTTGACCATCGTCCCCGTCCGGCGCGGGCGCCGGCCTTGCCTGGGCGGACGCGACGGGCTTGGACCGATCCCCTCCGACCGACGACGCCGGCGCGGGACCGCCAGCCGATCGCTCGCGGTGAGTCGTACTTCCAAGGCCCCAGACTAATCGAGATCCCCGGCCGCTGCCAGGACGGCCCGGCCGGATCGAGCCCGGGCCGAGATCCCATCGAACCTCAAGATCGCCGATCGCCGTGGATTCGACGACCCGGCTTGATCGCCCCCTCTCGATCTGGTAGAAGCCCGCGTCCCGGGTGCCGCCTCGATAGAATGCCGTCCGGGCCCGCCGCCCGATGCAGGAGAATCACCGAGATGCGCAAGCGATCCAACGGAACGGCTTCCTTATAATGGCGGCAATGGCGGGTTCGGAGGGGGCGGGGGGGCTCGCGGCGATGGGGCACGGGGTGGGGAACAACCCGGCATGGGCGGACTCGGCGGCGGGAATGGGAGTGCGGTGTATCTTGGCGGTAACGACTACGTGAGCGGCGGCGGGGGGGGCGGTGCGGCCTTCGGCGGTGCCGTCTTCGTCCGGCCCGACAATGGGGCCTCGCTCCGGCTGTTGAACACTTCGATCGATCAAGGAAGCCTGACGGCTGGTCCCGGTGCCTCCGGCTCCGGCGACGGGCAGGCCGCGGGGTCGGCCCTCTTCCTCCCCGGGGGGAAGAACGAGATCACCGTCGACGGGCATCAAGGCCAGACGATCGCCGGCTCGATCGCCGGATCCTCGCCTTCCAGCCTCTCGAAGCTCGGCCGCGGCACCCTGATCTTGTCGGGGGACAGCGGCGGTCGGCTCGGCTACTCCGGCGGCACGACCGTTGCCCAGGGCACGCTCCTGGTCGACAACGCCTCGGGCACGGGGACCGGCTCCGTCGAAATCCTCCGCGGGGCGACGCTCGGCGGCCACGGCTCGATCGCCGGGAATGTGATGATTCACGGCGGGGGGCACCTGGCATCCGGCCCCGACGGCCTCGGATCATTGAACTGGATAGAAGTTACGCAGTTGATGGCTTATGTACAGTAGGCGTTCGGCTCGTCTTCTTGCCTCATTGACGGCAGGCTGCCTATCTTGTGCAGTGAGCAAAATTCACCTACTGGACAAAGGCCATCAACTGCGTAACTCCTACTGGAGTTTTGCAAACCGTCAGATCTAATTTATAATCGACCTGAGCAAACAGGTAGGGGAAATGACGATGACGAATCTGAAATGTCCCCACTGTGGCAGGGACGGTACGACGGCAAAGGATCTTCCATTCGGAAGTTCCGTCCGATGCCCCGGGTGCAAAGAGGCGTTTAAGGTTCCCACCCCGATGGATTTAGGAATTGTACTCGATGGCGACGAGCCGAGCCCCCCGGCGGACGATGCAAAGACCGCTCCGTCTCCGCAGCTCCCAACGGTCCCGGTCCAATCTTCACCGTCTCCCGTAGCACAGCCGGCATCCACCCCGATCACCCCGCCAAACCCTTCCCGGAGGGCTCAATCCCATTCACCCAACGGTGCCGGATGTGTGAAGTTGGCGATCTTATATGGTTTCGCCACCATCTTTTTTCTGGCCGGATTAGTCGCATTCATGGATGCACGTCCGTCCGATTCCTACTCGATCCGAGAACGCTTCCAGGAAGATAACGCCTATGGGGCAACGGCGAACGCATCCGAGCGAATTGCTCGAAGAATGGGGCAGCCCCGCCCCGAGGGTTGGATTATCGCAGGCTTGCTCTGTTGCTTGATCGTCAGTGTGGACAATCTTCGAGGGACAACCGGGGTCGGCTGAGAGTGGCCACGATGAGGCGAACGGAGATCCGCAAGCGGCCAGGTCAAATCTCATCCCAGGCGGCCCGCCGGGCGACATCCTCAATGAGCCGGGTTGGTCATCTCGACGAAGTGTGAAATCGGCGGGGTTACAAACCAACGGCCATCGGTCTTTGCCGAGGCGGTTCGGATCATGGCCAGGATGCCGGCCCGGATCGGCTCGGGGAGATCGGGCCAGGTGTCGATGATTTCGGTCAGGTAGGGGGGATATCCCGGGGAACCCGAGGGGCAAGGGCGGGGCAAAGCGTCCTTTGATGAGTGCCTTACCCTCAATTCCGCTTGTGTTTCGGTCGTGGTCGCCTGCAAACTCTTAATCAGGGACCTTGCCCAACCCTTATTTAGGAGACTCGCATGAGCTATCGCACCTTCTCGGCCTTGGTGTTTCTCGTTGCCTCGTCACAAGCCGGTTGCGGCGACCATTCTTCCGAAGTGCAGGTAAGCCCTGCCATTGTCCGTCCGACTCCACCGCCAGGAATCAGAAACGCTAAAATCCCGGCCAGCGTTACCTATAGCATCATCAAAGATGAACACATCAAATTTCCCGAGAGGGATACGCGGTACGTCGATTTTCGCCTCAACCAGAAGGTTTCGGAGGACGTGCTCCGCGAGATTGCAAGGGCCGTCATGGCGAAAGAGCCCTACAGGCGAACGGTTTCGTTCTATTACCTGCCGGAAACGGTCTCGCCAGTGCTGGATCGACCATGGGCTTCTACGGACTATCGACCGAAGTTGGAGGTCCGGATTTTAGGCTTGACCATCGAGGACGAAGCGATGCTCCGTGGCCTGAAAATTGAGACGGCTGGCGATAAAATAGGATCGTGGATGGTCGAGTTTCAATTCGGAAGTCACGTCGCCATAATCTACGAGGACAACGGTCCGAAGCTAGCGAGGGTTTATCCGGACAAGAACCGAATTAATTCTCCGCTCGTCGAGCTACCTGCGGCGATCGGCAGGCGATTTCAGGAACACGGCAGCACCGAGTTCCTCGAAATCGATACTGCGGGGGTCCTCCGTCTGGTCGCGGCGGATGGCAGGATCTTCGCGGGAGGCTTGCCACTAGAGTAGCGGAGGAACGGCGGTTCCTACGCCACCTCATCCGCTCCGAACGAGACGGCGAGGTCGGGGCGGGGTCTATCCTCGGTTAGGAACCCCCCAAGCATCCTCCTGCGCAAGTCGTCCCACTTCCTCGTCGCAAGACATTTTGTCGGAAACGACGGAAATGCGGAGCTTATCAGGTTAACGAGCGGATCGGATCATGGCCAGGATGCCGGCCCGGATCGGCTCGGGGAGATCGGGCCAGGCGGCCACAACTTCGACCAAATCGGTCGCATCGGCATTCGCCACGGTAGCACTGGCGGTAGCAGTCAAGAGACGGATGGGGGCGGATCGCGTCGGTAGCTGGCGGGATCCCGGGCCGTTCGATCCGGCCCGGGTTTGACGCAACTCGTGGGATGGGACGGCTTTTGGCGGGATCTGACGGGGAGGGACGAAAGTACACCCGAGAGGATTCGAACCTCTAACCTTCGGTTCCGTAGACCGATGCTCTATCCAATTGAGCTACGGGTGCTCGATCGCTAGGCGTGTGAGACCGGATGATACAAAACCCGGCGACTCAGCGGATAGCCCACTTGCCAAAAAATCCGGCGGCAACCGGCCCGGTTAGGGATTCTTCGCCTTCGCCTTGATCTCCTTCCTCACCGCTTCGAGGTTCTCCTCGGTTTTCGGCAGCATCTTTCGGATGTTCAGTTGGCCCGCATATTCATCGACGAAG
>JAABUL010008615.1_pt1 | contig 10270 bp, 13 predicted proteins | sample 5559151 | NCBI WGS metagenome assembly JAABUL01 (sample SAMN10711876, study PRJNA513368) | rock metagenome | isolation source: Antarctica rocks | place: Antarctica: Victoria Land, Pudding Butte sud | reverse complement strand
CAGCATGGCTACCGGCGCCCTCGGAGCCAGAAACAGCTCGTCCATATGCTTCAGCATCGTCGCATCAGCATCCAAATGCAAGACGCGGTCATACTGCGTCTGTCCCCACGTCATGAACTTCGTAAAAATCCCGTTCCATCCAGCATCATCGCTCTTTGGTATTTCTACTGGTGTGAGCTTTACATCGTACTCGTCCCTTGCCTTCACCAATAGTTGACTATCTCGATCGGAGGAGGACGCGATGTCGAGGTCCCAGTCTTGTGGATAGAGAAGGATGCGGTCGGCTTTACTACCGAGACGGGACAAGCTTTCGAAGATCATGACGGCGCTGCAGAGATAGGCGCTGTTGGTGGCGTATTGACTGTAGGCATAGCGGGACCAGTCGACGTTTTTGTAGATGAGCGAGGGAGAGTGCGTGGGCGGTCGGTGGGGTAGAATGAAAGAGGTCGACGTGTACCATAGGCAAAGAAGAAAGATCAGTAAGACTACGTAAAGCCCTCGTGATCGGTGCCGTAGAGATGGAGCAGTTGGTGGTGTATGGTTGAGTCGAATCGGTTTCAAGGGAGGGGAGAAGCGTGCTGGCATCGCTGGAATGGAGGGTGTGTTGTCTCCATTCAGAGATCAAATGAGACAGTACAACAAAAGGAATCGACTGGCTGGGTCAGTGTTGAGGATTACTCGAATGAGCGCGAGGTGGTCAGCATCAGGAGCAAAAAGGGGATCGATTCGGATTTAATGACAATTCTAAGGAGATAACGGCAGTAATGCGGAATTCGTTCCGTTACGCAAGTCAATGTAGAAAACAACGTGTTTGTTGTTGTTCAAACCTGACACCCAACTACGTCCCAAGGCCATACAAGAGCGATGAATACCCAGAGTTTCTCCCTAACACCACCATAAGAGAATAGCCCGCTACTGCACCTTGACTAAACCACAACGGCTTTCACAAAGGGCCATGTCAGATCCTTCCAAATCATCCTTTGGCAACGATACCAGAGATCCTCCTGCCTCTAATTAGCAATACTCAACCCAAAACAAAGTCTGGTCCTGCTTGAGTAATATCTTTATGTACCCTTTTCCCTTCAGACGGCGGGTCAGCGGGATCGCGCTTGTCTCATTCACTCAAAAATCTAACTTCTCCGGAACCCCATCATCCTCCCTCTCCACCAGACATTGTGTGATGATATGGTTTTCTCCAAAGTCTTGTCAGAAACGCAGCGTAGTATTGTAATCGGACGGGCTGTGGTAGCAACGGCCTTTCATACTTGACGGATCATGCCTACGTACTCAAGAAATCCAAGCTCCATATGTTAGGCGAAACGTATTTGCACGTTTGGTGAATAACAATCAACGCAAACTGTTGGCTCCCAGCCGGCAGGGTTTGAAGCTAAGGTAACGTTGAGCAGAGTGCTGATTGGGCTAGGAGTCTAGCAATGAAGGAGTGGAAGCGAGGGTGTGGCAGCTGCCCTGCAATGTCGTTAATGGAAGGTGTCACGATTGATTTCACTTTCGAAAATAGCTTCCCTGTTTCTGATTGGTTCACCTTTGGCACTATCACACATATCACGACGCACGCACCTGCAGCTTTGTTCTTTGTTCTTTGTTCTGCTTTTCAACAATTATAGGTGTTTCAACGACGTTACACCAGGTTAGACAATTATAACAGCATCATCCTCGCACCCATACAACTATCCTGCACATACATCGCCGAAAGTTGTCCACCCATTCAACCATACTATCATATCAGAATCATCCACCATGGCATCCTCTACAAACCAAACCGAAGCAGTAAGCTCCTCCCCCAACCCTCCTCCACTCACCACATGCTTACAGAACAACTAGCAGATCGCAGCAATCAGCTCCAAACTCGATCAAGTCCTGATTTACCTCAGCACAATCATAGGTCAAGGCAAGACAACTATCGCTCAAGGCCAAGAGAACAATCGGGCCTTAGCCAGCTTATGTGGAGGCATGGCCGACAATTGGTTTCACCCTTTTTGCTCTGCTGGTACAACCTCAATGCCGCCTTCAATGTTGGTAATCATGCTGGCGGTCGTCGTGGTCGTGGCAGCAGTACAGGTCAGGGGGAGATGATGTGTATCTCGAAGGAGAATGTGAGGTGCTCCAGACGTCATCAGTGGGATAGGAAGATATTCCACCATGCCACAGGGATCAATCTTCACAGACTTGGATTGATCTATCAAATGCAATCTTCGCGAGTCACGCATCATCACACGTTCGGTCAACATCATCGCGGCCATCAGAACTACCCTCCCGCGCACCTCATCATTCACCATCTGCAGCCCCGTTCCGTAAGCCACAATCGATCCAGCAACTCTGCAAGACACGTGCAAGACTGCTTCCACAATCACAACACAAGCCATATGCCCCCCTCCCTGTCCCTACTCAACACACCACTCCCCCCACCCTAGATCACCCCTCTAACATCCCAGCTCGCCAACCGCACAAACTACATCAACGCCTCCCTACCCAACACCCTAGTTAAAACCCAAGAGGACAACCGCGCTTCAGCAGACCCGTATCAAGCACTGACAGAGAAATCGTCGATCGCTTTCCTCATCGCTACCTATCTCGAAGACACGGCCGTCTAAATTGGATACGCTATTAGCGAAAGCATATATAATCTAAGAGGAGAGGGGCATGTGAGGGTGGTGGGACGGGCATCCCAGCCCTTGTATACTACGGCCAATAAAACCAATCGCTAGTTCCGTGAGCTTCTGGAATCCTCGCTCCGATTTTCTTTGTGGTTGGCTTATAAGGAAAGGAGAAAGCGTGCGTTATAGCTTGAGAAGTACCAAATCCTGCGCAGTGACAATCCCACCAACATACAAAACCCTAAATCCAGTCACGGTCCAAGATTTCCATCCAGTAACCGATCTCATCCTTCTCTAGCAATATCGTGCTTCACTCTAATACCAATATTATAGCCATATCAAAGCAAATACCCAATCCACGCTCTGAGCTCTCTAACCGCTGGCCCCATATCAATATTCATATCAATATCAATATCAATCCATATCCCTATCAAACCCACCACATCCCACCCCACCACTCCCCTTCCCCTTCCCCTTCCCCCTTCGCGCCCACCACCCCGCGGTACCTTCCTCAATCCATAGCATCCCACACCAAAGCATCAAATCTCCCCACCCCACACCACCCCACCAACCCCCGACATCCCCATCCCCATCCTACAGCCATACCCCCACTCCCGAACAAAGCCCAGCTCCATCCAAGCCATTCCCAAAAATATATCATACCCGCCCACTATCTTCATGCCAACCCCTCCATAGCCCTCCATAGCACATCATAGCACAGCACAGCACAGCACATCCCATCCCATCCCATCCCATCCCATCACTCCCACATCCAGCTTATCCCAACACCCTAATACCAGCCCAACCCCATCCTATAGCTATACCCCCATCTAATTAGCTACTGCACTACCCGCGCTACGCGAAGACAGCCTAGCGTAACTCTTGAAAAGTAGATGGAGAGGTGGAAAGGTGGAAAGGGGTTTGGTAGAAGATCTTGTGGAAGATCTTATGGAGTATTGGTATTGGATATCGGGGTAATGCAGTGGACTTCTCCATTGGGGGAGATATCAATAGGGTTGAGGGGGGAAGGGAGGGATAAGGGTTAGGCGATAGAGGGATAAGAGGGGTGAGTGGGGGGGGAGGGTGGAGAGGAGGATGGGATGGAGGAGGTAGAGGGGGGAGGGGGGCATGTTTAGGGGAGGTGTTGGGGGAGGTATAGAGGAATATGGTGGAGAATGTGTATGAAGAGCGTGGTTGTGAGGTGGAGCAGAGGGTGACAGGACTTTTGGTTTGAGTCTGTAGAGTACCACCCGTTGCACCAACTGCATTCGTATAGCGGCATTTGTAAAGTATGGCGGCGGACGAAGAGCGTGGTAGAGAGGTTACAAAGGGGGTGACAGGAGCTTTCATTTGAGTATGTAGGGTACCAGCTATCGTAAGGCGGCATTCATACGGCATTGGTATGGCAGAGTGCATGAGGATACCCTGCTAACAGAACAGACTCTGTGCCTCAGGCTGGGGATCAGCTCTTGTGTTTTTTGCAGAAAGGGAAGGGAAGGCATAGAATGTATGAGACTGCAGTGTAAGAGAAAAGCTTGCAAATCAGAAAGAGTCCTTATCCTAAACACCGCAATCACAAGCAACCACAAGACGCTAGGAACAGCAAAAGGAAGTCAAGTCGTAGTGTAGCAATTGTAGCGACATGCATAGCCGCATCTCGAAGTAGGAAATGTAGCAATTACACCATCATTCCATCATCCCAATAGCATCATTCTTCTCCCCACCCCTGACCCCAGCCCGCACTCCTCCAAAGCCGCCCCAACCCCGCTCAGCTATCCTATGTCCCGCCCCCCTAACAACAGCACTCACAGCACTCAAAGCACGCCAGACCCGCACACCTATACCACCATGTCAGCCTACCATGCCCTCCTCATATCATATAGTGGTAGAAACGTACAGGCCACAGCAAATATCCCCCCCCTCACCTCCACCGCGGAGGTTCATGTTCATGGGTTCGGTTGGCTTCTGGGAATTGTATGAGTGTCAGTCAAGCTTTTTGCGAAGGGGATTCTTGGCGATGACGAGTGACGAAGCACGAGGGCTTCTTGGCGAGAACAAGCATTGCCAAGTGTGGGAGCGAGTGCTAAGGGCTGGTAGGGGTGCTAAATCGATGCGTGGGGGTTGGATAGACGCGAAAGATGTGGAGTGGACTTACGGGTTGCTCGTTGATGCTTTGAGGAGCGTCGTTGGAAGGGGGAGCGGCCATCTGCTGGGTGGGAAGGGGTTGAGTGATCTCTGGCATTTTGGATGGTGGTTTGGTTGATGGTGGGGGTGGTTTGTTGGGGGTTTGAATTTGGGAAAGATGTTATTCTTGTGTGATTGTAGGATGCTGTGGATGTGAGGTTAGGATGCTGTCGTTGTGGGTGGTAGGATGATGTAGGAGTGTTTGGATTTATGAGAGAGTGAGGATCACGAGGGTGGGACAGCTGAGCTGCAGACGTGGCTTGGACCCTGGATCTTGAGGGGGCCCTGTCTTGGCAGGCGCTAAGGTGTGCACTGGAGATGTCGGAGCGATTGATTGGCTGTCCTTCAAAGTTGAGATGCTGTTTCAAGACAGAAATAGCTATGCTCCAACCTCCGGAGATGCCCTCTTAAGCCGTACTACGTCACTGATTCGAGCGGGCCTACAGCTATATCAAGGATCTCTTCTAAACGTCGTCACGCCTTCTAAGACTATGGAAGTTATCAAAGTATCAAAGATTCAGACCACATCTTGGTCACCAATTGATCCGTGTAGTTCCAAATCGCAGCCGAACTATGCGTCACGAACGCAGCGCCTGTCCAATACGTATTTCTCTGGCCTTGCAGGGCAAAGAGCTTGTTGTAAAACCCTTTGGCGATCTGGTCCGATGACACGAAAACCTCGTACGGCGTGTGGCTCGAGAAATCGATGATGTTGAGTGCCTTTGCGGCTCCTGATGACCTCGGTATGCTACCCTTGGCTCGCATGCGGGCGAGAGTGTCTTGAAGGCTTGTCATCACTTGGGACTGAGTGAACTTTGGCCGAGAATCGTTGCCGCCGAAGAGGAAATAGTGAAGGCCAGGCACCACTGTGGCGAACAAATCATAGACGCCTGGTAGTACTGGAATGTTGAAGTTCTTGGTATTGTTCGTTCCGTAGTTGATCAATGTCACATTGTCGGGAACGCCAGAGCTGTTGACAAGGCCAACGTACCAAGAGTGGCCCTGGAATTTGTCAAAGATCGGGACCTCGGTCTCATTCAAATCGAATCCCTTCAGATTTTCGATCACTAAGTGAATGGCGGAGTCAGCATGACCTCTTGGATTCAAGAAACAAGCCATGAGACAATTTTTTAGAGCTGATGCTCCTAAGTCGTGTTTCAAAGCTCGCGAATATCTCCAATGAGGTGATTAATACTCAGAAATTTACTTACGCGGTGGAATAGCAGAGATAAGCTTCTTGGCGCGAATGAACTTCTTTCCGGATGGTGTCTGTACCTTGATTTTGACCAAATCAGCAGCACTCCGATCCATGCACAGAACTGTGCTGCTCAACAGAACGTTGGATCCCAGCTCTTTCGTGGCCTTTTCGTAGATGAGGCTGTTGTCTTTGGCGGCCAAGGCTCCCGGTGCTCCACTATATAGAGAAGCCGGGCTGAAAAAGGACGGAGGGAAGTACTTAATAGCGAGAAGAGTCGGCAGAGTCACGAAATTGCCCCAACCTTGACCATAGAGGCTCAAATAGGGAACTGCATCTTGAAGATTGTACTTCGTAATGAATTGACCAAACCGTAATAGCAGATCAGCAGGTATGGGCGAAGGGACACTGTCGAGGCTGTAATCCAAGAACGGATACTTGGCGACCTGTGTCTGGAATGCGTCCCAAGCCCCCAAGAGATCGCCTTGCTTGGGGGTGGCAATTTGGCCGGTTTGAAAGTCCACATATTCTGACGTGACGCCAGGTATGGTGAAATTGTATTGGTACAATGGGACGTTGAAACGGCCAAACCACGATCTCAGGATGGGTGTGTCCTGCCACTCCGCAACGCCCAGCTCGATCGACCTATTCGAACCTAGGTCAACGTAGGTCCTGGTATGCCCACCAAGCCTGTCTTTTTGTTCCACCACAACAACCGTTTTGTTCAGATCCTTTGATTTGATTGCAGAGTATGTTCCGGCGGCGCCTCCGCCAATAACGCAGACATCGACGTTGAGAATGTTTTGTGGCGAAATGTCGGTATCTCTCTCAATGAGAGCTGCAGCTGCCCAGCCGACGAGAGCGAAAGAGGCGATGCTCAGGATTTTAATGGAAGAACGACCCATGCTGTTCAAGACTCTCATGGTATGAGATAGGAAGAAGAGTATCAAGGTGGGAGTGGGGAAAGGCGAAAGACAACAGTCAGGATCAAATATTTACGAGCAATTCGAGATGTATCCGCACTGCCCTTCGACTTCGATGATGGGAGGGGATGAAGATGGCATGACGTACAACAGAATGTCAAGAAGTTGATCCGCACTTATCTATGTTGTACAATCGATTGAGAAATGACTGGCGCGAGTGCAACAAAATCCATTGCGCGCGAACATCAAAGTTCAACATACAATAAACTGCCCTCATTGCCTGGTATGTACCTACTAATTCAAGCCCATGATACTCTTAAATAGCGTAGAGAGTCTTGTAGAGCTATTGTCAGGAATGTTGCAGTCCTGAAAATTGAGGATGAAGATGGCCAACCTGCTTTCTCGGCTTCCGCGCACACGATCGGGGTAGAACTTTGCAGAATGATATTTGGAGGAGCAATGGGTGGCGATTGAGTTTCTCCATGGGAGCACAATCACCCAGAAGCACACTTTGCCCGCAGAAATGAAAGGATGGCATGGATACATCGAGTGGGAAAGCTCTCCTGATGTCAGGCTAAAAGCGGCCGAGATCCTGTCCAAGTACAAATTTGCAAGCGTAGACGCCCGGTACGCATTCGAACGGCTTCTTTACAGGAACACGATCTCAACTGGGACCTCTTCTCAACCAGATTCCAATTATCGGAGGTGTTAGGTGGAAGCAGCACTGTGCTGCTCTGGGTCCAACCCTTGAGAATCTGGCGGGGAGAGCTGGAACATCTCAAGGAAGACAAAGTAGGAGATCTGAAATATGTGCTTGGTTCTCTGTACGATGGGGAACCACCGAGAGTCAGCTATGATGGTCTAGCGATGTCTTGAATTAGTTGAAGATCTACTCCCTCGTACGGCAATGCGTGCGTACAGCCGAGCTGGACAAATAAATTGCCGTAGTTCGCCATTGGTGACGAGCTGATCAATTGTTCGAGTCCCAAGTCTTACTGACCAACATAGCGGGAGGTGAGATGGAGATGTTACTGTTACAGCACGATTGGTCGGCGTGAGTCCCAAGAATGCCAGGGGCGCAGCATATGATGTTAGGTTCGTGGGCGCGGCCACGTACAACAGAGTTTTTATCTAATCTATCGGCATACTAGTCGTTCTCTAGAAAACGCGTTTTCGCGTTTCCCCCACTAAATCTTCTAAAATACCTTATACTTAATAGGATATACTAAGGGTATACCTAATCTGTTAGAGGTTAAACGTAGTACCTTAATAATTATTAAGGATATTATTAATATATTTAATTATTAACTAGCGGCCCGCTTTAATTATAATAAGAAATCTATATAAAATATATTAAAACGCGCTAGAAAAGTTATAAAAAAAATATTAACCCCTTTTTATTATAAGTATATTAATAATGCCTTAGGCCTAAAAGACCTCTAATAATTAATATATATACTTAATAATAGCTACTTAAATATACTACTAAGAATTAGTTCTAATAGTATAAGCCTTAAGTTATATATAATATCTTTAATAGCTATTAACTCTACCTTTATAAGGATTAAATATAAGTACTATCTACTCTAATATAAGCCTCCCTTAAGTCTAAAATAGAAGCGTAGATACTTATAATTTATTAATAAATAGCTAGAAAAGCTAAAGGATAAGGAATATATAATAATATATAATAATAAGATATTAATTTAAGTAAGGGAATTAAGAAATTAAATTTAAGTTATATATTAAAAAGATAAGGTTTATTATTTAAATTATATTAATATATAATATTATAATTATATTAAGATAATATTTTAAGGCTATTATACTCCTAAAATATATAATCTATATTATATATTTAATAAAGAGATTATTAAGGAGAAGGCTTCCTACTAGGCTAATCTTAATTATTAAAATATAAACTATTTAATATAATAATAAGTTATAAGGAGTAATTCTTAGTTAAGTAAGTTAAGAAACTTGGAAGCTAATATCTTAAATATATTTTAAAGCTTAATAATATCCTACTTAAGGGGAATAAAAATATTAAAGGAGGGGTTAATTAATATTACTATTAAATATATATACTTTTATTATAATTAATCCTATTTTATAAAGAAGTTATTAAGAGGTATAATAAATACTTCTTAATATCAGATAAGGCCCCTAATTATAATATATAATAATAAAAGGATCTTCTTAATATATTAAGATTAATAGTTCTCTTATAACTATTAAACTCCTCTAACCTTAATTAAATTAAGCCCTATTAATACTATTTAAAATAGTATATCTTAAAGAGACCCTTTTAATTAATAATTAAATAACTAACTATTAAGGTATATAAAGAAGAATAAGAGTTATTAGATATAAATAAAGTTAAGGGTTAATATAAAAGACTAATATTATAAATAAAACGCTATTATAATATAAATAGTAATAATAAGTTTTATAGTTAATTAATTATAATAGACTATTTAATAAGTTAGATATAAAAGTTTTAGGCTATTTAGATAGTTGGTTATTAAATAGTACTAAATTATAATATTTATATACTCTGGATTTTACGGGTTACGGATAAATTTTGCAGAAACTCTGTTATACTTCAAAAAGGGCGGGGTCTACAGCTACGTCGGGTCCAACTCATATCGGAGGGTACAAACCCACAAGGTCATAATGGTTTGGGAGACGGATGGGAAGCCATTGCTGAATATCTCAGGCGCTCTAGTACGAATTGTGGTGTTTGGTATCATTTGGAGTAAAGTACGCTTGTACCCATACATCCCGTCCGTCCAAATGGCTGCTCGAAATATACATCGCCAGTAAGCGGCAAATGGCTCGCTGGCATCTATGCTGTTGTCGACTTCCTCAAAAGTCCCGTCCAGAATAAAAGAAACTTTGCTCTACATCCCTCATGCCGGCAAGTATAATTCGGTGCTCCAGTGGCTTCTCGACCCCAGATATGCCAATCGCCTCTACCATCATCTTCGCGATTGACAAAGCTGTCATTAGACAGAATGGTACGACCACCTTGCAATGCTGGGTAAATGTGGCGGTGGATTTCGACCTGAGAGCGTCAAATGTAAGTGCTGGTGGAGGAAACGTGTGGTACGAGATGCCCTATGAGCCATTGAGCGAAGAATGCCCTCGTGCTTGGAGATTGTGGAGCATCGATTTGCCCATTGATGCGGAGCGATGACGGGGATTTGTGTTGAGGTGTTAGGACCGCGCTCTTGAGAAGCAACCCACCCTTGTGCGGTGTATTTGGTACGTTTTACTCATTGTATTATCTTGTGCAGTTTCTATCGTGCGTACCGTAATGATCGTAGAAATTGGGACCTTCGTGTAGAATC
>JAABUL010008608.1_pt1 | contig 10279 bp, 10 predicted proteins | sample 5559151 | NCBI WGS metagenome assembly JAABUL01 (sample SAMN10711876, study PRJNA513368) | rock metagenome | isolation source: Antarctica rocks | place: Antarctica: Victoria Land, Pudding Butte sud | reverse complement strand
CGAACTCTCAAGGCTCTTCGACAGGCTCTGCTGCCGGTGGTGCATCGACTGGTGGTTCCTCGGCCACTAGTTCCTCGTCTGGCAGCGCAACTAGCACAAGTTCAGCAGCCGCAAAGGCAACCTCTAATGCTGCTGCTGCGCTCCGAACGCTTGGCTCAGGCATTGGCGCTGTCGGTGCGGCTGTGGCTGCCTTTGCCTTGCTTTGAGTCACACCACTTATCGTGTCTTCCTTTGCAGTATATATCTTCGATTAGGTAACTCTTTGTAATTGAAATTGCCCCCATTGAGGCTTTAACTATTTTAAAACTCCAATACTCAGTGGGAAATATACACCTGAAGATTCTCGTTCAAACTCAAGGATAGTCAGTTACAGGCGTGAGACAGCATTCTATCTTACGCACCATGCGCGCCTGGTTCGACTGCGTCCGAAACTTGTGTGCCTTCCCGGAACCACCCGAGAACATCCGCGACTGGACGATGGATATCACAGGAATCTCAATGCCTTCATTACTTTTTCTTCCGTGGTTTGCCAGTCAGTATGAGGTCAAGTGCGGAAGATCGTGGAAGGTTGATAGAATATCTCGGAACAAGATCGGATATCCTAATGTTGGGCTTGCGATCACGACAACCAAGGGTAGCTTTCATGGGTGTCTTGGGCTTACGAGCTTGGCTGATGACCGCAATCGATGGGTGTGAATAGGCCGATCCCAAAGTCCCGAGGAAGCGTCTTTCACAGTCCACACCCTTAGGATGACAAAAACGCTCAGACGAGAGAACCGACCCACTGATGGAGATGGGACTTGAGCAATTTTTGTTGGTACGCTTAAATGAGAACATCGAGGTCATAGATGGCCATGCAGATAACATTAGGGACGTGAAACACTGTAGTCGTTGTTTAGCAGGCACCAAAGGACTCTAAGAGATATTTTCGAGCTTCGCCCCCACAATGTTAAAATACTATATTTATTTACAAAGTATTCTGATGGTTTTAAAGCTTCTCTATCTAGACTCAGGAACTGGCAACAGGACGATTTGAGCAGGACAGTGAGGACATGAATGAGTGCATGCTGACAAGATAAGTAACTTCGTATCTCCGTAGAAGATCGAAGATTCACGGCGGCGTTGCAAGTTCGCATATTGCCTTTCTACCTACCTTAGGGTTCGCTAGAGTAGGGGAAATTACTAGCGTATCAGATGTCCCGTCTCGCTATCAATTGCCCCCCGCTTAAACCTCAGCCCACCATTGTGCTACGTTGACCCGCGGTAACGGTAAGTCGTATCTCTCACGACTCCAAGAATCCCATCTTTCAATGTCCTCACCGCATCATTCCGGATGGAACAGCTGCGCGCAAGAGCTCCATGGGCCAAGGAGGCCCGCAAACATGCGCACGACGCCCAATATTGATCCCCCAACACCGGGCCACGGCTTGTGAGAGCCACGAGCGTTCCAGCACCCTCAAATAGCACGTCCTCCTCCTGTTTCAGTCGGAGTATCGATCGTTCTCTGGATATATCGCGTTTCTGGCTCTTGAAGTAAGAGAAGGACACACAAAAGCCAACTTCATCCGACGTTGCCTATCTTGGATATATTATACAAGTTCAATTTCTCTGTCGGTGGCGGTACTCGTACCGCAACAGATTGTCTCTATGGCTGAAAACATGGCCGAGAAGGGTTTCAAGAGAGATGGGTCGAGCTCATCACCAGGCTCGTCCTTTACAGGCGCTACGCAGCCCGTATACGATGAAGGGGTAGCGCAAAGAGAGAGCTTACCCCGGAGGGTATGGGACAGCTTCAAGCGGGATCCCAATGCATATGCCACACCAAAAGGCGTAGTGGGTGCCAATGGGAAGGTGTTTGATGTCGCGACTGCTGCGCAGGCAACGGCGGATTCGCCCTTGGCGAGGAAGCTCAAGAGCCGGCATCTGCAGATGATTGCCATTGGTGGCTCCATTGGTAAGGGACCTGTGCACATACATCTTGTCAATGCTGATACTCTCAGGCACCGGTCTTTTCGTCGGGTCTGGGAAGGCTCTTGCAAACGGTGGCCCGGCAAGCCTGGTACTCGCCTACGGCCTTATCGGTGTCATGTTGTTCTGCACAGTCCATGCGCTGGGCGAGATGGCCGTCTTGTTTCCCGTGGCGGGTTCATTCTCTGCCTATTCCACCCGTTTCCTGGACCCTGCATGGGGGTTCGCAATGGGCTGGAACTACGCTCTGCAATGGCTTGTTGCTCTGCCGCTTGAGATTGTTGCTGCAGCCATTACTGTCCAGCACTGGCATTCACCCGTCTCGCCTGCTGCCTGGGTTGCTATCTTTCTGGTGCTCATCATAAGCATCAATCTCTTTGGTGTTAAGGGATATGGAGAGGCAGAATTTGTCTTCTCCATTATCAAAGTCATTGCCGTCGTTGGTTTCATCATTCTCGGCATCATTCTCGATGTCGGTGGAGGAATCAACACTCCCTTCATCGGCGGCCGCTACTGGCGCAACCCCGGCGCCTTCAACAATGGCTTCAAAGGCCTCTGCTCTGTCTTCGTCACCGCCGCCTTTGCCTTTGCAGGTACTGAACTCGTCGGCCTAGCCGCCGCTGAAACCGCCAACCCTCGCAAGTCCCTCCCCACGGCTGTCAAGCAAGTTTTCTGGCGTATCTGCCTTTTCTACGTTGTCTCCCTCACTCTCATCGGCCTCCTAGTTCCCTATACCGACTCCCGTCTCGTTGGCCAATCCTCTGCCGACGCCAAGGCCTCCCCCTTCGTTATTGCCATCAACAATGCTGGAATTACAGGACTTGACTCTGTCATGAACGTCGTGATCATGATCGCCGTCCTTTCCGTCGGTAACTCTTCCGTCTACGGCTCCTCCCGAACCTTGGCCGCTCTCGCAGATCAAGGCCAAGCCCCCCGCTTCCTCTCCTACATTGACCGCCAAGGCCGCCCCATCTGCGCCATCATCGTCGCCTCCGCTTTCGGGTTTCTTGCGTTCCTCGCAGCTTCCAGCTCCGAAGACCGCGCCTTCACCTGGATGCAGGCTATCTCCGGCCTTTCCTCCATTTTGACTTGGGGATCTATTTGCCTCGCCCATATCCGCTTCCGCAAAGCCTGGAAAGCACAAGGCCACACCCTCGACCAGCTAGCCTTCCGCGCCCAATCCGGCGTCATCGGCTCCTGGATCGGTTTCGTTTTTAACGTGCTCGTGCTCATTGCACAATTCTGGACTGGCTTCTCCCCTGTAGTTCCTCAAGGTGGACATGCCATCACCGGCGCTAAAGCCCTGACAGAAAACTTTTTCGAAGCATACTTAGCAGCGCCGATTGTTTTGCTGCTTTATATACTATACAAGATTATATATAAGACAAAGGTGGTGCGATGCAGAGATATGGATCTGCAGACGGGGATTCGGCAGTTGAATCTGGCTGAGTTGGTCGCTGAAGAAGAGCTCGAGAGAGCGGTATGGCCGAAGTGGAAGAAGGCTTATAAGTTTTTCTGTTGAGTTCTGAACAAGCAAAAGAACACGAGAAAAGCCGAATTATATATCTGTTGAGTATTGAACAAACAGAAGGAAGGAAGAAAGTCTATCAGGTTTTCTGCTGAGTTGCTGATCCAGGCAAGAAGGCCGCAGAGGCGGCAACGTCACCAGGGTTTTACGAAAGCCAATTCATACCAACCGATTTTAGTAGATAATATGCCTACCGGTTGTTGTTTATTGACTTCTGTCAACGGACCCTGGTGACTGATGGCGGTGTTTTGGTTGCCTGGTTTTTGCCTACATTTTAGAGGATGGAGTCAGGGAGGTAACTAGGCGCTTCTTGTATAGTATGAGAAGTAATAGGCGTAAAGCAGGGTCTCGGGTCGGCTTGGAACAGGTTTTCCATTCTGGATGTTTCACGGAGTTTGGAGGAGCAGCAGGAAGTCTTGCCCTGTCTACTTGCTTTTGACTCGGCGTTCGGAGCAAACACAAGCAATGGGGGCGTTTTAGACTTTGGTTTCGTATAACTATATTTCGTGTCTATATTTTTTTGGATATTCTTGACTCGATAGGATAGATCTAGGCAGAATCGGCTTTTGAACGTTGGAAACGCTTTGCTGTCGACTGAAAAGCTGCGATTTGATCGACGCGATATCGAGCCACCTTCTGCACCATCTAATCTAACGCTCGCCCTCTCATCCCTTCCCACCTCCCATTCCTCCTCCCCTACTCCCCCTCCACTCACACCCCCCTTTATCAACCTCACCCCCCCCATCCCCAATAAATCCTCCACCCACCCCCCATTCCCCCCCCATCCCCCCCACAACCCAATTTCCCTCACACAGAACCACTACGACTACCCAGCTACTACAAACGCCACGCACCTGAAATCTGCAGATTATGGGTATCAGAAAGGCAAGGAGTTCGTATGAGGATGAGGAGCCAAGGGCGATAGATAGTGAGGTGCAAAGCATGAGATTAAGAGAATTAGAAAACGCGGTGGGGAAAGAAGAAAAGGCACGAGTACCCTCCTTGTCCAAAAGCAAACAAATATGGAAATTCTCACAAGGCTAGCTCTCAGGGGAAATAAACCTCTCAACCCTTTCCGTGAAAGATAACCTACTATCCCCAAAGCCGCCTAAACTTTCCAAAAACCCCGGGGAACTCAGCTTCGACGCTCCGTGCAAACGCCGTTTTGACGCGTTCGGGTAGGGGGGGATGGGGTTTTTTGGTGGGTGGGTTGGCGAGTGGGAAAGGGGTGGTAAGGTGAAGGGTAGAGTGGAAGGAGTTAGGTTGAGGGGATATATCGAGGAGCCGGATGAAGGGGGAAAAAAGGGGGGGTGGAGCTCCAAAGAGGCATGTGGTTGACAAGGAGGCTTTTGTAAGGAAGAATATATGCAATATCTGGGAACGAGTATCTACAAAGGATTGATGACGCTCCTGACCTTACGTTCGCTTCAGATATAACGTTGCATGGTTAGACTCTATGCAAGCGCCGCCAATATGAGCTTTTTATAGCCTTCGACCGCAGCAAAGAGGTCATCCTCGACGAGGTGCTCATGGTCAGAGTGTGCGACTAGGATGTTTCCGGGCCCGTAGAGATATTTTTTATAGTCTCCATAGAGATTGGGAATATCCGTGCCGTAGTTTACAACGATGGTGTCGAAACCTAGAAGATGTAATCGTAAGTTGCCACAGACTGTTGGAGATTTGGAATAATGATTGAAGGATTTCGAACCTTCAACATCCGTATCGATGTCCACAGGCCCATACCCCTTTGACAAGAAGTTGAGTTCAAGTCTCGCATCGACTTTCGTTATGGTATCAACGACTATATCCTTTATCTTTTCGGCGCTGCCGTCAGCGATACGTATCTGAATCTGAGCTTTTGCAGTCTCGGCAATGACGTTCCCCGCCACACCGCCCTCCATCTTGCCAATATTCAGCGTAGTGCTTCCATATTTCTTCGAGCTCGGCAACTCCAATCTATCCAAAGCCACCAACGCTGGAATCAGCATCGAGTTGGCATTCTCTCCAAGCCATGGATATCCACTATGCCCAGCTTTACCTGTGGCTTTGATATTGAACCCAAGACTTCCCTTGTGGCCTGACGCGAGCTTCAATTCCGTGGGCTCCCCAAAGATCACCGTTTCCCAGCTCAAGCCAAGGTCATTGGCTTTTCTCATGCCATCTCCACCAATCTCTTCTCCGACAACAAACAGTAGAGCTACGTCTCTTCCGGCTATTTCACCGGCAGCGAGAAGCTCTTCCACAGCCTGGATCTGCGTAGCTACGCATCCCTTCGCATCTACGCTTCCTCGTCCCCATATTTGGTCATGTTCGCGGTTCTCGTAAGGCCAGTACGGAGGGACGGTATCGATGTGGCTCGAGAGCAGGACTCGAGCGCTGTGCTTGTCGCCTGAATAGGCCAAGAGGTTGAATCTTGAGCTTTCGGCATCTGCAGCCAATGGATCAACATGCTGTCTTTCGACAGTAAAGTTGTGGGCAGTGAGGTAGGAATGGAGGTATTCTCCAACTTTGTACTCATTGCCTGAAATCGACTCAATTTCGACCAGTGCGCGGTGGAGCGAAAGCAATCGACTCCAGTCAATTGGGTGGAGGTTCAATGGATGTTGGGCGTGGGGTAGTTCTTGGGCATGGCCAGAGATAGGCCATGGGAAGGTAACTATGGCTAGGATACAGCAATAATAGTGCGCCAATCGGACTGACAGCATCTTTCAACCACAATCCTGCATTAGAGAGTACAGCTTTACGACGTGAAAACCTGGAGTAGTAAGTAGCGTAGTATCACCGAGAGCGACATTGACCTCCAGTATGAAGTCATGGCGGCGACGACCCCCAAACATCAATATCTACTCGTAGGTGCAGCACCCTGCTGCACCCTATCCCCGACCTCCGACTTTATTCCCACCCACGCCACCGTCCCACGGGTCTCCGTTGCCGAGACTTAGGCATCTAACTGTTTGTGGACGTAGCTCCAACCTCCCCATTGCCTGCTTGCCCGCTGTGCATTCGTTGCACCGAGATTGGCCGCCATAAAGAATAAGGTACTCGGAGTCGTACGCATACCGTATGAAAAAATCCCTGAGAAGCCATCAAGCTATCCAGCTTTACATTACTACTTGCTACTATCTACCTTCTACTTCTCCTTTTCCTTCAGTATCCTCATTGGTTCTCCCATCTTTCCATTCGCTTATACGTGTTGTTTTTCGTCATTGGGAGATCGGAGAGATTCGTCCCCCTGTCGATCTCGAATACTTTCTCAGTAGTTTGTTGACCTGCGGAGCTATTTTTGTACTTAGGAAAGCCTTCACTCCAAGTCAAACGATTGAGAGGAAGCATCACAGAAAGCCGACACCTCATTTCGACGACACCATAACGCATATAACAACTACAACACTCGTTTCAGACTGCCGCGCACAGCATTGTCGATCGATCCTTGCAGCTGTCTGACCTTCTCTGGCCAGAAAGCAACAACGCAAGCCACCGTCCCCCGACCCCCCGTACCACCAGCAACCGAAATAAGGTTTCAAGCATCCAGTCAATCTCCTATCCCAGAGAAACATACGGGAACACGTTCTCGCAGCACCCACCGAAAGCCAACAACACAAGCCTGCGTTGCCGTTCGGCTGTGTGCATTCTGCACTGTGCCGCCTCGCCGATGTTGCGATAGAACTCGTGGGCAACAACAAGGCCAGAATCACGGAGACCCAGCGTTGAGAGACCTACACTTTATTCATACTGTACAAACCAATTCACCATTGGAGCACATTCGAACAGCCGTCAGTCCGTCGTTGGTGACTTTATCTCAGCCTCACAGGTCACTCTAAACTGACTCTTCGCTCGCGCAGTCGGACGGGATATATACACGTCGGAGGTCCAGAGGTCTAGGAGGGTGGGAGCTTTGCCTGAATGCCTATTAAATTACCCAAAGGCTTTCCACGCAGGAAAGCCTCCGGAAATGCGCTCGAAGAACTCCCAAATCCTCCTGAACCATCATTCCGCGTCTTCGAACGGCCAGGCAGCAAATCTTTCGACGGTGGGGAGACCTTGAAGCGTATGAGCCTAGGACGACCACTGAGCGCAGGTCATTCATTAGAAAACAACCTGTTCGTTGATAGGACGGCTGATTCTAATCCTCATAATCGGTATGTCTCGGTAAATTGCTTCCCTGCAGAAGGTGCTAAAACGCCTTAGTGGTAGTGGAGGTACGAATAATTCATCTTCAAGCGGAGGACAGAATGATAATTCGTCAGCCTCGGCCCGATTCAGCTCCTCATCAACCCTACCTTCCTCAACAGACGCTCCCTTTGATGACAAACCTCTACCAAACCCTAGGGGCTCACATGATATATCAATCCCTCCCGTTCCCGAATCAAATCAGACGTGGCGAAACAAGGGTAGAGCGTTCTCATTCGGCAGAAGGAAAGCCGAATCAGCATCTATGCCTGCACCCGTATCTCAACCTGACATGGTTCTAGCGAGCTCTCAGGAATACCGGCATGTCGGTCGTGAACGGGCTTTGACAGAGAGCAGCTATGCCAGTGGGAGTACAGCAACGCCTCCGAAAATACTAGATGGAGATCTAGACTTTGGTGAATCGGATCTTGATGGTTTTGGGAGTATGTTCGAAAGCATTGGTAAGAGGAAGAGCCAAATACTAGAGAGCAAGAGCATGGGCTTACCGAACACGGAGTCTCCTGTAAGTTCAGATATGGAAGGTGCACCCCTGGTGCTTACTGACTAGTATTAGGAGGCTATGTCCCCAGCATCCAGGAACCTCACCAAGACATATTTTGGAGAACGATCAATGGATAGCCCTCGGCCGCTCAAGATTGATCGGTCCCGGCAAGTGGAATCTTCACCGTATTCTTGGGGAAGTCATGATTCACAAGATGGCTTGATGTCATCGACAAGTCCAACAGCGGCGGGTTACAATGCAAGATATGATGAAAGCCCTCCAGTGCCCCGGCATGGTCCACCACAGACACCTTCGAGAAAACCCGTACCAGATTCGACGAGTCCTTCCGGTCGAACAAGACAGCAACGTCCTCCGTCTATAAACGGATTGGGTCTCCGAAGAAGCAGCGCATATATGTCACGTAGAGATTCGGCTCCTTACAAAGATGAAGACGCCAGGCTCGTCATGGACTCTATCAGTGCGAGTCGAAGACTAAATCGTTCATCTACAGAGCAGAGCTCCCTCATGGAGGATAGGGGTGAAGCTGAATACGCCCAGTACGGCAAAAATAGGCCAGCCCCTCCCGCAGCAATGTTCGACAGTAGAGATTCGGACTTTCAAAGCCCAGATTGGAGGATCGGATCCACAGAGACAACACCTCGGGCTAAAAAGCTTGAGATGGTTCAGCCAGAAGAGCAGGGATTGTTTGACGATTTTCAGCCAACGTCTGCAAGGGCGGCTGCGCCTCGCCGAGATGACCAACAGCTGAACAAGCAAGCTCCTCAAAAGAAAGTCATGACTCCCGCACAATTTGAGCGATACCGCCGAGAACAGGAGATGACACGCACAAAGAGCGACGCGTCAAGAAGCCAGGTGTCGGATGAGGACAGCGACAACTACGACGACGATGACGAGACGGAACACAATAAGCAACTTGCAAAGCAGAGGCGGAAGCAAGAGGCGCATCTTGCAGTGTATCGGCAACAAATGATGAAGATGACTGGAGAGCAGCCTTCAGACCTACCGAATATTGGCACACGGCCGGGGATGGAAAGGGCAAGCATGAGCACGCCCAATCTTGCCGAACGGGTTGGTACACCTACGTTTAACGTCGAAAAGGCTCCTGGAGGAAAGGCTAGCGATGATGAAGATGAAGACATACCCTTGGGTATCCTCGCAGCACATGGTTTTCCTGCTAAGAATAGACCACCAACGGCGGGTACTTTGGGCTCAGGTCCTATCAAATACACTAGTGAATCATATCCGCCGCCACCCTTGTCTTCTGCCGGTACATCTACAGCTGGGAGGCCACCGGGTCTACCCCCGTTCGCAAGGAATCTGCCTCCTGATCCATACTTTGGCGCAGGTCTGGTTAATCCAACGAATCGCGAAGCTCCACGCAACGGTGGAGGATCGGTATATGGAGCCTCCTCACCAAGCGTACATCCCGGAGGGCTTGTTGGGGTCATTGCTGGTGAGGAACGCGCAAAAGCCATTCGAAGAGGAAGCCCCAACGCTCATGCTGGCTGGGGTGCTCCCCTTCCCCAAGGCATGCCTCAAATGCCAGGTATGATGTCTCCGGGTGACGAAGCTCAGGTTCAGATGTCACAGCAAATGTCACAGATGATGCAAATGCAGATGCAATGGATGCAGCAGATGCAACAGATGATGGCTGGGGGCGTGCAAGGCCAACCGCCTGGCCAACCGCCGCCGCAGCTCATGCTCCCACAACAGCAGCAGATGATGAGCAATGGGTTCCTAAGTCCACCCGGCCAACTACCGAGGCCGGTGTCCCACTCTGCGCCCGCCTCTCCAGGCGTAGTCCAGGCACAACAACGAGCAATGAGCATGATGCCCTCAATGTCGCAGTGGCCAGGCCATATGCAGAGGGCATCGGCGGCACCAAGCATGATTGGCGGGCAAGGGTATGCTCCTTCCATGGCACCATCCGAAAGAAGTAATGTCGGTATGCCGACTCGATACAGGCCTGTCTCGATCGCGCCCATTGACGAGCAACCGAGACCGAGCTCAAGGACGTCGACCATGCTGCAACCGCCAGATAATTACAGAAAAAGCAGCGCGTCGTCGAATCTCAGAGTTGTTCAACAGCC
>JAABUL010008607.1_pt1 | contig 10280 bp, 5 predicted proteins | sample 5559151 | NCBI WGS metagenome assembly JAABUL01 (sample SAMN10711876, study PRJNA513368) | rock metagenome | isolation source: Antarctica rocks | place: Antarctica: Victoria Land, Pudding Butte sud | reverse complement strand
CGCGCGACGTGGCGACGCCGCTGGACCAGCGGTTCGCGTTCGAGGGTTTCGTGGTCGGCAAGCCGAACGAGTTCGCGTATGCGTGCGCTCGCCGGGTCGCGGAGCGTCCGTCGAGCCCCGGGTTCAATCCGCTGTTCCTGTATGGTGGGGTCGGGTTGGGCAAGACTCACCTGATGCATGCGATCGGGCTGGAGTTGCTGCGGCGCGAGGGCGGGGCGATTTCGGTCAAGTACATGTCGGCCGAGAAGTTCATGTATCGCTTCATTGCGGCGATCCGCAGCCAGTCGACGATGGAGTTCAAGGAGGATTTGCGCGGCGTCGACGTGCTCATGGTCGACGACCTACAATTCCTGATCGGCAAGGACAACACGCAAGAGGAATTCTTCCATACGTTCAACGCGATCGTGGATGCGGGCAAGCAGATCGTGGTGTCGGCGGACAAGTCGCCATCGGATCTGAGCGGGATCGAGGACCGTCTGCGGACGCGGTTGGGCTGGGGCATGGTGGCCGACCTGCACGCGACGACGTATGAGCTGCGGCTGTCGATTTTGGAGTCCAAGGCGGCCAAGGCGGCGGTGGCGATGCCGCCGAAGGTGCTGGAGTTCCTGGCGCACAAGGTGACGGGCAACATCCGCGAGCTGGAGGGTTGCCTGAACAAGCTGGTGGCGCATGCAGATCTGGTGGGTCGGCCGATCACGCTGGAGAGCACGCAGGAGCTGCTGCGGGACGTGCTGAAGGCGCATGACCGCCGGGTCACGATCGAGGAGATCCAGCTGAAGGTGGCGCAGCAGTGGAACATCCGGCTGACGGACATGACGTCGGCGCGGCGGGCGCGGGCGGTGGCGCGGCCGCGGCAGGTGGCGATGTATCTGGCCAAGCAGCTGACGACGCGGTCGCTGCCGGAGATCGGGCGGATGTTCGGCAACCGGGACCACACGACGGTGATGCATGCGGTGTCTCGGGTGGCGGGGCTGATGTCGGAGGACGCGGAGTTTTCCGAGCGGGTCGAGTTGATGCGGAGAATGCTGGAAACCTGAGAGCGGGCGGTGTGATTGCTCCGGCTCCGGCATCGGCTACACTGCGGCGACAGGGCGCTGTCGATTCGCGCCGCGAACAGGAACGTCGCACATGAAGTTCAAGGCGGACCGCGCCACGCTGATGAAGGCGCTGGCCCACATCCAGAGCGTCGCCGAAAAGCGCAACACGATCCCGATCCTGGCCAACGCCAAGATCGAGGCGGCGGACGGCATGCTGCATTTTACCGCCACGGACATGGAGATCGCCGTGGTGGAGGACATCGTGGCGAGCGTGAGCCAGCCGGGGTCGACGACGGCGCCGGCGGCGACGCTGTATGAGATCGTGCGGAAGCTGCCGGACAATGCGGAGCTGGAGTTCGAGAGCACGGGCGGCGCGGGGCAGCTGAAGCTGCGGGCGGGGCGGTATGCGACGAGCCTGGTGACGCTGCCGGTGGACGATTTTCCGAGCATGACGGCGGGGCAGCTGCCGTATCGGTTCCGGATCTCGAGCCTGGCGCTGCGGGGGCTGATCGACCGGACGCGGTTCGCCATCAGCACGGAGGAGACGCGGTATTACCTGAACGGCATTTACCTGCATTCGGCCGAGGGCGCGGTGGGCCGCGTGTTGCGGGCGGTGGCGACGGATGGGCATCGGCTGGCGCGGGTGGAGGAGCCGGCGCCGGAGGGGGCGGACGGGATGCCGGGGGTGATCATCCCGCGCAAGACGGTGGCCGAGCTGCGCAAGCTGCTGGACGAGGAGAGCGGGGAGGTCGAGGTCGGGCTTTCGGATACGCGGATCCAGTTCAAGGCGGGCTCGATCACGCTGACGAGCAAGCTGATCGACGGGACGTTCCCAGAGTATGAGCGGGTGATCCCGCGGGACAACGACAAGGTGTTGCGGGTCGGCAAGAAGGATTTCGCCGATGCGGTGGCGCGGGTGTCGGCGATCAGCAGCGAGCGGTCGCGGCCGGTGAAGATGTCGCTGGCGCACGATCTGCTGACGCTGTCGGCGGCGAGCCCCGAGCAGGGGACGGCGTCGGAGGAGCTGGACGCGGACCGGGTGAAGTATGCGCATGACGCGCTCGAGATCGGGTTCCAGGCGCGGTACTTGAACGACATCACCGACCAAATCGAGAGCCAGGTGGAGTTCCACTTCAGCGATGGGGCGGCGCCGACGATCGTGCGGGATGCGGATAACGGCAATGCGCTCTACGTGCTGATGCCGATGCGGGTCTAGCCGCCGGCGTCTTCGGCGCGGGATGCTTCGCCTCACGCGTCTGACGCTGACGCGGTTTCGCAGCTACGAGGCGCTGACTTGGGCGCCTGAGGCGCGGGTTTCGGTCGTGACGGGGCCGAACGGGTCGGGCAAGACGAATTTGCTGGAGGCGATCTCGCTGCTGGTGCCGGGGCGGGGCTTGCGGCATGCCCGGATTGGCGAATTCGGCCGCCATGGGTCAGCTTGGGGTGTGGCGGGGCGGCTGCAGCGGGACGGGCTCGAGCGGGAGATCGGCACCGGGACGCCGCCGGAGGGGCCGTTGGAGCGGCGGGTGTTCCGGCTCGACGGCGCGGCGGTGCGCAACCAGGCGGACATTGCGGCGGTGGCGGCGGCGGTTTGGCTGACGCCGCAGATGGACCGGCTGTTCGGCGAGGCGGCGTCGGGGCGGCGGCGGTTCCTGGACCGGCTGGTGTGGGCGCTGGAGCCCGGCCATGCGCGGGAGGTTTCGGCGTACGAGACGGCGATGGCGGGGCGGAGCCGGCTGTTGGCGGCGGGCGGCGCGGACCCGGCGTGGCTGTCGGGGCTGGAGGACAGCATGGCGCGGCACGGGGTCGCGGTGACGGCGGCGCGGGCCGGGCTGGTGTCGCGGCTGAATGCGGAGATGGCGGCGGGGGCGGCGGGGCCGTTTCCGGCGGCGCGGATCGGGCTGGTGGATGGGCTGGCGGAGCGGTTGGCGTCGGAGCCGGCGCTGGCGGTGGAGGATTGGCTGCGGGCGCGGCTGCGGGAGTGTCGGGGTTCGGATGGATCGGGGCCGACTCGGTTTGGGGCGCACCGGGCGGACATGACGCTGGCGGACCGGGACACGGGGTTGGCGGCGGGGCTGGCGAGCACGGGTCAGCAGAAGGCGCTGCTGATCGGGGTGGTGCTCGGGCATGCCGGGCTGATCGCGTCGGCGCGGGGCGAGGCGCCGTTGCTTTTGCTGGACGAACCGGCGGTGCATCTGGATGCGGCGCGGCGGGCGGCGCTGTGGCAGGCGCTGGCGGCGGGTCCGGCGCAGGTGGTGCTGACGGGGACGGACGAGGCGGCGTTCGCCGGGCTGGAGGGGGCGGCGGCGTTTTGGTTGAGCGGGGACGGGCTGTTGCGACGGAATCCCGGCAGAAATGGGCCGTAACGCTGTCATTCGTGTGCTGGACAAGCTATATTGAGGCCGTTCCAAAGCGAATTTTCGAGGTCATTTTCCGGCATGTCCGAGGCTGTTCCGTTGCCTGATCCCTCCCCTGTTCCGCCTGCCGCCGATCCGGACGCCTACGATGCCGCGTCGATCTCGGTGCTGCGGGGTCTGGAGGCGGTCCGCAAGCGGCCGGGGATGTATATCGGCGACACCGATGACGGCTCTGGGCTGCACCACATGGCGTTCGAGATCATCGACAACGCGGTGGACGAGGCGCAGGCGGGGTTTGCGACCCGGTGCACGCTGACGCTGAACGGGGATGGCAGCGTCACCGTGCGCGACGATGGGCGGGGGATCCCGACGGACATTCATGCTGAGGAGGGGATCTCGGCGGCCGAGGTGGTGCTGACGCGGCTCCATGCGGGCGGCAAGTTCAACCAGAACAGCTACAAGGTGTCGGGCGGGCTGCACGGGGTGGGTGCGGCGGTGGTCAATGCGCTGTCCGAGTGGATGCTGGTGCGGATCTGGCGCAACGGGCTCGAGCACGTGATCCGGTTCGAGCATGGCGAGACGGTGCAGTCGCTCGAGGTCGTGGGGCCGTCGCGCGAGCCGAACGGGACCGAGGTGACGTTCAAGCCGAGCTCGGGGACGTTCACCAAGACCGAGTATGATTACAACACGCTCGAGCGGCGGCTGCGCGAGCTGGCGTTCCTGAACTCGGGGCTGCAGATCGTGCTGCGTGACGAGCGGCATACGCCGGCGCAAGAGACGCAGCTGCATTACGAGGGCGGCCTGGTCGCGTTCGCGCAGTGGCTGGACCGGAGCAAGACGGCGGTGCTGTCCGAGCCGATCTCGGTGACGACGGAGGAGAGCCAGGTCGGCATCCGGGTCGAGTTCGCGATCACCTGGAACGATAGTTTTCATGAGACGATGCTGTGCTTCACCAACAACATCCCGCAGCGCGACGGGGGCACGCATCTGGCCGGGTTCCGCCAGGCGCTGACGCGGATAGTGACGAAGTATAGCGAGGGGATGGGCAAGAAGGAGAGCCTGGCGCTCGTTGGCGAGGATATGCGCGAGGGGATGACGGCGGTGCTTTCGGTCAAGGTGCCGGACCCGAAGTTCAGCAGCCAGACGAAGGACAAGCTGGTCAGCTCCGAGGTGCAGCCGGTGGTGCAGGCGGCGGTGGCGGACACGATCGGGCATTGGTTCGAGACGCATCCGAAAGAGGCCAAGCTGGTGATCGGCAAGGTGATGGATGCGGCGGCAGCGCGCGAGGCGGCGCGCAAGGCGCGGGAGCTGACGCGGCGCAAGGGTGTGCTGGACGTGAGCACGCTGCCCGGCAAGCTTGCCGACTGCCAGGAGCGCGACCCGGCCAAGTGCGAGATCTTCATCGTCGAGGGCGACAGCGCCGGCGGGTCGGCCAAGCAGGGTCGGGACCGGAAGTTCCAGGCGATCCTGCCGCTGAAGGGCAAGATCCTGAACGTGGAGCGGGCGCGGTTCGACCGGATGCTGGGGAGTGCGGAGATCGGGACGCTGATCACGGCGCTGGGGACCGGGATCGGGCGGGGCGAGCCGGAACAGGGCGGGTTCGACGTCCGCAAGCTGCGGTATCACCGGATCAACATCATGACGGACGCGGACGTGGACGGGAGCCATATCCGGACGCTGCTGCTGACGTTCTTCTTCCGGCAGATGCCGGAGCTGATCGAGCGGGGGCATTTGTATATCGCGCAGCCGCCGCTTTATCGCGCCAAGCGCGGCGGTGACGAACGTTACTTGAAGGATGATGCGGCGCTCGAGGATTACCTGCTCGAGAAGGCGCTGGCGGAGCTACGGCTGCAGTATGGCGAGGGGCCGGCGGTGCAGGGCGAGGACCTGCGGGGCGAGTTACTGTGGTTGCGCGAGGCGGCGGGCAAGGTGACGGGGTTGGCGGCGACGGTGCCGGCCTGGATCGTCGAGCAGGCGGCGATCGCCGGCGCGCTGGTGGCCGACCCGGCGGCGGCGGCGCTGCGGACCGGCGAGCTGGTGGTGCGGCTGAACGCGGTATCGGCGGCGTCGGAACGGAATTGGATGATCACGGCGGACGAGCGGGGGCTGCATTTCGGGCGGACGGTGCGCGGAGTCGCGGAGCGCTACACGCTGGACCCGAGCGCACTTCGCAGCAGCGAGGCGCGGTGGCTGGCGGAGCGGAGCGGGGCGTTGCAGGAGCGGTTCGCGGTGCCGGCGAGGCTGTTGCTGGACAAGAGCGAGATGAGTGCGGCGGGGCCGGCGAGCGCGTTCGACCGGGTGCTGGGCCAAGGGCGCAAGGGGTTGGCGATCCAGCGGTTCAAGGGACTGGGCGAGATGAACCCGGACCAGCTTTGGAAGACCACGCTGGACCCGGACGTGCGGACGTTGCTGCAGGTTCGGGTGGGCGATCTGGAGGATGCGGCGCAGATATTCTCGACGCTGATGGGCGACGTGGTGGAGCCGCGGCGAGACTTCATCGTCGGCAATGCCTTGAAGGTCGCCAACCTGGACGTCTGATGTCCGTTCTGAAGTGCAACATCTTAAGTGGGACGAGGTCGACGCGAACGGGACCTGTCTGGCGCTCGGCGAGACCAAGACCGGCGCTTCGCTCCGGCCATTGAGCCGGGCGACGTTCAATTTAATCGGCGCCCAGCCCGTCACCTCTGACTACGTCTTTTCGGCCCGGCCGGAAGGCGTTGGCTATCGCGGTCTGCCTGGCCTTTGGCGAACCGTGCAGCGCACGGTGCGCAGCCTGGCGGAGGACGCGGCAACCGCAGCGACCTCGCTAGGCCCCCTCGATCAGGTCACCTTGCACAGCTTGCGGCATAGCTTCGCTGGCGTGGCTGAATCGCTCGGCGCCACCATCCCGACGATCGCCGCCCTCCTCGGTCATCGCCTGGGCGGCGTGACGGGCGGCTACATCCTGAAGCGCGTCGATCTGCTGCTGATTGACGCTGCCCACCGCGTGGCCGATCACGTCGCCATGCAGATGCGCGGCGAGGCGCCGGGCTCGAACGTGGTGCAGTTCGTGCCGCGAGGACGGCGACTCGGCTTCAGGGTTCGCAGCCTGAATCAGTCGGCAATCTGCCGCAGGTGACTTCGATCGGATCAGAAAATCTGAAAGCGTCAAGGTCGCTGTCATTGACCCGAGGGCGGCTGGCAGGCTAAGCCCTTGGATAGCGAGCACCCGTAGCTCAGCTGGATAGAGTGTCGGCCTCCGAAGCCGAAGGTCACAGGTTCGAATCCTGTCGGGTGCGCCAGCCATCTCCTCGGTTGGGGTCGGTCCAGGTGCCGCATAGGAGCCTCAGGGCTGCCAGATGTCGCGCGTTCGCGCCATAAAAGTTCAGCCCAGACCACGGCCGCGCGTAGATACGTGCGCTTCAAAACGGCTCAAAATCCGGTTCCGCGAGGAGTGTCGGTTCGAGTCCGACCACCCGCACCACTGGACATCGGTTTTTGTGCGGGCGCGAACGATGCCGGCGATGTAGGGTCCGGCCATGATCGATCGACCTGCGCGCGCCCTGGCGGAGATGGATCCCGCCGACCCGTATGCTCGCCCCCAGCAAATCCAGCCTCGCCTGACCGCGGAGCAGATGCGGCATGTGGCCGATTACGGCACCGAGCAGGCGGTCGCCGACGGGACCGTGCTGTTCACGCGGGGCGAGCGGGGGGTCGACTTCTTCGTCGTGCTGGATGGCGCGATCGAGATCTTCGAGGTCGAGCCCTGCGGCGACGAGCATGTGATCGCCACGCACCATGCGGGCCAGTTCAGCGGCGAGATGGACCTGTTCAACGACCGGCAGATCCTGGTCTCGGCACGCGCCCGCGGCCAGAGCCGGGTCTTGCGGATCGGCCGGACGGCGTTCCGGCGGCTGATCGCGGGCGATCCGGACCTGAGCGAAATCGTGATGCGGGCGTTCATCCTGCGCCGGGTCGGGTTCATCCGGCATGCCGATGGCGGCGTGCTGCTGATCGGCGCCGGGCATGCGGGCGACACCCAGCGGCTGGCGCGGTTCTTGATCCGCAACGGCTATCCCTACCGGATGCTCGACACCGAGCAGGACCCGGACGTGGCGCATACGCTGAGGCACTTCCAGATCGAGGCGGAGGCGCTGCCGGCCGTTATCATGGATGGTGCGGTGCTGACGAACCCGACCACCGCGGCGCTGGCCGATGCGATCGGACTGACCGAGGCGCTGGACCCGGCCATCACCTACGACGTCGCCGTCGTCGGCGCGGGCCCGGCGGGGCTGGCGGCGGCGGTGTATGCGGCGTCGGAGGGTTTGTCGACCATCGTGCTGGAATCCACCGCGCCTGGCGGGCAGGCCGGGACGTCGTCGCGGATCGAGAACTACCTGGGCTTTCCCACCGGCATCTCGGGCCAGGCGCTGGCCGGGCGGGCGCAGAGCCAGGCGCAGAAGTTCGGCGCCAAGCTGGCCATCGCCCGCCGGGTGACCGGTCTGGACTGCACCGCCCTGCCCTACCGGCTGCAACTCGAGGACGGCGCGGCGGTGCGGGCGTGCAGCGTCGTGCTCGCGACCGGGGCGCGCTACCGGCGGCTCGCGGTCGAGCAGTTCGACCGGTTCGAAGGCCAGGGCATCCATTACGCGGCGACCCGGATGGAGGCGCAGCTGTGCGGCGCCGAGGAGGTCTGCGTGGTCGGCGGCGGCAACTCGGCCGGACAGGCGACCATGTTCCTGTCGCGCACGGTGGGGCATGTGCACGTGCTGGTGCGCTCGACGGGGCTGGCGGCGACGATGAGCGACTACCTGGTGCAGCGGATCGCCGGCTCGCCCAAGGTGACGGTGCATGCGTTCACCGAGATCACGGCGCTGGAGGGCGACGCGCTGCTGCGGCGGATCACCTGGACCGACCGCCGGACGGGCGTCGGCGAGACGAAGGCGATCGGCAACCTGTTCGTCATGATCGGCGCCGAGCCCAACACCGAGTGGCTCGACGGCTGTCTGACCCTGGACCAGAGAGGGTTCGTGGTGACCGGGCGGGACGCGAACGGGATGGCGCTGGCCTCGCCGTTCGCGACGACGCGGCCGGGGGTGTTCGCGGTGGGCGACGTGCGCGCCGGGTCGGTCAAGCGGGTGGCGTCGGGGGTGGGCGAGGGCTCGGTGGTGGTGCAGGCGATCCATCAGTATCTCACCCCGGGCGTGGCCTAGATCATGGGCGACGAGATGCTGTTGGCCGCGCTGGTGCCGGTGCTGCTGGTGCTGGCGCTCGGCGTCGGGGCGGCGATCGGCTCGCGCGAGCTGGGGCTGTCGCCGATCGTCGGCTACCTGGTGCTGGGCGTCGCCATCGGCGCGACCGGGCTTGCGCCGCAGAACGAGGCGATCGGCATCCTGGCCGAGCTGGGCGTGGTGTTCCTGCTGTTCGACATCGGGCTGCACTTCTCGTTCACGCATATCCGCGAGCAGGCCGGCGACATCTTCGGGTTCGGCCCGGTGCAGGTGGCGTTCTCGACGCTGGGACTGGGGTTGATCGGCTGGGCGGCGGGGCTGCCGGCGGGGGCGGCGTTCCTGGTGGGGGCGACGCTGGCGCTGTCGTCGACGGCGGTGGTCGCCGGGATCATCGCCGAGCGGCACCAGCAGAATTGCCCGGTAGGCCTGACCGCGACGGCGATCCTGGTGTTCCAGGACGTGGCGGCCATTTTCCTGTTGATCCTGGCCAATGCGCTGGGGACTGATACCGCGCTGCTGCCGGCGGCCGGGCTCGCGCTGCTCAAGGCGGCCGGCGCGTTCGGGGTGGCGCTGTTGCTGGCGCGCTACGTGGTGCGGCCGTTCTTCGACCTGGTGGCGCGCACGCGCAACGAGGAGGTGTTCACGGCGACGGCGCTGCTGGTGGCGCTGGCGACGGGCTGGGCCACCGGGCGGATCGGGCTGTCGCTGACGCTCGGCGCGTTCCTGGGCGGGATGATGCTGTCGGAGACGCCGTACCGGCCGATCATCCAATCCGAGATCAAGCCGTTCCGCGGGCTGCTGCTGGGGTTCTTCTTCATCTCGGTGGGGCTATCGCTCGATCTCGGGATGCTGATGCACCAATGGTATTGGGTGATCGGCGGGGCGGCGATCCTGGTCGCGGTCAAGGCGGTGTTGAACGCGGCGGCGAGCATCGTGTTCCGCTGGTCGGTGCCAGGCTCGACGCAGCTGGGCTTCCTGCTGTCGCAGGGTTCGGAATTCGCGTTCGTGCTGCTGAGCCTGCCGGTGGTGCGGGCCCTGGTGGGCGAAGAGGTGAGCGCGATCCTGATCGCCTCGGTGGCGCTGACGTTGGCGGTGACGCCGAACCTGGCGGAGCTGGGGCGGTCCTGGGCGGGGCGGTTGCGGCGGCGGCAGCAGCAGCGCGAAGCGGACCCGGAACTGCAGCAGCGCGACACGGCCGGGCCGGTGCTGATCGTCGGCATGAGCCAGGCGGGCCGGACGGTGGCCGACGCGCTGACCGAATTCGAGATCGAGTACGGCGCCATCGAGAAGGACCCGAAGCGGCTGCGCGAGGCGATCGCGGACGGCTACAAGGCGGTGTTCGGCGACATGAGCGATCCGCGCATCTGGGGGGCGCTGGCGGTCGGGGGACGACGGATCCTGCTGCTGACGGAGCCGTCGCTGGCGATCTCGACCGAGCTGACCCCGATCGCGGCGCATCGCTTTCCTGGGCTCAAGCGGCTGGCGCTGGTGCATGACGACGCCACCGCGGCCGAGTTCCGTGCGCACGGGATCGACCCGGTGGTGGAGACCGGCTGGCCCGACGGGCTCGACACCGCGCGCACGGTGCTGACCGATCTCGGCATCGACGCCGCCGACGTGGCGACCTGGGCAGAGCGGCAGCGCAAGCGGGTGAGCGGGTCGCCGGGCGAGGCGCT
>JAABUL010008606.1_pt1 | contig 10280 bp, 8 predicted proteins | sample 5559151 | NCBI WGS metagenome assembly JAABUL01 (sample SAMN10711876, study PRJNA513368) | rock metagenome | isolation source: Antarctica rocks | place: Antarctica: Victoria Land, Pudding Butte sud | reverse complement strand
CCGACCCCGCCGATCGCCAACTACACGCCCGTCACGCAGGAGCGCCTGACCAACCCGGAGCCGCAGAACTGGCTCATGTATCGCCGCACCTATGACGGCCAGGGCTACAGCCCGCTCAAGCAGATCAATGCCGAGAACGTCAAGGGCCTGACGCCGGTGTGGACGTTCTCCACCGGGCTGGTCGAGGGGCACGAGGCGCCGCCGATCGTCAACAACGGCGTCATGTTCGTCACCACGCCGCAAGCCCAAGTGCTGGCACTCGACGCCAAATCCGGCGACCTGCTCTGGCGCTACAAGCGCGAGCTGCCCGAAGATCTGACCCAGTTGCACCCGACCAACCGCGGCGTCGGCCTGCTCGGCGATACGCTCTACGTCGCCACCACCGACTGCTTCCTAGTCGCGCTCGACGCCCGGACCGGCAAGGAGTTGTGGGCCAAGCCGGTCGAGGACTACCGCAAGGGCCACTACATGACGCTCGCCCCGCTGATCGCCGAGGGCAAGGTCATGGTCGGCGGCTCCGGCGGCGAGTATGGCGTGCGCGGCTTCGTCGCCGCCTTCGACGCCAAGACCGGCGCCGAGGCCTGGCGCACCTACACCATCCCCGGCCCCGGCGAGCCCGGCCACGACACCTGGACCGGCGACACCTGGAAGACCGGCGGCGGCTCGATTTGGCTGACCGGCACCTACGACCCGGCCACCAAGACGGCCTATTGGGGCACCGGCAACGCCGCCCCCTGGATGGGCGACGCCCGCCCCGGCGACAATTTGAACACCTCCTCGGTGCTGGCGCTCAACGTCGACACCGGCAAGATCTCCGGCGCCCACCAGTATCACCCCAACGATTCCTGGGACTGGGACGAGGTCGACGCGCCGATGCTGATCGACGTCCAGCGCGAGGGACGCACGATCAAGAGCCTCGTCCACGCCGGCCGCAACGGTTATCTCTGGACCCTCGAGCGCAAGCCGCAGGGCATCTCGTTCGTCTCCGGCGTCCCGTTCGTGCGCCAGGACGTGTTCAAGTCGCTCGATCCGGAAACCGGCCGCCCGACCTACAACGAAGAGCGCAAGCCGCATCTGGACGCCAACGTCTCGTTCTGCCCGTCGCTCTGGGGCGGCAAGGATTGGCCGCCGGCGGCCTACAGCCAGCAGACCAAGCTGCTCTACATCCCCGCCAACGAGAACCTCTGCGGCAGCCTGACCGGCCACAAGATGGACTACGTGCCCGGCCAGCTCTACCTCGGCGCCGGACTGGCCGATATCGGCATGAGCATCCACGCCAACTCCGACCATATCGGCGAACTGCAGGCCTGGGACCTGACCACCAACAAGAAGGTCTGGTCGCATAATTTCGACAAATCCCAGCTCTGGGGCCCCGTGCTTGCCACCGGCGGCGACCTGGTGTTCATGGGCGGCACCAACGACCGCATGTTCCGCGCCTTCGACGCCAAGACCGGCAAGGTGCTGTGGGAGCAGAAGACCAACTCCGGCGTCATGGGCGTCCCGAGCTCGTTCGAGGTCGACGGCAAACAATACATCGCCGTCCAGTCCGGCTGGGGCGTCGACGCGCAGCGCATGCAGGATAGCTTGGTCAAGATCGACCCGGTCAACTACCACTCGGACGTGCCGCAGGGCGGCGTGATCTGGGTGTTCGCGCTGAAGCCGTGATCAGGCAAGGCCTTCTCGCGGCGCTCGCGCTGCTGGCCCTGCCGGCCCGGGCCGAGGAGGCCTGCACCCCCGTGGTGCAGGCGCTCCTCCGCCTCGGCGACGCGCCGCAGTATCATTGGACCATGCGCGCCACCACGCCCAAGCGCCGCCGGCCGATGGAGCGCGAGCAGATCGTGCTCGGGGACGTCGTCTACCTGACGCCCGACGAGGGACGCTGGATGCGCCAGCAACTCTCGCGCGCCGACCGCGCGGCCCGCATGCAGGCCGAGCTCGCCCGCACACCCCCGGAAGCGTGTACCCGGGAGCCCGGCGACAAAGCCGCCATGGTAGTCTACACTTACCATCAAGGCACCGCCCGCAAGCGGATCTGGATCGGCGCGGCGGACGGCTTGCCGCACGACTTCACCTCAGACGAAGACCCGGTCGCTGTGAAGATGCATGTCGACTACGCCGACATCGTCGCCCCGATCGATTGATCACGGCCCCCTGCGAGGCCAAAAGGAGTTCCCGCATGATCACCCTCAAGGTCAACGGACAGGATCATAGCTACGGCGGCGACCCGTCGCTGCCACTGCTCTGGTTCCTGCGTGACGAGGCCGGGCTCACCGGCACCAAGTTCGGCTGCGGCGCGGCCCTCTGCGGCGCCTGCACCGTCCATGTCGACGGCGAGGCGACGCGCTCCTGCATCACCGCGCTGTCGGACGTCAGCGGCCGGGCCATCACCACGATCGAAGGCCTGCACCCGACCGGCGACCACCCGGTGCAGAAGGCCTGGCGCGACCTCGGCGTGCCGCAATGCGGCTACTGCCAGACCGGCCAGATCATGCAGGCCGCCGCCCTGCTGGCGCAGACGCCCAAGCCGAACGACCATGAAATCCGCGAGCAGATGGCCGGTAATATCTGCCGCTGCGGCTGCTACCAGCGCATCGAGACGGCCATCCGCGCCGCAGCGACGGGGACCTAGGCCCATGACCCACATCAACAGCAAGCGCGACCCGGCGGTCGAGAACGTCAGCCGCCGCGGCCTCATCAAGGGCCTCGCCGTCACCGGCGGCCTGGTCCTGTCGGCGAAGCTGATGCCCGTGCGCGGCGCCAGCGCCGCCTTCCCGACCAACTACAGCACCGGCGCCAAGGACATGCCGCACGGCACGGTCAACGACCCGCGCGTCTATGTCGCCATCGCGCCGGACGGCACCGTCACCATCATGGCCGCCCGCGCCGAGATGGGCACCGGCGTGCGCACCAGCCTGCCGATGATCGTCGCCGACGAGATGGGCGCCGACTGGGCCCGCGTCAAAGTCGTCCAGGCGCCCGGCGACGAAGAGAAATACGGCAACCAGGACACCGACGGCTCGCGCAGCACGCGGCACTACCTGGTGCCCATGCGCCAGTGCGGCGCCGCCGCGCGCACCATGCTCGAGACCGCCGCCGCCCAGCGCTGGAACGTGCCGGTCGTGCAGGTCAAGGCCGGCGTGCACGAAGTCGTCCACGCCGCCTCCGGCCGCAAGCTCGGCTACGGCGACCTCGCCGCCGACGCAGCCAAGCTCCCAGTGCCGCAGACCGCGTCGCTGGTGCTGAAGGACCCGGCCCAGTTCCGCTACATCGGCAAGGGCCAGGTCGGCATCGTCGACCTGCGCGACATTACCACCGGGCAGGCCCAATACGGCGCCGACGTGCGCCTGCCGGGCATGAAATATGCCGTGATCGCCCGCCCGCCGGTGGTCGGCGGCAAGCTCGTCTCGTTCGATGCCAAGGAGGCGCTCGCCGTCCCCGGCGTCGAGCAGGTGGTCGAGGTGCGCGGCTGGCCCTGGCCGTCCAAGTTCCAGCCGGTCGGCGGCGTCGCCGTCATCGCCCGCAACACCGGCGTCGCCATCAAGGGCCGTGACGCGCTCAAAGTGGTCTGGGACGACGGCGCCAACGCCAGCTACGACTCCACCGCCTACCGCACCGAGCTCGAGGACGCCGTCCGCAAGCCCGGCCTCGTCGTACGCGACCAGGGCGACGTCGACGGCGCGCTGAAGGCGGCAGACAAGGTCGTGGTCGGCGAATACTACCTGCCGCACCTCGCCCATGTCAGCATGGAGCCCCCGGTCGCGACCGCCAACGTCACCAATGGCCGCGCCGAGATCTGGGCCCCGGTGCAGAGCCCCGGCGGCACCCGCGAGGACGTCGCCAAGACGCTCGACATCCCGATCGAGAACGTCACCGTCCACGTCACGCTGCTCGGCGGCGGCTTCGGCCGCAAGTCCAAGTGCGACTTCGCGCTCGAGGCCGCCCTGCTGTCGCAGAAGCTCGGCGCGCCCGTCCGCGTGCAATGGACCCGCGAGGACGACGTCCGCCACGACTTCTACCACACCGTCTCGGCCGAGCGGATCGAGGCCGGGCTCGACAAGTCCGGCAAGGTCGTCGCCTGGCGCCATCGCAGCGCCGCGCCGACGATCGGCTCCACCTTCAAGGCCGACGCCAAGCACGAGATGCCGTTCGAGATGGGCATGGGCCTGGTCGACCTGCCGTTCGACATCGCCAACGTCCGCTGCGAGAACCCCGAAGTCGCCGCCCGCACCCGCATCGGCTGGTTCCGCTCGGTGTCCAACATCCCGCACGCGTTCGCGACCCAGTCCATGGTGGCCGAGATCGCCCACACCACCGGGCGCGATCCGAAGGACGTGCTGCTCGACCTGATCGGCCCGGCCCGCATCGTCGACCTGACCAAGTCGGTCAAGGACATGTGGAACTACGGCGAGCCGCTCGACAGCTATCCGATCGATGCCGGACGGCTGCGCCGCGTGGTCGAGATGGTGGCCGACAAGGGCGAGTGGGGCCGCAAGCTGCCGCCGGGTCACGGCCTGGGCATCGCCGCGCACCGCAGCTTCGTCAGCTACATCGCGACCATCGTCGAGGTCGCGATCGACGACAAGGGCGTCATGACCATCCCGCGCGTCGATACGGTGATCGACTGCGGCACCTACGTGAACCCCGAGCGCATCAAGTCGCAGATGGAAGGCGCGGTGATCATGGGGATCAGCCTGGCCAAGCACGGCGAGATCACCTTCAAGGGCGGCCGCGTCGAGCAGGGCAATTTCGACGACTTCCCGGTCGCCCGCATCGACGAGGCGCCGGTGGTCACGAACGTCACCATCATGCCGCCCGGCGCCGACACGCCGCCGAGCGGGGTGGGCGAGCCCGGGGTGCCGCCGGTCGCACCCGCTCTGGTCAACGCGATCTTCGCCGCCACCGGCAAGCGACTGCGGCAGATGCCGATCGGCCAGCAACTCGCCAGGGCCGGCAGCCCGGCGGCGCAAGCCACCAAGCCGCGCAGCGAGCCGCAATCGCAGCAATCCGTCTCGCAACCCGCTTCGGTCAACCCGCGGACCGAGACCACCGGCTCGACGGCGCAGCCGCCGAAGGTGCAGCAGATGAACGACGAGGCCGCCGACAAGGCGCAGAAAAGCGGCAAGTAGCCTTACCCGAGACTGGGCGCTGGCGGCGTCCCCGCCGGCGCCCAGTCACGGCTTGTCCGACTCCGCCGTGCCGGCCTCGTCACGCTCTAACGGCCGCGGCACCGAACGCTCGCTGCGCCGCAGGGTGATCACCGCGCCGCACACCAGGATAAACGCGGACAGCGTGCCGATGCTGACCATCTCGCCGAGGATCTCGAGCGGCACCAGGGCGGCCACCAGCGCCACCAACCCGCCGATCAGCATCTGGCTGCGATACGGCGTGCCGAAACGCGGATGCACGTGCGCGAACAGGCGTGGCAGCAGCCCGTCCTCGGCCATGCTGAAGAAGATCCGGCTCTGCCCATACAGCAGCACCAGGATCACCGTCGTCAGCCCAGTCAGCGCACCGAGCTTCACCAGCACCGCGAACCAGCCGAGCCCGATCACGTCGACCGCGCGCGCGATCGGGTCCGGCACGTCGAGCTGGTCATACGGCACGATCCCCGTCAGCACCGCCGCCACCGCGATATAGAGCACCGTGCAGATCGCCAGCGATCCGAGGATGCCGATCGGCATGTCCCGCTGCGGGTTCCGCGCCTCCTGCGCCGCGGTCGAGACGGAGTCGAAGCCGATATAGGCGAAGAACACCACCGCCGACCCGCGCAGCACGCCGCTCCAGCCGAAATGGCCGAATTCGCCGGTGTTGTCCGGCAGGAACGGCCGCCAATGCGCCGGCTGCACATAGAACGCGCCGACGCCGATGAACGCCACCACCACCACCACCACCACCAGCTTGACCGCGACCATGACATTGTTCAGCCGCGCCGTCTCCTTCGTCCCCAGCACCAGCACCAGCACCAGCACCAGCACCAGCACCAGCGTCAGCGTCAGCGCCGCCACGATCAGCACGGCCGGCAGGTTGAACAGCCCGGCCGCCGTCCCGCCCCCCGGCAACGGCAAGCTCACCCCGGGTGCCGCCGTCAGCTCGGGCGGGATCGTCACGCCGAAATTGTGCAGGATGCTGACCGCATACCCCGACCAGCCGACCGCGACGGTTGCCGCCCCCATCGCGTATTCCAGCACGGTCAGCACGAAAATGCCGGCGCCGATGATCGCGCCGACCCCGATCGCGGTGATGCTGACCACGCCCAGCGATCTCTGCAGTTTCACTTCGCCGGTGTGCGCCAACGATCGACGCCCTTGACGTAGAGGATCACCTTCGGCACCCGCTCGACGCCGTTATCGTCATCCTTCAGCCAGTGGTCCAACCACTGCACCTGCAGCTCCTGCAGGAAGTCGATCTGCCAGCCATGCGCGTGCGGTGCGAGCAGCAGGCGCTTCTTCGGCGAATCGAATTCCTCGTAGGCCCGCACATTGCCCGGCGTGATGTAGTCGTCGAGCCCGCCGGAGATGAACGCCGCCACCCCGCGCTTGGCGATCGCCTGCACGTCCGCCGCAAGCATCGTCCGCTGCCGCCACCAATCGTCCTGGTTGCGATGCTGGATCGACGTCTCGTATTCCGCCTCCGCCCCCGGCGACAGCTTGCGCGCCAGCCGGCCCGGTCCCGGCATCATGCCCCCGGGATACCACAGCAACCCGTAAGGACTCGGAAGGATTTAACCGAATCGGCTCGCATTGGAAGAACGGGGTTTATCAGCGTGTTATGCTGCTCCGGTCGATCAGTTGATTGCTGACGACCCCTAACAATCGCCGCACGCCACCTGCGGCACGATCGCCTGCAGGCTCGGCGGCGCCTCCTTGGCGGTCAGCCACTGCGCGATCCCCAGCAGCGACGGCCGTGCTGGCACCGGTGTTGGACGAGCGCCCGTAGCCGTCCGACATCAGCACGCAGGGCGTGGGCTTCGCACCTGCGGCGAGCGTCGGCAGGAACAGCCGCGCATCGAGATTGGTGCCGTCGCGCGCCGTGATGGTCACGCCGTCTTTGATCTCGATCGGATATCGTTTTACCGGGTTTTCGGGATGGGCGCGCTCCGGCAGCCACTGCCGGTCCTGCGTGCCCGCACCCATCTGATAGGGCTGCCCGTGCGCTGACCAAGCCAGCGCCAGCGCCGCGATCACGATCAATCCAGTCTTCATGCCGGAATCCTCCCCGCCCGAAGACTGGCACCAGGCCCCGCAAGACTCAACGACCGCCTTTCCGCTGGCGCCGAAACTGCTCTACGCTGGGCCAACGCCGCCTTGGGACCGCCATGTACCGTCTGCTCCTTGCCATTTCGGTCGCGTTTGCAACACCCGTGGCGGCCGCCGAACTCAGCCCGGCCGTCGTGTTCGACATGGGCGGCAAGTTCGACAAATCCTTCAACGAAGCCGTCCACAGCGGCGCCGAGGCCTTCACCAAGAAGACCGGCATCGCGGTGCGCGAGTTCGAGCCACAGACCGACGCCCAGCGCGAACAAGGCCTGCGTCAATTCGCCCGCCGCGGCCAGGACCCCATCATCGCCGTCGGCTTCAGCCAGGCCAGCGGCGTCACGGCCGTCGCCCCGGAATTCCCGCAACTCCGCTTCGTCATCATCGACAGCGTCGTCGAGGCGCCCAACGTGCAGTCGATCCTGTTCCGCGAGGAGCAGGGCAGCTATCTCGCCGGCATGCTCGCCGCGCTGAAGAGCCAGACCGGCACCATCGGCTTCGTCGGCGGCATGGACGTCCCCCTGATCCGCCGCTTCGCCTGCGGCTACACCCAGGGCGCCCACGCCGTGAACCCCAAGGTGACGGTCCTACAGAACATGACCGGCTCCACCCCCGCCGCCTGGAACGACCCGGTGCGCGGCGCCGAACTCGCCCGCTCCCAGATCGACCGCGGCGCCGACGTCGTCTTCCAGGCCGCCGGCGCCACCGGCATCGGCGTGCTCCAAGCCGCCGCCGACGCCGGCAAATACGGCATCGGCGTCGACAGCAACCAGAACGCGCTCCACCCCGGCCACGTGCTGACCAGCATGGTCAAGGAACTCGACGTCGCCACCCAGACCACGCTCGAAGCCGCAAGAGCCGGCAGCTGGAAAGCCGGCACGCTGGTCCTCGGCGTGGCCGAAGGCGGCGTCGGCCTCGCCTTCGACGCCGACAACGCCGCGATCGTCACCCCCGACATACGCCAGCGCGTGGACGCCGCAAAGGCCGAGATCGCCGCCGGCAAGATCAATGTCCACGACTACATGAGCGACAGCGCCTGCCCCGCGCCTTAGCGCCGGCCGTAGACCTCCGCGGCATCAGCAAGCGCTTCGGCCGGGTCGAGGCCAATCGCGCCGTCGACCTCCAGGTCGAGACCGGAACGGTGCACGGCATCGTCGGCGAGAACGGCGCCGGCAAGTCGACCCTCATGTCGATCCTGCACGGCTTCTACCAGGCCGACACCGGCGAGATCCGTATCGACGGCCAGCCCGCCGTCATCCGCAGCAGCCGCGACGCCATCGCCCTCGGCATCGACATGGTGCACCAGCATTTCATGTTGATCGACCGCTTCACCGTGCTCGAGAACGTCATGCTCGGCGCCGAGGGCGGCCCCTGGCTCGGCCGCGCCGAAGCCCGGGTCCGCGCCGAACTCGCCCGCCTCGGCGCCGAATACGGCCTCGCCGTCGACCCCGGCGCCCGCGTCGGCGAGCTGTCCATCGGCCAGCAGCAACGCGTCGAGATCCTGCGCGCCCTCTACCGCGGCGCCCGCATCCTCATCCTCGACGAACCCACCGCCGTGCTCACCCCGCAGGAAGCCGACGACCTCTTCCGCGTCGTCGCCGCCATCCGCGCCCAGGGCCGCACCGTGCTGATCATCACCCACAAGCTGCGCGAGGTGATGGCCATCACCGACCGCGTCTCGGTCATGCGCGCCGGCCAGCTCGTCGCCACGAGCGAGACCGCCGCGACCTCCCCCGAGGAACTCGGCGCCCGCATGATCGGCCGCCGCCTCGACGCCCCGCCGCCCCGCGCCGCCCGGCCGCCGGGGCCCGCGCTGCTCTCCGCCCGCGGCCTCGTAGTGCGCGACCCGGCCGGCCTCGTCCGCGTCCACGGTATCGACCTCGACCTGCATGCCGGCGAGATCCTCGGCATCGCCGGCGTCGCCGGCAACGGCCAGGGCGAGCTGCTCGAAGCCCTCGCCGGCATGCGCCCGCCCAGCGCCGGTGAGATCCGCCTGCGCGGCCAAACTGTCTTCCCGGGCTACGCTTTCGGCCCCGCCGCCCTGCGCGCCATGGGCCTCGCCCACGTCCCCGAGGACCGCCTCCGCCACGGCCTGCTCCGCCGCGCCAGCGCCGCCGCCTCGGCCATAATCGGCGACCAGTCCGACCGCAAGCTCCGCCGCGCCGGGCTGCTCTCGCCGGCCGCAATCGACGCGCACGCCGCCCGGCTGATGCAGGCGCACAACGTCCGCCCCGCCCCGCCGAGCATCCGCTCCGGCCTCCTCTCCGGCGGCAACCAGCAAAAGCTGGTGCTGGCCCGCGAGCTCGACCGCGCCCCCGCCATCCTCCTCGTCGGCCAGCCCACCCGCGGCGTCGACCTCGGCGGCATCGACGCCATCCACCGCCGCCTGCGCGCCGCCCGCGACGCCGGCGCCGCCATCCTCCTCGTCTCCGTCGAGCTCGACGAGATCCGCGCGCTCGCCGACCGTATCCTGGTCATGTCCGCCGGCCGCATCTCCGGCGAGGCCGCGCCCGAGACCGACGAGCGCGCCCTCGGCCTGCTCATGGCCGGCGTCGCAGCGTGACCCCGCTCCCGCTCTGGGCCGACCGCCTGCTGCTGCCGCTGCTCAACCTCTTGCTCGCGCTCGGGCTGACCGCCGCGCTGATGGCCGCAATCGGCCGCGACCCGGTCGCCGCCCTGCGCGCGCTCGCAATCGGCAGCCTCGGCTCGGCCGACGCGTTCGGCTACACCCTCTATTACACCACCGACTTGATCTTCGCCGGCCTCGCCGTCGCCGTCGCCTTCCAGGGCGGCCTGTTCAACATCGGCGTCGAAGGGCAGGCGAGCCTCGCCGGCCTCGGCGTCGCCCTGGCCATGCTCGGCCTCGAGCATCTGCCCGCCTGGCTGTCGATCCCGGCCGGCATCCTCGCCGGCGCCGCGTTCGGGGCCGCCTGGGGCGCGCTGCCCGGCTGGCTGCAGGCCCGCCGCGGCAGCCACATCGTCATCACCACGATCATGCTCAACATCGTCGCCGCCTCGCTGATGGTC
>JAABUL010008605.1_pt1 | contig 10280 bp, 9 predicted proteins | sample 5559151 | NCBI WGS metagenome assembly JAABUL01 (sample SAMN10711876, study PRJNA513368) | rock metagenome | isolation source: Antarctica rocks | place: Antarctica: Victoria Land, Pudding Butte sud | reverse complement strand
GATTTTGTTCGTTTGACTTTATTGGTTTCTAACCCCATAGCATTCTCGATCTTTTCAGATCCATTCTGCAATGTTGACGCAAGTCGATGTGCTAAGCTGGGCTTCTTCCGAGCTCGGGATTTTGCAGGGCTCGGAGAAGGACCAGCCATTGGGGTTGCTTTTCTTGCCGTCTCTTTCTCTTTCGAACTGAAATGCGTCAAGAAGCTAACTTTGCTTGACTTGGACGACTGCGATTCTTGCTCCCATGCTTTTCGACCGAACTGCTGGTAAGGTGAAATCGGTATTGCAGGATTCCGATGCTGTCCACGAAGACGAACCTTTGAAGTATTCGGAAAGTCCATGGCTGCAGGCTTCGGCGCCGTGGGCTTTGGCGATGCATCTCTATGCTTCGGTGACGGTGAATAGAGACTAGTAAGGGTGTCGTACATGTTGTCAATACCGTATTGGATACTGATCTGTCGCCCGCTTGATTCGGAACTTACCCTGCTCTTTGGTTTTGGTGGTGGTGCTAGGTGCTGGCTGTTCGTATCTCCACCGGTATTCTTATGGCCTTGGAAAGCCTTTCGCGCAGTCTTCTTCAGGGAATCACGGAGGCTACTGCGCATGCTACAGGCCTCAGAAGAATCGGAGGAGAAGCGGCTTCCAGGTTGCTCGTCTCCTCCAAATTTCGGGCTCCGTTCCAAGGTGCTGGACCTGAGAGGCGAGGGTACCATCATGTGATCTACGACGTCAGTGATCCTAGGGGACATTGGAGACGTCTTGCTGTTGTGATGCGGATAGTATGGGTCAGGTGCGGCACCGTGCCAAACCGTGGATCTAGCGTGCAGGACTGACTCGTAGTTGTCGGCATGCCATCGTGCATCTTTCTCCCCCAAATCTGGTTGCCTGCGCGTGCTTCCATGACCACTGTCCAGTGTACATGGCGATATGTCGCGTTCCCTCAACTGCGCTCGGTCCGCACGTCTTCGTTCTACGATCGGGTCCGACACCGCATAAGTCTGCGCGAGCTGAACAAGCTTAGGCCTTGTAGGTGCCGGATTGGGGAGCTCTGACGTGCTCGATCTGTATATGTTAGGTTGGAGGTATTCTGTTGAAAGATATTGATCCACGATTCGACTGTCATATGGAATGTCTTGATCGGGTTGCGACACGGAGTAGAGGCTGCTCGGTCTTCGTGGTGTTGGAGGCAGTGGTTTATCGGCCTGCTGAAGATGGTCATATGACACACTTGTTTCCAATTTCAGCCTCGCCATGATCAACATGCAGGTATCGAAGCACCAATTCTCTGTCTAACAGGTGCTTGCTAAGACTCGAATATGCAATGAGCATTATCGCTCGAAACGGGAGACACACGAAGCACCAAAGCGAACTGATATCCGAGGCACAAAGAAATGAAAGAAGGAATCGATATGGTCTATTGGCCATCATGAGAAATTCAACAAAGAATGGTGACAGCAAAGCGACGAGATACCGTTCACTACACTTGGTAAAGGAACTTGTCTGGGCCGTCACTACACGGAAATGGTATAGTGCCAGGAGAAAAAGCACAACGCGATGTTGATCAGGCATTGACAGTGAACATAGAGCAGGACCGCTCGACTGAAGGCGGCATCGTAGCCTCGGCCACAAAGTCTACGCTAGATCATCCACGAGGAGAAGCTAACAGCTACCTTTGCGAATTGCCATTATGGTAAATTGGATGGACGAGGTCTTCTCGACAAGTTGGCTGGTAGATGGGATACTCGAACGACATCGGGTCATGGTGGCCGGAGACGGCTTAGCGTGAATGCCACATGCTGCACGTTTAAGTGAAAGGGACTGATCCGTTCCGTTCTTAGAAAAAGCTTTGCGTCATCCCTCCTTCAGTTGCTATCAATGAATTTTGGAATTAAACGATCCTTTACGTAGGGGATTTGTAATCGTAAGTTCGTAACGTGGTCGACAGAGACAACAAGGACGAGTCTGAACAGGCCCCCAAGTAGCCTTCCTGATGCAGCTTAGTAGGTTTCATGGCACATCATCGTGCTATAGAAACTTAAGGCGTGAAATTCTATTTGCGATGCTTTCAGTGCTCCCACTACCTGCGCTACTCTTGAGCGGGATGGATGTTGTTCGGGCAGCCCCCAGTACAGGTGGGTGGTGCTTCTAGACAAAGTAAACCTGTTTACCATTAGGCTAGTCGTCTTGGGCAATCCAGCTCCTGATAGCGCTCTGTAGTTTGGCCTTAGATAGGGTACTTGGGTCGGGCATGCCGCCTGCCGCTGCTTGATTTACTGTATTCGTAAAATTCCTCATTTGGTCGTGATGGGAACGCTCGCACGCCCAAGACCGGAATATGAGGAAGCCTGCGGCCTCTGGGGTATATCGTCTTGTGAACCTTCGAACTCAACTTATAGTCGTTACGGTAGTCAACAGATGCAACTGAAGACTTGGGTTTGGGTTCTACGGGCCTGAATTTCTTTGATATGATGTAATCAGACGCCTGAAGCTGGGGATATGCGGTATCTGATCATTGTCCTTGTGGCTAACCAGACATCTCGAAAGCCGATGAGCAGATGTATCATGGCACGTCCAGTAAGTCCGCTGAAATGAGTGAGCCTTCGCTTCGAGACTGGGCGTTGATCTGCGGCCTTCATGCTAAACTCACCCCAGCACGGTTCGTGGGATACGTAGCGCTTTGGTGCTTTGCAGGCGCTAGCACCCGATCTCCATGTTGCTGCCATGCCGGTGTCCTCGGGCGCTAATAGATGCTCAATAATTGTTCCTATACTATCCTAACGTAGCAATTTTCAGAGGCTAAGTGTGGCTGCAAGGCTGCAGGAGGATTAACGATCCACAAATCATCGACGATCTGGCACAATCCTACAGCGCCCACTACGGCCCTGTTACTGTACGGCACATAACTCTGGAGTCTTGAGTCAGCGATCTTGGAAAGCCCTGCTCCTAGAGGCCTAGGCAGCTGATTTCCACGATTGTGGTTTCGTTGCAGGTCGTGTCCGGGCCGTTGGTTATCAACTGCTCGAGAGCAGAGCCTGTCAAGCCTCAATACAGACTCTCTTAACTTCATCATGCGGTTCAAGGACTCTGAAGAGCGAGTCGTGTACCCAGCGGCACCGAAAATGGTCTTTCGGAACACAATCCGTTTCATGGAGCAAGGGTTTGGCCTTCAGGAATGAAAAACTGAAGAAGAACAAAGGCAAGCCTCGTCCTGTTTAATACTTCAAGTAGCCGGTATCTCATGCACTGACATGGCGCACTTTCCAAGGATCACTCATTCCTTGGCACTCTTGAAAAAACGCATTGGCGATATGACGACGAACCGATCGAGCAGCAAGGACCCATTCTTGGAGAGGCTGACAGTCAAAGCATACTGCATACCCAGCTGCGACACTTCTTCTTGAGAGGACCTAGTGAAGGATGAAAATGGGCGAAGATCTCGGAGACTCTCAGGGCTTTGCTAAAACAAAGTGCACTTGCCAGCGCTTGAGATAAGTCAAGACATAATATGCACCTATCAAACTCGAGAGGTTCAGGAGCGGACCTACATAATAAGACCAACAGAGCATCCATGTTTCGACAAGCGGCAGCCATCCTCCTTTACGGGCAATGGCCATATGAAAGCGCACATATTGCTCAATCTTGCCAGAAGAATCGGCACGGCCCTTAAGACGTACCTCGTACTCGCTCTGGACACGCTACCTTGAGTTCAGGCTCTTCAAGTCGCGGATCTGGGAGTACTTAACTGATTTCCCGAATCGATGCGATGCCTCGCTCGCGCTTAACGAGTCCACCGAAGATGAATTGAGGCGGTACGAGAGCTCCGATAGAAGATCAGCCTCTTTCCATACTTGCTCGGAAACGGTGCCACCAAGCATCGCTTCCTCGACCAGAACATCGACTATCAATTTCCCGTCCGCAAGAAGACTGGCCGACAATCTTGCCGCTGGGCCAAATGCCTGCTTCACTAAATGTGTCTTCAAGCCGGTGCCGCAGTAGAGGTCCAGACATTGCTGACCCTCCTTCAATTCCACCAATTTGACGAAGTCTTCGGCCTAATGAGGATGGACTGTTTGATCAGACTGAGCACTTCGTTCGTCGTAGATAGCAGCAATACGGTCGTTCTTCGATGTGGCCATTGCTTCAATTTGGGGAAATTGTATTCATAGGGTGATTCTAGAAAGCTCAGAATGAAGTCCGTTTCGAATTTGCGGATGCGGACAGGCGACATCGAGCTTGGTCCTAAAGAAATTCAACCGGTGTCAATATCGTTGACTGAAGTCTTCCTCTCACAATCATCTCACGGAGTTAATGACCACGCAACTACAGCGTGCGAAACGGTTTTACTCAGAGCTTGCGCATCGATTCGCTGGTCGTGCAGGACTGCCATTGGTAGACTGGTGAAACCCATTCACATGCCAACAAAAGGCGGTTTGCCGTTCAAGTCCGGCCGAAGCTTGATCCTTGTCGCCAATGTTTGCTTCATAGAGCACACTTTAACATAACTAACATTCGCAATCCAGGCAGACTACTTTATTCCAAAGATTGATCAAAGGAACATAATTGTGAAGGGTGTGAGTAGGGTGCCCAATGAAACGCTCGCGTCGGCCTCCACATGATCGCGATGGTGTGCCACCGCGCGCCCAATTAGTCAGGTCGTGCATGAAGTAGTTGTCGGCACAATTTGTTCTGCACACTGATCTACCTTACTTCCACATTGAGTTGATCAAAGTGATCGTGGGCCTCACCGGCGCTAGGTGGTCGAGCCAGCAACGGGGATTTCGGGCCGCGATAGTTGAGACTTAGGAGACAGGAAAAGACGCCCGGCATCGTGGGCAATCATGGCGATGTCAACACCTCACAGGCGCTCGCTGGGCCGTCCTCGACAGTCATTGGGACTCTCTGCCGCCAATACCGCTTCATCACCAAACCTCAGTGCGTCTTTCGCCTTATCCCAGCGGCCATCCGCGTCAACGCGCAAGCGGTCCGGCTTGTCTACCATATCGGACTATCATAGCGAGACATACGACCATAGGAGTGCTGACAATTCCTCGAGTCCAATGACCATGCCAAGAGCACCAGAGGTCACAAACAGAAATATCAGTGGCGATGACGTTGGAAACAAAGATCTTGATATCGGGGATGTGGTGGATGTACCTGGCGGCATGCATGGCATAGTCAAGTTCATTGGCGAAGTAAAGGGCAAACAGGGTATATTCGCTGGGGTGGAACTCAACAAGGAGTGGGCAGCCAGAGGCAAGAATAACGGAGATGTCGAAGGAGTGCGATATTTCACAACCTCCGTGCCAGGCGCTGGCATCTTCCTGCCCTCAAGCAAGGCCTACAAACGCCTTTTCCCCACGCGGTCATCTGACTCGTTCCCACCTACACCTACAAGTCCATCGCTTGCGGCTTTCAATCTTGGCGGCAGGGGAGATAGGAATGCAGATACAACGCCGACACCAGCGGCCTCTAAGCTAAGCCACGCAGTTGGACCAGCCAGAGCAGCCAGCCCAGCACTCAAACCTCGCTCCCGACCTTCCCTCCCACGCCCGGAATCGCCCTTGCGGAGAACACAGAATGCCAATGCCGCCACACCGTTAGGGCGCCCGTCTCTCGGAGCACCGAAGTTCTCCAAAGGCGGCCCTGCGACGCCTCGATATGCACCGAGTCCAACACCTGGCAGATTTGGCAGTAGTGTTGGACCTGGGAAAATGGGGACGGGCGACCCAGGCAAGAGACCCAATAAGGCGTCAGCGACGAATTCGAGAACGCCTGCGAACGCCAGACCAGCATCGCGGAATCTGTCAAGGCCGGACTCCCGATTCGACAACGACTTCGAAGACACGCCGATTGGCATATTCAAGACGACGAACCGCTCGCGACCCCCTTCACAAGATGAAGAAATCCAGCGACTCCGGACCCGCCTCGCAGAGCGCGACCAACAGCTCAAAGAGCAAGCCTCCAGTCTCCTAGAGATGGAAGCCAGCGTTACAGAACTCCATTCGTTTCTACCTTCCTCAAGTCCTCAACGCCCCACCCACCTTTCACGAAACCCCAGCGTCGTCGACGACGCAGACGCCTCCCAGCTACGCATGCTCCTCCGCGAAAAGAACGAAAAGATCGCAGCGCTGACTGCAGAATTCGACTCCCATCGCGCAGATTTCCGCAGCACAATCGACACCCTCGAACTCGCCAGCACGGAAACTGAGAAAATCTACGAGAAAAAGGTCGAGGACCTCTCACAAGAAGTCCAAGAACTGCAAGAGCAAGCCGAGAACATGGACAGCGTGACTCATCAATTCAAACAGCTCGAAGACCTAGTCCAAGAACTCGAAGAGGGCCTCGAGGACGCCCGCCGCGGCGAAGCCGAAGCCCGAGGCGAAGTGGAATTCCTGCGCGGGGAAGTCGAACGCGGCCGCTCGGAGCTGAAACGAGAACGAGAGAAAGCCGCCGTCACTCTCAGCCCCCCCAACTCGCAGCGCTCCTCCCGCGAGGTCGAGCAGCGGGACGATGAGATCCGCGGCCTCAAGGCCATCATCCACAGCCTCAGTCGGGACGCCGACGTCGTGAGCCCCAAGACCGGGGGAGGCAGCCGCCGCGTCAGCAGACAGCGACACAGCGGGCACGGCCAGGCGAACGGGCATCCCACGGAGGAACAGCTTGCCGAAGAGCGCAAAGCGCGGGAGAAGCTCGAGCGGGAGGTCAAAGACCTCGAGAACCTCGTCGACACCAAAACGTACCGCGAGGAGGAACTCGAAAACGAGCTGAAGCGGCTCAAGGCCGCGGCGAAGCATGCCAGTGCGGGCAGCGCCACGTCGCCAACCCGCAACTCGAATCTCAGTCGGGTGAATTCCAATGAGTGGCGGGGGTATCATAGCCCAGGCGGCGGTGCAGGTGCTGCCACGACGGCGGAAGCGCATCCACAACAGCCGCAGCTGCAGGAGGCGGATTCCCACTCCGAGGTCACGGACGCGAGTAACCTCTGGTGCGAGATCTGCGAGGCGCCGGGGCATGATATCCTGACGTGCACGAACATGTTCGGGAGCCAGGCGGAGGCATTGAAGGCGAGCCCGGGGAGCCAGAGGACGGGGAGGAATGTGGTTGCGGAGGGGCTGAGAGGGCTGGGGGGCAGTGCGTCGTCGTCGCCGTGGGGGAATGGAGGGGCGCAGGTGAAGCCGTTGAGCCCGGCGGCGAAGAGGAATGCGGTGCGGATGGATGCGGGGGGCATGGTGCCGGGGAAGGCGACTGGGGTTGTGGATGCGAGTAGGTGGTGTGCGTTGTGTGAGCGGGATGGGCACGAGAGTGTGGATTGTCCGGAGGAGGAGGTGGAGTATTAGCGTCAGGGGGGTTTGATTGGGAGCTGGAACATATTTACTCGGTTTCGCGACTTGTACATTTGCGTGGCGAATGGTGCTGGGCTGGGCTGGGCGAAAAGAGAAGGAAGCCCACACTCTCAGGGAATTGGATTCTGCGGGGCTTCGACTTTTGACAACATCGGTATCGCCATGTAATTCAACAGCAAGAAGCTGACACGATTGGGATTGTCCCGAGCACTCGGTGCAAGATGGAAAACATACTGATAATGCCATGGAGATTCAAAGCATGCGATATCTCACTACCCAAACCTAAACCGTGCCTTCAACTTCAGCACATGAAACCCAGGACTCCAAGCGCCAGCATCCCTTCCCCCCATCTCCAACCACTCACCCCTCTCATGTATCCCATCGCCGCCTCCCAAGACCCTCATCTAGTCACCACCATCAATTGCGACGTCCTGCTCCTCGCCCAGCATCAATACCCGTACAGTACTTTAACTTCTCCATGGGGTTCCGTAGTTGGCGTTGAGCTACATCAGGGTCGGTGCTTGCATGAAGCACCCAGCTTGTCGATTATTGACGTGCAACGACCAGATCCGGATGCTGGTTTTGGGGCGCCGGAGAGGATTCCCACTCATGTTTGTGTGTGGCGGAGGGGGGATTTCCTCACATGGAGGCATTGACGGTAAGCCAAATCGGGGTCGGCGCTTGCTTGGAGCAAGCAGCTTGGCGATGGTGACGTTCAACGAACGGCTTGGGATAGTCGTGTTGGGGTGTCTGGAAGGTTTTGGTTGAGGCATGTTTGTGTGGGGCGGGATGGTATTCGCTCAAAGGAAGTGTTGACGGTGAGATGGGGATGGGTTGGTGCTTCCTTGGAGTAGGCAGCTCGGAGCTGGAGGTGATGGTGATGTGCAGTGTTCAGATGTGGATGGTGGTTTTGAGGTGCATGAGAGTATTTTGGTTGAGTCTTGTTTTTGCGTGGTGGGATGAAACTTGCTCGAATGGACGCATGTGGCTGAGGCTCATTGTTCGTAGTGGGAAGTGTGATGACTCTGTCTGGAGGATCGCGTGGTAGCGTGTATCTCGATGTCGAGGATGTTGTTGGAGCTCGTTCTTCGTCGTAGAGGATGAAGCTTTGAATATAGTAATGTAGTTCTGGACCTTTGCGACGGAGTAGTCCACCTTTGCGGCGCGGCCACTGGGGTCTAAGTCGCTTCTGATCTTTGGGCCAGAGGCCAGAGTTCGTGGCTGGAGCTGGTTGGTCTCATGATGATGATGATGATGGTGAGTGTTCGAGGGCAGTAGCCAGCAACAGAGCGACGGTATGAGGTATGAGGGCTATGTAACCGTGTTCGGAGAGAGGTGGATGTTGTAGCTCGGAGATAATTGAATCCCGGATGCTCGACGTTTCGTCTCATCGACTACACCATAAGACGAGACCCGGACCAACCCCTATGATGGTCGTTCACGAGCGTTTGAAAATGTTGAAAGGGGCAGCAAGCACGCGCCGAGCACGCTGGCGGCCGTGAGCAAACGAGGCATATAGAGCTGCCTTCCGTGCACGGCGCTCTGCGTCTGCTTTGTCGTTCGCGGCATCTTGGGCCTGCTGAGCTTGCATATAGGCTCTGAAGGCGTCGTAACCTTCCGTTGCGAGAATATGGCGGGCTGTTGAGGCGTGGGACGAATCACGGGATTTGATGGAAGAGAAGGAGGACTTGATTGAGATGGAGGCAGGCATCGTGAGAGTGGCGGTGGTGGTAGGAGTGGATTGATCTTGGGAATGAGAGTGGATTGGTAATATATGTGAAAATTGGAATGTGAGAATGAGTGGTTGATGCTTGTGATGATGGTAATTGCTAGAGTAAAGTTATATGATGAGAGGGGAGAGAGTCAGGAGGGAACCTGGCACTGAATTTATATATACGGAGAGAAAAGTTGATCTGAATAGACACCGGTAAACGGCGGAAAGGGCTCAATGGCTCTGAGAGGGATTTTGTGAAAAAGGTAAGGAATTGACTCAGTAAGCCTCGAATAGGAAATCCTAGGGATTGTGTATATGGGACGAAAATTCGGAAATTGACTCTCTAAGCTTCGAATGGGGAATCCTGAGGATTATCTTTATGAGGAGTTCAACGAAAATGAGGCTAGCGATCGTGAGTGCATATCCATAAGGGTGTTCGAGATGATCGGGTGAATCTACGGAGGGTGCTCTCCTGGTCTTGAATTGAACTAAAACTTTTTAATAATCCAGTGACTGGCTTCTGGCCCGCTGGACGATATTTCAAGGCTTAGATTCTGCCTATATATCTTTAGATGACTGGGTTGGACTGGTGTATATTGCTCTAATAGATGGCTTGCATTCTTACAAGAATAGCCACGACAGCTACTTACTATTTGCAGGCTTAGCTTGTGTGCCCAAAGGTCGGTTTGGATATCGACTGGATGTATCGAAGCAGGGGGAACATGTGTGAAATAGTAAGGTATTTAGCAAGGATTCGATAGATCATAACGGAAAGGCGACCCCAACAGTCCCATCAATGCTGTCAGAATAAGACTGTCAAGGCATGCGGCCAAGGATGCCTTGTAGCCTCAAAACATACATTGAGATAGGGGAAAAGGGAGACGTCAGCGAGAAGTATGAGATTAGCAATCATATACTCAGAAGGTAAGCCATAGTGTCAGTGTGACGGGGCTTTCTCTCATGCGATTTTGCGCCCGATGTTCCCGACGCCTCGTCCAACAACGCTTACAACGACATCACCTCCCTCCGCGGAATCCGATTCTCTGACGCCCCAGCCACTAGCACCGAAAGCCTTGAGATCTCTACCTAGCGAGACAATGGATTCGCTCCCAAGAACCTCTTTGCCAAGCTGTACCCTGCCCACATCTTCCGATCCCATTGCCATCAGCGTTAGCATGGTAGGAGCTGCTGTCAGGGATACCGTACCACCAAGTGATACGGTT
>JAABUL010008603.1_pt1 | contig 10283 bp, 14 predicted proteins | sample 5559151 | NCBI WGS metagenome assembly JAABUL01 (sample SAMN10711876, study PRJNA513368) | rock metagenome | isolation source: Antarctica rocks | place: Antarctica: Victoria Land, Pudding Butte sud | reverse complement strand
ACGAGTGGCTCGACAAGCTGCCATTGGGCGTCGGTCAGGTCGGTTGAGTAGGCTTTTCGGGGGCAGGGTGACTGTTCCATGCCCATATTTTCGGAAGAAAGCCAAACTTTCTATACAGTTTCTTAGAGCTTAAGAGGGCGGATGCGCAGAAATACGCGGCGTAGGGCAGCAAAAGGAACAGTGTTATGGCAAAGCGTCGCTTCTTCGGTGGATTGCTGAGCAGGATGGTGCGGGACACGGTCGCGGCGGATGACGACATACGCGAGGGGCGGTTCCAAAAGGGCCTGGCGCTGATTACCGGGTTCTCCAGCCTGCTGAGCGGCCTAGACGTGACATTGGAGCACTATCGCGGCAGCTACGGCCAGCGCGTGATGTACTCGCCGGTCATTCTCAGCCCGACGCTGCTGGCCGCAAGCCTGTGGGGGTTTTTTAATAAGAAAGCCGCCCGCACCGTGCTGCCTGCTGTCGCGGGGCTGACCCTGATTGACTGCGTGATCGGCTTCGGGTTTCATGTGCGGGGCATTCAGCGCAAGCCGGGCGGATGGCGTCTGCCGGTCGCCAACATCATCATGGGGCCTCCCATTTTCGCCCCGTTGCTCTTCGGGATCAGCGGCTATTTGGGCGTGGTGACCGCGTTCCTGCGCCGCGCGGAGGCACCCGCCGCACCCGCTCTTCACCCTGCCGCGCGGCCCGTGCGCACCCTGCTGGAACTTGCATCCGCCCCGGAGCCAGCGCCGAATACCAACGGGGCGAAGCCGCCGCCGTCCTGGGAGCAGGAGCTTCGGGAGGGGCGCTTCCAGAAACACCTGGCGGCGGCCACCGCGGCGGCATCGCTGTTCAGCGGCTTTGAAGCCCTGTACTCGCACTACAAAAACAACTTCCGCTACAAGATGCAGTGGACGCCTGTGATCCTGGCGCCTATTCTGACGGCGGCGGGGGTGGGGGCAGTCTTTAATCGCCGTGCGGCCAAGACCGTCCTGCCTGCCGTGTCCCTGCTGGCAGTCGCCGACGGCACACTGGGGTTTTACTATCATGCCCGTGGCATTCTGCGGCGACCGGGCGGGCTGAAAAAGCCGCTGTACAACATTATCTATGGGCCGCCGATCTTCGCGCCGCTGCTGTTCGCGGCCTGCGGCTTTCTGGGAGTGCTCGCGAGCCTGATGCGGAGGGAAGAATAGATGCCGGATAACAGCCAATTACCCACAGACCCGCGCACGGGGCGGCCCCTTCCCCCACGCGCCCAGCCGGGCTACTACCCCGGCTTCAGCACCCTGAGCCAGAAAAGCTTTTGGGATGATGCAACGCGCGCGCTTGTCCTGAAGCGGGTGGGGGAACAGCCCCCGCTGCGCTTCTTTCGCCCCGAAGAAGCGCCGCTCCTGCAGGCGGTATGCGCCCGCATTCTGCCGCAGGACGACCGGGATGCTGCCCACCAAATCCCGATTATCAATGGCATTGACCAGCGATTACAGGAGAACCGGAGCGATGGCTATCGCTATGAAGGCATGCCCCCGGACCGGGAGGCGTACCACTTGGGCTTGCAGGGGATTGAAGCGGTTGCGCAGTATCTGTGCGGCCAGTCCTTTGTGGAACTTGGGCCTTTGGACCAAGACCGCGTGCTGAAGACTTTGCATGACGGCTGCCCGCCCGCCGGGCAGGACATCTGGGAACGCATGCCTGTCTACCGCTTCTGGATGCTGCTGGTGCAGGATGTGGTGGAGCAGTATTACGCCCATCCATGGGCCTGGGACGAAGTTGGCTTCGGCGGCCCGGCCTATCCCCGCGCTTACATGCGCCTGGAGAACGGGGAGCCGGAACCCTGGGAAGTGAAGGAACAGCGCTACGAGTGGGACGCGCCGCCTGCGTCGCTGTCCGGCACGAACGAGCCGATGGGCGGGGCATCGGAACACGGCTCCGCGCCGGGCCAGGGAGGAACGCATTGAACGACCCGAATTTGAAGACGCCCCTCGGGGGCAAGTTTGGCCCCACCAATAAGAACCTGCACATGCTCGGGTCCATGCAGACCTTGCCGACCCCGATGCGCCGCTACGAACCCGGCGAAGAGGTGGATTATTGCATCGTTGGGGTCGGCTCGGCGGGCGGGGTGCTGGCGCAGCGCCTGGCGCGGGCAGGCTTTCGCGTCGTGGCGCTGGAAGCGGGGCCGTTCTGGGACACGGAGCGCGACTGGGTGAGCGATGAAGCCGGCTCGCACGGCCTGTACTGGACGGAGCCGCGAGTGATCGGCGGCGCCGACCCGCTGGCCCTGGGCGCAAACAACTGCGGGCGCGGCGTCGGCGGGGGGTCTGTGCATTGGGCCGGGTTCACCCCACGCTTTCACCCTTCGGACTTCCGGGTGTACTCGGAAGACGGCGTTGGCGTGGACTGGCCTATTTCGTATGCAGACATGAAGCCCTATTACGAACTGATGGAGCTGGAAATCCCCGTGGCTGGCCCGGCCTATTTTCCCTGGGGCGACCCGCACGGCTATGCCTACGGCCCGCACCCAATGGGGGGCGTCGGCGATGTGCTGATCCGTGGCTGCACCCGCCTCGGCATCCCGGTGAGCGCGGGCGGGCCGGTTGCCATTCTTTCCGGGTCGCGTGGCGACCGGCCTCACTGCATCTACCGGGGCTTTTGCATCCAGGGCTGCAAGGTGGGCGCCAAGCAAAGCACCCTGGTCTCGCATGTCCCCGATGCCATTGTGCATGGCGCGGAAATCCGTGATCACTGCATGGCGGCGCGAGTCAACTTGGGCAAAGATGGACGCGTCACCGGCGTCACCTATTTTGATCGGGACGGACAGGAATGCGAACAAAAGGCCAAAGCCGTGATCGTCTCGGGCTACGCGATTGAAACGCCGCGCTTGCTGCTGAACTCCGCCTGTCCGGGCTTTGAGCAGGGGCTGGCAAACTCCAGCGGCACACTGGGAAAGTATCTGATGGCACAGGCCGGAAACGTTATTCTCGGACGCTTTGACGACCCTATTCGCATGTACAAAGCTCCGCCCGCCCACGCGCTCACCGAGGAGTTTTACGAGACAGACCCGAAGCGCGACTTTGCGCGCGGCTTCGCCATACAAACTGTGGGGCCGCTGCCCATCGCGTTTGGGAAACAGATGATGGCCGCGCAAGGCGCCTGGGGCTGGGGCCTGCGCCGCACCATGATGGACTACAACCACTGGGCTGCGCTGGGGCTGCTCGGCGAAATCCTGCCCTGGGAAGACAACTGCGTCCAACTCGCGGACGAGAAAGACCGCAATGGCCTGCCGGTCGCCAAAGTAATGTTCAGCCTGCATGACAACGACAAAAAGCTGATTGAGTTCGGCAAAAACAAGGTCATGGACGTGATGCGGGCGGCGGGGGCCGTCGAGGTCGTTCAGGAGCAGCGCTATGCCCACCTAGTCGGCGCGGCCCGCATGGGCAGCGACCCCGCCGCGTCGGTCGTGGACAAGTTCGGACGCACCCACGACATCCCCAACTTGTTTATCTGCGACGGCAGCATTCTGCCCACGCAAGGGTCGGCCAATCCCGGCCTGACAATTCAGGCGCTGGCCGCCCGCACCGCCGATTATCTGGTTTCGCAGGGCAGCGCCATTTTTACTTCTTCGGAGCGTTCCCAGGAAGCGCCGCCGATCCGCCACGACCTGTCGCCGCCCGACACCTGGGGCAGCGGCGTGCCGCGCGTGAAGTGACCGTCCGCCGATAACTTGCCGCATGCTCCGTTTGCGGGATTGTGTTTTAGGAAACTATAGAAAGACAGACGCGCAAAACGCGCCGTCCATACGGCAATCCAAACGAAAGCGGAAGGGGAGCAGCACGCATAGGATTGAAGACAATCGCCGAAGATGTCGGCAAAGGACTGGCTGCGGGGCTGGCGGGAACGCTGGCGATACCTGTGTCGCAGGCCATTGAAATGAAGATCACCGGGCGTAAGGCCAGCACAGTCCCGGCGGAGGCGGCGGGGAAAGCACTGGGCGTGCAGGCCACCGACGATGCCGCCAAGCAGCGCTTTTCCATGATCGTGCATTTTGGCTACGGCACCCTGTGGGGTGTGCCGCGCGGGCTGCTCGGCGCGGCAGGGATGAGCGGCGTTCCCGCCACGCTCCTGCACTTCCTGGAAATCTGGGGCACGGCGCTGGCGATGCTCCCGTCGATGGGCTTATCGCCGCCCGTCGCCGCGTGGGAGACGAAGCAGGTGGTCGTGGATGGCGTGCATCATCTGGTCTACGCCACCGCCGCAAACACGGTCTAGGAATGGCTGGACAACGCCCCCAACTAGCCGCAGAGGCGCTGGAAAGAACCCGATGCACACTTCTGATACTGTGTTTGAAACGGAGCCGCAATGAAGCGCAATGGTTGAACGCTCAGCCGATGGGTCGTGCTGCTGCTCCTGGCCGCGTATGTCGGCCTATTCTTGGATATTCGCTACGACCACAACCATGTCCTGCGGCACTGGACTATCGCCTGGGCGCCCATTGTCTACTCCGCCGTCATGGTCGTGGCGGGCGCGGTCTCGCTGGCCTTCTGGGACAAGGGCGGGCGCGCGACGATGCTGTGGCTGTTCGCGGCGGGGGCGATCGTCGGGGTGGTGGGCTTTTGGCTGCACAACATGGGGCATCCTATCTCCGGCCTCGGCGTCATGCTCGCGCCCTGGGCCGGGCAGCGCCCCGATCCGCAGAGCAGGCCGCCCGTCCTGGCCCCGCTGGCGTTTGCGGGGCTGGGGGCGCTGGGCTGGGCCGCCTGCCTGCGCCGCTTCCAGGAACCCGAAGCGGCGGCAAAGTAGGACTGAGCAACGCCGATTGCAAGGGGGGTGCACAGGCATTTCTTCAGCGTTTCCACGGCTTACCAACGACGGAAGAAATTGTTCCGTCGTTGGTACAGGCTTACCACGCCAGCGGAATGCCGATGAAACGCCGAAGCGAGCGCCTAGCCTGCCGGTTTCTCGGCACAGGAAGCGGCAGCAGAGGTCAAACTGTTCATGCGAAGAAAGCCGGAAGGTCGGTGACGGCTGAACCCAGCGCGACGGCCAGATGGACGTGCAGAACCGGTTCGCCGGCTCCAAACCAGTGGCGGGTCAGCGCCTCGTGCAGCCAAAGGCAGGCAGCCAGCCACGGCAGGCCGCCCGCCCACCCGGCCAGCACGTCCGATGGATAGTGAACACCGACATAAACGCGGGAAAGGCCAATCAAAGAGATCAGGCTGAGCGTGACAAGGCCGACAACCGGCGCCCAGGCGTCCAGGTCAAAAGCATGGAGCGCGAAAAAGCCCAGCAGTCCGTAGACCACGACCGCAATGAGCGAATGGCCGGATGGGAAGGAATAGCCGTGTTCGGCGAGCAGCGGGCTGAACAAAGCCGGGCGCGGGCGCTGGAAGATGCCTTTGGCCCCCTGGATCAGCAGGCCTGCGCCGACCACGGCCATCGGCAGCGTCCAGGCGGCGCCGCGAAAGTGGCGGACAAACAGCCCGGCCATCGTCCCGGCCCCGGCCAGGACGGTCATCAGCGGCGGCGACCCGAACACGGCCAGCAGGCGCGCGAGGGTAGTCAGCGCGGGCGTCCGGCGCGCGTGCATGGCCGACAGCAATCTTTGGTCGAACGGCGTCAAGTCCTGGCCGGAAAGCCGGGCGCGACGCCAGGCGCGGGCGAGAAGCCAGGGGAAGAAAAGGCTGAACGCCGCCCCGATGCCCAGGTGGATGGTGACCGTATGCGCAGCGGGCAGGTGAGCTGCAGACCATTTGAGGAGGCGTTCCAGTTGTTCGTGCCAGGTCATGCATTCAGCATACCCCGCCGCGCCGCAGGACGTGCGCCCAGCGGCGCAAAGCGCTTATGAGTATGCTGAGGGGGCATAATCTAGAGACACTTAAACAGAAACACTGGGAAACGAGGCAAACCATGCAGATGGAGGCGGGAAAATACCGGGGCTGCGAGTTGTCCGAGGTGCCGACGGATTATTTGGAGTGGGCGGCGGTGCATCTGTGCCTGAACCCAGAGCAATGGGACGGCGTGATGGCGGAACGAAGCCGCCGCATCAACAGTCAGCGTCTGGAAGCGGAAACGCCGATGCAGAAGAGGCTGGAGCGGCCCCTGCAAGCATTCAACAAAATTGCAGCGCGCCTGCGATTGGCCGTCAAAGGCCGTTGACCGCGTCGTTAAGAGCGGCTCACAGACCAAGCAACTGGAGGAAACACCATGTCTGCACACACAACTTGGCAGCCGCACGCCGAACACGGCAGCCTGAGCACGAAAGAACGAGACGACCTGCCGGAGAGCGTCTTCGCATTCCCCAAGCAGCGCAAGGAGCCGCTGACCGACGCTGGCCATATCAAGAACGCCCTGGCGCGCTTTGACCAGGTCACGGATGTTTCGGACCAAGAGAGAGACACGGCATTCGCCAATATTAAAAAGGCGGCGCAGCACTACGGCGTTGCTGTCGATGAAAGCGACTGGCATGAACTCGGCAAGAAGCCGCACACCAAAAACTCGTCGCATTGAGCGCAGGGAGAGCAGAGAAAGACAGGACAGCAATGAAACGAATGACACAGGCGGCTCTCGCCGCCGGAACAGTATTTTTAGGCTTTGCGGGAACGGGCGCATTGGCCCAAAAGCCCATGTCAGCGGCGCACGGCAGCATGAGCAGCAGCGCGAAGCAGGGGCTGAGTCCGCTGGACAAGACGTTTATGAAGGACACCGCCCAGAGCAACATCGGCGAGATGAAGTATGCCCCCGTGGTGGAAAAGATGGCCCAGCGGCCCGAAAGCAAGCAGTTCGCGCAGAAGATGGTGCAGGACCACACCAAAGCAGAGCAGGAGCTAAAAACCCTAGCGGCATCAAAAGCCTACAGCCTGCCCAGCGACACCGACACATCGGAGAAGCAGGTCATCAGCCGCCTGTCCCGCGAAAGCACAGGCAGTTTTGATGCTGCCTACAAGCACGAGATGATCCGCGACCACACCGGCGACATCGCCAAAACGCGCCGCGAGATCAGCCTGGGCCGCGACAAAGATGTCAAGGCATACGCCCAAAAGCTGCTGCCCGTTCTTCAAGACCACCTCAAAATGGCGCAAGTCCTGCCCGCAACCGGCAGCGCGACGGCCTTCAAGCCTTCCATGATGGGCGGCTCCGGCGCCATGAAGCCCGGCAGCAAGATGTAACGGGCTGGGCGCGTCCGAGCGCCCCATGAAAATGCCGCAATCCGCCAATCTCTCCTCGGAGGTATTGGGGGGTTGCGGCGCCTTCAGAAAGAAACGCAGAAACAGCAAATCAACGGCACGCGCAGGACAGAGACGCTGACGGTCTGCGCTCCGACAGTGTTTAGTACCGTGCATGCGGCAAGACAACAAGGGAATGAGACACAGCGAATGAGCGACAAAAAAGAAGTCGTTGTCGTGACCGGAGCCAGCACCGGATTGGGCCGCGCCATCGCCTGCGCCTTTGCAAAACGCGGGGCCTCGGTCGGCCTGATTGCCAGGGGCGGCGCGGGCATGGACGGACTGGAAGGCGCAGGACGCGATGTGGAACAGCGAGGCGGCAAGGCATTGCTGCTGCCTTGCGACGTGGCCGACGCCGAACAGGTGGAAGCAGCGGCGCAGAAAGCCGAGCGGGAACTCGGGCCGATTGACGTCTGGGTGAATAATGCCATGACTTCGGTCTTCGGCCCCGTGCATGAGATCGAGCCGCGCGACTTCAAGCGCGTCACCGATGTGACTTATCTGGGGCAGGTTTACGGCACAATGGCTGCTCTGAAGCGCATGAAGCCGCGCGACAAAGGACAAATTGTCTTGGTCGGCTCCGCGCTTGCCTATCGCGGTATTCCCCTGCAATCGGCCTACTGCGGCGCCAAGCACGGCATTCAGGGGTTCGCCGACTCGCTGCGCGCCGAGCTGCTGCACGACAAAAGCCATGTGCGCCTGTGCATGGTTCAGATGCCCGCCATGAACACGCCGCAGTTTGAATGGGTCAAAAACCTGCTGCCCGACAAGCCGCAGCCCGTGCCGCCCATCTACCAGCCGGAAGTCGCCGCAGAAGCGGTCTACTGGGCCGCGCACCACCGGCGGCGCGAGATATTTGTCGGCGTCTCCACCGACATCGCCATTCTGGGCAACAAGTTGTTTCCGCAGGTCGGCGACTGGTATCTGTCGCGGACGGGCTTTGGGTCACAGCAGCGCAAAGGGCAGCCGACGGCCAAAGATGCCCCCAACAACCTCTGGGAAGCCCTGTCCGGCGACCGGGGAGCGCATGGGCCGTTTGATAAAAAGGCAAAGAACTTCAGCCTGCAGTTGTGGCTGTCGCTCAATCGCAAGCCGGTTCTGGCGGCGCTGGGCGTGCTCGGCCTGACCACGGCGCTTGCCGCGAAACGGCGCTCGGCCGGAGAGTAATAGGAGAAAACACCATGAAACCCTTCCCCCTTGTCCCCGTGCTTCTCGCGGCGGGAATGCTTGCCTCTTCGTCCGCCCCGGCCCAGACCGCAGCTGTGCCTGCGCCTGTGGTCACGAGCACCATTATCAGCCTGGGCGGCAGGCAGATTATGAATATTCGCACCGGTGCGGGCGGCTACACGCCGCAGCAGCGCGCCGATGCGGTGCGCGACCGCCTTGTTCCTATTCTCAGCATTACCAATCTCACGCCCGCCGATGTCCAGGTTCAGCAGAAGCGGGCGGGGCAGGACGCGAGTATCACCGTGCGCGGCCATCTGCTGATTACTGTTGACCGGACATTGGCGCAGGCCAACGGCATGAAGCCCTACGCGCTCGCCCAAAAATGGGCAAGCGCACTGGCCGCCGTGCTGCCGCAGGTGAATGCCCACCCGAACCCCAACGGACTGTAAAGGAGCGGCTGATGTCACCGGAAGAACTGAGCCGCGCCCTGCGCGAGGGGGATGACCCATTTCTGCAAAAGCGGCGCTGGATCGTCGGTCTGTCCCTGTACAACATTGTCGCTATGGGAGCCATCTCGCTGTACCAGATGGGCATCGTTAGGCACGTCCCGGAAGTGCATTTGCCGGGGGAGGACGCCGACAAAATCAACGGCTCGGCGCAGGCTTATGAAATCCTGCAAACGCCCGATGCTGTCCTCGCTCTTGGCTCCTATGCCGCCACGGCTGCCCTCGCCGCAATGGGGCCGCCCGACCGGGCGCAGACGCTGCCATGGGCCGCGCTCGGCATGGGTGTCAAGGCGCTGGCCGACGCGGCATTCGCAGTCAAGCTGCTTGTTGACCAGCCGACCAAATACAAAGCCTACTGCTCCTGGTGCGTCACCGGCGCGCTGGCGACCCTGGCAGCCGTCCCGTTTGCCTGGCCGGAAGCGCGCGTCGCCTTCCGGCATCTCCGGGAACGGAAGCCCTAAAAGCGGGGCGGGTTCCCAGTGTGCATGCGCATCTCGCAAGACAAAGGAAAGCAAGCCAATGCCATTTGAACAATACCATGAGCCGGCCAATGAATTGTCGGAAGAAACACGGACATTTGCCCGCATGATAATCTCTATGATGGAAGAAGCGGAGGCAATCGATTGGTACGAACAGCGCATGTCCGTTGAGAAAGATGCGGAGGCCAGGGCCATCATGCAAGATGCCCAGGAAGAAGAGTTCAAGCACTTCGGTATGGACCTGGAGTTCCTGCTGCGCCGAAAGCCGAAATGGCGTGCAGCATTGCAGCACATTCTGTTTCAGCCCGGCGACATTGTCCAGCTTGGCAAGAAAGGCGAAGAAGCCGAGGAAGATGTCAAGTAGTACTTTTCCCTCGGCGCCTTCCACTCAAGGCCCTGCCGGCTGAGACATCACCAATAACAGACAATTATGCAGCAAAGCCATCTGAAAGCATACGATCTATAAGCAATGTCCTTCGCGCAGGCGCATCGGTAAATAGACAGGGAAAGTTCAGCACAAGGAGAAACCGACATGGCAGACGACAAAAACACCCTTCACACGGCGTATGGAAAGGCCGATCCCGAAGGCTTGACTCCCGGCGGCCAGGGAGCGGGCGCAAGCCGCACCGACACCGGCGGGCTGGATGCCGACGGCAACGAGCTGGGCGCAGTCAACCCCGGCACCGGACAGGGCCGGGAAGAAGGAAAGCGCATGGACGATGCCGACGCCGCGCATGCCCCGTAGAATGCCTGTACGCGCGGCGCACTATGCACACTCTGGCCGCCAAGACTATTGGAGTGGACAGGAAAACGAAGGTTAAGAAACTGTATAGAAAGTTTGGCTTTCTTCCGAAAATATGGGCATGGAACAGTCACCCTGCCCCCGAAAAGCCTACTCAACCGACCTGACCGACGCCCAATGGCAGCTT
>JAABUL010008602.1_pt1 | contig 10287 bp, 7 predicted proteins | sample 5559151 | NCBI WGS metagenome assembly JAABUL01 (sample SAMN10711876, study PRJNA513368) | rock metagenome | isolation source: Antarctica rocks | place: Antarctica: Victoria Land, Pudding Butte sud | reverse complement strand
ATAACTAAGTAATACTTCTTTATTTAAACTATAAAGATATAATATTTAAGGGTAGGAATTAGGTTATTAAAACTAGTTAATTGTTATAAATAAAAGTTTATTAATAAGTACTTAAAAGAACCTTTTAAAGTTATTAAAATTATTAAAAAAATAGCTAAGATTAAAGGGTTATATTAGTAAAGGGTTATACTACCTTTAACCTTAATAATACCTTAAAAGCTCTATCAAAGGATTTAAATAATATTATACAGGATTAGTTAAAATAATATAAGGCTTATAATAAGTTTTTTAATTATTATTATTATTACTATTAATTCTTTAATATTCTTATAATACCTTTTATTTATTTAAAATAAGGGTTTGTTCTTAAGTAATAGAAGGCTTTAAAGCCTTAATATCTATTAATTACTTATATAACGCGTAATATCCTTACTATTATAATAGGAGCTATTATATATAAGTAATACTTCTTTATAATAAAAAGGTATTATATAAGTTATATATATTATATACCTCCTACTTTTTATACCTTAATAATAGTCTTTTATACTAAGAATTAATAGAACTTATTTAAATAGGCGGGACTTAATTTAAAGGCTAACTTTAGTATATCTAATTAGGTAAAAAGGGCTAATAATATTTTATATTATATATAAGTAAAGGAAGGTTATCTTAATAGTAGTTATATTAATAATAAAGTTAAGGATAATAAAAGTAATCTAATAAGTAGGTTATAAATATTATAATATACTTTAAGAAATAGTATTAATACTTAATCTAATAGTTAAGAGGGCGCCTTTATAATTAATAGGAGTCTACTAGTAATAATATAAGTATATTAAAGAAGTAGAGGTAGGACTAATAATTACTATTTATAAGGGTTTAAGTAATACTATTTAGTAAGACTAGTATATTAATACTCTCTATAATTATTATAAAGTAGAATAGGAGGGATAAATAATAATAATTAATAATAGGAAGGTTTAAGAATATACTAGCTTTATTCTACTAATAATAAAATTTCTTATAAACTATATTATAAAGATAAAAAAAATTGAAATATAAGTAAACTCTAGAAAAACTTTATAATTATTAATCTAATTAATAGGATTATTATAAAGATTAGATTATTATATAATTTAATCCTATCTAATTTATAATTAAGTAAATAGGATATTCTATAAATATCTTATCTTATTAATAGATCTTATAAATATTTTATCTTATAAAATTATCCTATCCTATACCCGTCCTATACTATTATAAAGATATAGGATTAGGACCTTATTTACCTATATTATACCACGGTCTTATACTATCTTATATTGGATATCCCGTAGGATATCCTATATCTTTCCGGCTAGTAGGTCTACTTAAGAAACTTTAAAAATAGATGTTATATATAGTAGACTAGTAATAGACTAGTAGTATTTTATATAATACCTATATAGTATAGACTTTTAGCTATAATATAATATACTTTTTATAAAATTTAGTCTTTCCTTTCTCTTTAAAGTACTTATTATATTTTATATCTAGAAGTAGCGACGGGTACCCGTTCCGCAGCGTAGACTCACTCAAGTCATTATCTAAAGTTTAGCTAAAAGTCTACTCTTAAACGTGCCGCCCTTATACTATGTAGTTAACCTGGAGGGGCTTAGCGACTAGCTTGCTAGCCAATGCCATGTCTAAGGTACTAAGGCAACCACATCGAATATATTTGTATCCCTTCCTCCCTCACTTTGAAAATTATGACATCTTGAAACAAACTCCCTGATTTTTAATCCCATCTTTGGACTGCTATCACTCTGAAACACTTGATGCACAAGATTATCAATAAATTTCCAGACTCCCACACAAGACTGTTCGATATCTATACTACTGGAAATGCCTCTGTCCATCTCCAAATGCGACCTCACGGACGGTCCCAGCATCGCAGCCATCCAGCTCTCCTCCATCACCTCAATAATGAAATATCAGTAAGTACGTATCCATTCACAACCTCCTCACATGCCCTAAATCATCAGGTTCGGATCCGCATCCACCGATGCCCTTCACGAGTTTGTAACACATCAGCACGCTACAGTTCTCGCACCGATACCGTGGGGACGGACAGAAAAGGTGTATTTCAAGGTCATCCACAACGATAGTCACGACGGCAGTGGAGGAGGAAAGATGATCGCTTGGGCTGACTGGGAAGTGCCACGAGACGAATCCCAGCCGAAATCCAGCGGTGCACTCCCTGGTAGGCCACCGCAAGGCGTAAATCAGGAATTCTCCAACATGATAGTCTGTGCTATTGAGGTTATGCGCACTAGGGTATTGAAGGGCAGGAAGTGCTACAGTAAGTAGGGTGGTCAAGGAGAAGCGGATATCGTTACCTCTAAGCTGACTCAAGCTTTCCTCTTTTTAGTGCTCAACCAGCTCGTGACCCTGCCTGACCACCAGCGTCGAGGTGCGGGTAGTATGCTGTTGACTTTGCCATTCGAGGAGGCTGATAGGGAAGGTATGGCATGCTATCTTGATACTGAGATGGATGGGAAGGCGATAGCGTTGTATGAAAAGCATGGGTATGTGAAGGCGGATAAGTGCGAGGTGCCTTTAGGGGTTTGTGGGCTTGAAGGTGTTTATACGCATGTTGCTATGGTTCGAGAGCCGAAGACTGCGGTGAAGGAAAAGAATTAGGGGATTAACCTGAAAATTTGGAGAACAAAAGTTCTGCTTACGTGGAACGGGAAACATGAAGACTCAAGGATAATTTGACGGACAGAAGTAGCATGCATGGGAATCGAAAGAAAGAGCGAGCCCCCGTTTCATCAGGCTCTAATGTGGAGCAGGACGCTGACTATTGCTGTCCCCCCAGCCCAGATCATCGCCGACGTATGTATTGGAGCTACCGCCGAGATGGTATCTTGGTCGCATGGCAATAGGAGGAACATAGATGCTTTAGTATTCTATCATGGACCGCGGAAGGGATCCGCAGTGCCAAGACAAGCTTGCTTAGCGGCAGCCTAGCCCATTAGCAAAATTCAAGAAACATACCATCAGCTTCCACCTCCGCCTCTACCCCTACACTTCAAGCTTCGTGCGGTATCTGTTACTGTTCTTGCTATCATGCGGGTCACAATCTGGCCGTTCGTTAGTTCTCCCCATCGAAGGAGGATTTCGGAGGCTTCCATGAGTGTCAGCCTTGTCATGCCCACTCCGCCAGGTCGACATGACGTTCTCCAACGCTCAACCGCCGAGTAGGGAAGAGCCCTTGGGATATTGAAGGAACGAGACGTCACGGATCACACTTGTACGACTGGCAATTACACGCTCAGATGAACCTATCAAGAATTACCCGGGTCACGACAGTCTCTTGAAAGCACCAATTGACACTAGCAGTTGATGAGAGACTGCCCCAGTGAAATGTCTAGTCTTCGGCTCAATTGTGTCGCTCTTCAGATACGCAAGAGAGTTCCACGGCTGTGACGATGTCTAGACCTCTCACAGATCTCTGCAGATGAGCTAATGGTTCCTCAAGTCCCAGGTGGTGAACCAAACGCGTCCTCCGATCTCTGTTCAGGTCATTGCATAAAGCAAAGCTCATCCAGTCCAAGGCGGACGCGCCTCTCCAGTACCACCTCTTCTCACCTTCCCGAATACCCACACAGCACCCTCGGCGAAAGCGGAAAGCGGGGCATTTTCGATCAGGTAGGTTGGGAACAAACCGGAAGAGGGGAAAACGGTGGACGGCCGCTATTGGTGCACAGTCTGCCCGATCCTACACTCATATCAAAAGTGCGACGACTGGAAGAAGCACCAGAAGGAGCGTGAGACAAAGTTCGTCTGCAGGATGGAAATCACAGCCTATGCTATAAGAGGCTCTGATACCTACTTGTCCTGTGGCATTAGCAAGCTAGATCGGAGACATCTCCAATACAACATCCACCCGTGTTAGAAGGCCAAGCTTGGGTGACATCCTCCTTTAAGAGAAGGTACTATATGATAGCACACCTGAAGCTACAGCATGAAATGCTAGACAGCAAAGACAACAAAGCTTTAGCCGAACAGTCTCGGCCGGACTTCCTTCAAGCACGCATGGTCCCGCTGTTTCTGTATTTCTCCATTCTTGTCGCTTGCAGATCGGCTCAAATATGTTGACCTTGAACCTTGTGAAAAGAAGCAACACGTCAGGGAGCGGAGCACTACCAATTTTGTGCAGGGTCTTCTCCAGACTAAAGTACATGACGTCGGGAAAAAACTCTTCGCTTCCCTAGGATATGATGGGTCAGTGTTCGGTTGGAGCAACAAAAGCGTCCTAAACGTTACAATTTAGATTTGAGATAGGCTCAATCGCTGAGACTGCACAAGTCCTTGCACAGGCTGCGTATGACAGTACGAACCTTGGCTCGGCAGCATTCGGGTATAGCATCCCGATCGGCATATTTTATGTGGACTATGAATTGTTTTCGCCTTGTGTTTGGTAGCTCAACCTGGTTAAGATCTGAACTGGGCCACATGATAGTCGCACCATGGTCTTGTCCTAATTTACAGTTGCATTATTTGGCCTCGGTCAAAATATTATGTACTGTCCGCACGGGACAAATATACAAAAGACAACCTCCAATCTACGATGCCGAACATCAAAGCCAAATTGTGGGTCATCCTCGTCGTACCTTTGCTGTGCGAACGGGCATCACTTGACAAGGATTAACATTTGTCGGTCGTTTACCGCTTGTACCCTGAGATAAGCAATTCAGATCATTCGGTATCGCCTTGCAGGGGTCTCAATCCTTGGTGATTCGATCTAGAGTAACAAGTCAATTGCGAATAACTATACGGAGTAGGAGCTTTCGCTGATGACGATTAACGACTGCAGATCCTCTCCTTAGCAGTCCTGTATGTGATAGGGATGCTCTACTTCAAGCCCCTACCCAGAGTCTAGTGCTCTTGGTGGCTGAAAAACCAACATGTATCAGCCTAGGCCGTCTCTGCTATTGGACCACAGGCGGTAAACCACATGGCTCATCCTTGATTAGAGGCTCGTATGACACCTTGGCCAACCGACCGAACGGCAGCGGGGATCGAGGTTGGGGGGGATCGCAACACAACGTGGCATACAGGGATGTTCCGTTTCGACCAAACAGCGGGCTCGGGTTGTTGGTTCCTGGCCGCCGCTATCAAAGATTGAGGCTGCCGGTGGATAAAAACTATCACCCTCGAGCGGTCAACATGTCAGCACCCTACCAACTCTTGTAGTCAAAATTCTAAGATCGTCCTACTCATGGCGCACTTTATGGAGGCAAGTCTCAGTCCACCTGAGATTGGGAGAGAGGCTGTATGTTACCACACTGTGACCGGATTCTGAGTCTACAGCCTTACTTTCCAGCCCCCATCGACGTCCGGCATTAAAGTTGTCCGGGCCGGTCAGGGTTTAAGATTGACAGTGCATTAGTGCCTGCCATGCCTGTGACATGGCCAATCCAGGAAGGCTAAATCTTGTCGTTAGATGCTCATCTCCCATATTTCCCACACCTCGGTCTTCTGGCGTCCATTTGGGACGCCAAAGCACAACCATGATAGTATATATCGACAGGACGTGCCGCGTTCTGTTCTGCAGCCCTCGAGAGTACCCAGGTGGCGACAATGGGCTCCGATGGCTTGGAGCTTGTGTCTTCGACCCCACAAACTTTCCGAAACAACGCTCCCCTGGCTAACTTCCATGACGACGGCTCGCTCCTGGCTCTACGGCCTTTAGAGCTAAGCGCCGAAAAAAACAAAGCCATAGTCTCGAAACATGATTCCAGATGTCACGCTTTCCCCTCACCGTCTCAACAAGCGGCCGCTACGATTCTGCAAGACTTTGACTATGCAAAGATTTTTAATTGCCTATCGGTCCTACGATCTCTTAGTCGCAACTACCAAGAACAGACACATCCAGAGGGTCTCTCCATACAGCAAATCACTGCACTGTCGACTTTGAAAGACTGCCAGAATGAAGACGTTGTTGCCTGTTTAGAAGCTTGTCGCCGTGGTAAACGCTCAAAACTTTACTACTTATTGTGGTGGGGACTGACAAAGCCTTCCAGAGAGTGCAGAGAGGTTCCAACTTTCACACGAGCCTGCCAACGATAATCTCCAGCTAGGCACAGCAGCCTTCTCCCCAGAGTTCTGGCCGGGCTCCTCAGCCTCATTGGCCGGATTGTCCGCCTGCAATCCTTGTCCGGCTTCCTTCTACGATGGCGCCAATGCTACTGACAACACTCCAAGAAGCTCGTTGAGCCACGCCAACTCCTTTGTTGACCTTTCGAGAGAGAACTCACGCCTGGAAGGAGTTGGTTCAACCTCAGGGACAGGTCACCAGCATTGGTGTACTGTCTGCGAGAAACCATCACCAATCTCCACCTGCGATGGTTGGAAGCGACACGAAAAGGAGAAGCATGAAAGAGGCTACATGTGTATGCCGAACGGCCCAGTGGAGGCCACTGACTCAGGCCCACGTTGCGCTTTCTGCGGCCTGCTCAACCCAAGTCACGGACACCTAGAAATACACGATGCAGGGCTGTGTCGCGACAAACCGGACAAAGATCGAAAGTACACGAGAAAGTTGGGGCTTATCAATCACTTAAAAGCTCATGGGATGTACGAGGCCTCCGCACTTGCTGACAGATGGAGAGTCTGGCTCAGGAAAAGGTTCTGCGCGTGTGGATTTTGCATCTCCATCTTTTCTACAAATGGAGATCGGCTCAACCATATCGACAACCACCATTATAGGCACCACGAACACATTGATGATTGGGACCACAACATAGTCATCAGGGGCCTTCTACTTCAGCCTGAACTTCTGGCCTCCTGGAAGAAAATTTGTCCATGGGATCCGGACCCTCGAAACGCAAAACTCATATGGGATCCCCATGTTATCTCATCACTCCAACAGAGACTCGAGTTGAGCGAAGAGCCTGCCTACCAGCTTGCAAGTGATGCGCTCCGTCAAAGCAGCGCCGAGTCCTCGCAAGATATTCCACCAATGTCTTTGCCCCTGGGAAGTTTTCTGAACCAGCAGACAGACGGTGCTGAGATTATGCCAGCCGGACGGGAAAATTATACATTAGGGCCTGCCCCAGCATCTTACCCGGCCTTCAATACACACGATACGGATGGGACTTCATTGCCCTTCCAAGCACGCAATCCTCCGTGGGACGTCGCGAGGTGCAATACGGTTGATCCTGCTCAGATGGACGCCCACCCGCCTCAGAGTTTGGTTGAGTTTCCGGATTCGGCAATGGCTGATAGCTATCACTCCAGCGCTACGGCGCACTCAACTTGGCACCAGGACGGAGTCACGAACTATCCTTTCACAGTTCAACCTTTACCAGATTCCTCGGAGATCAAGGCGGCGACTAGACCTCATTATGGGAATACGCGGGGCCAAAGTGATCTGGCTATCCCTGAAATCTCGCAAGGTGATTCTACTCAATTCACAAACAGCTTCGATCCATCGAGAATCCCACAACAGACTTTCGACTGCACTGCAGAGCCCGAAGGGAACCAGCCGTCAGGCCGACCAGAATTGTCGCCTTCCTCTCGCAATTACTCCACCCATTCCTTCAGCACAGTCACCACGGCGACTGGTTCCGCGAAGGCCCCTTCAATCGTCGGCAATGTGAAAAGAAGGTTTTCGCGCATGAAGAGGGGTATCGACGTCGACGACATCATGCTTCATATGCAAGATGATGAACGTTCGCGAAGTGCACTGCCGACTGATCGACGCTCAAAGTGAGAGGCACAACCGCCAACAAAACAAGATAGAGCTGGCGAGACAAGGAGCGAAGTTGGTAGAATCAAGGGACGGACGGGATTGGGCAGGCTGGAATGGCAAAATGAGGATAAAAAAGTAGGACTGGAAAGAGCGGTTTTAGACTTCATGTTCCATTCAGGAAAAGCCTTTATCAGTCGCGACTTTACGCAGAATTCTGTATGTTAGATGATAGCCTTTCGATTCTACCGCCTTATATAGAGTTTCTTCTCGTCGCTGCATTATAGATCGATACCCTTTGGCAAATATGGATAGTATCCCCAAATGAAACGATTCCCTTCTCCATGTACCCTTCATGTCTAAGATCAAATGGCATGATATGCTTACCGTTTGATTTGCTTGACATAAGGTTCTAGAATCTTAGATTATAGAGATAATGTCTCAAATGGAGTTAGCGGCGGGCTTTGAAAGAAGAGATCCGATTGGCTAGCATGCATTATATCATCAGTGTCTTGGCAGTTTTCAGCTCTTCAATCTCACCCACCTCATCCACCTTGTGAATTCTTTCATATATATATATGTTTTCGAATGCTAGCTTCTTGGATTGCTAGGACTCTTCCCAAAGAGTTTTCTGGCCTACTGTGATCCCCACGAGGTATCCACCAAAATCTTTAGAATACCTTCTCCAGCCTTGTATCGGAATCGTGCCTCCTGCGACGATTCAATCTAGCATCAGCAGCCCAGTGGATAGCATGAAGTTTCGAATACATGTCGCGGAAGAAAAACTACGTTGTTCCTGTCATTTAAGGGTTTGGTGTACCATAATCATACGCACTGGGCTCTGGGAGTCGCTATTGTAATCTATTTTTGGATCGGCGTCTCGCCCTCACGTCTGCCTAAAATCAGCCGGAAGCCTCATGTCTCTCGACTCTCAACACCAAATCGTCTCCATAGCGCTCACTTCTGAGGTCTATCAGCGGCAGTAGACGGAGAATGTCTCCTTTGGTCGCCCATTGAGACATTCATGCCCTTCATTGCAGCGGTCAACCTCGTCTAGGTCGATGGATACGCGTGGTTTGGTCAGACGCTCAGTGATCCTCCTTTTCGCAAAGCCATCTCTATTTCGTCTGTGCACAGTGCATGGGGCTCTATCCGCTCCGGCCTTGTAATTCGATATGGACCCTTTGAGCGCCCTGGGTGTTGCCGCCAGCGTCATCTCGGTCGTTGGGATGACAGCGAGCTGCCTGAAGCTCTGTAGCAAGATCATGGGTCTTGGTCCTTCCCAACATACCTCCGATGACTTGAAATCAATCTCGGACATACTCTATCAGTTCAATGGGTCCATCAAGAACCTACAAACGCATCTCGAATTATGCGAGGAGGACCAAGCAAGATTGTCCGCCTTGAAAGAGCTTAAGACGCCTCTAGCAGATTGTGAAGTTGCGTTGAAAGTACTACAAGATCACCTGAAAGGCCCCCGTCTAGGAAGGTACCTTGTGGGGGCCGGGTTTGATTCGAAAATCAAGAGAAGTTTGAACGCTCTAGAACATAGCAGGGCTCTATTCGTAGAGACTCTCCGTGCCGACCAGCAAACCATTGTTAGCGCCGTCGAAAGATATGTTCGCAACAATGGGGAGGATCTTCGAGAGCTCAAAAAGCTGGTTCAACATAGCAGCAGCGGCATCCTCGATCTAAAGGAACAAGGCCAACGGAACCACGAAGAGGAGATAGGGCTCTACAAAAAGATGCAACGAGTCCAAGAGGACATTTTCTCTCACGGTAAAAGCTGGATAGACCAAGGGAATGAGCGGAGACAAAAGAGTGAAGATAATGAGCTCATCAGATGGCTATCAGCCCTTGACTCTGAGGTAAAGCAGAACGACACACTGAGTCAAAGGTACCCACACACTGGTGGTTGGATATTTGAAGCGTCTGACTTCAAAGATTGGGTAGCAGGTCCTCCCAGATCTTTGTGGTGCCCCGGTATGCCTGGTGCTGGTAAGACGGTAGTCGCCGCCGTCGTTGTGGACCATCTCAGAAAGACTCTCAACACGTCCGAAACCCCTGTTGCATGCATTTACTGTAATTACAAGCAACAAGAGAGTCAGACTACCCTCGCCATTCTGGAAAGCATCCTTCAGCAACTACTACTGGTCCAACCGACCATCCCGGAAATGATTAGGGACTTCCATCACCAGCACACGCTGAAGAGTACCCGGCCAAGTCTGAAAGATGTATCAGCTATGCTGTCGTCGCAAGTTCGTACGTTCAAGAAGTTATTTGTGGTCGTTGATGCGCTAGATGAATTGTCCGTCAGTAACCCAACAAGAGAGTCGCTACTGGATGAGCTCCGTGCATTGCAACCTTACGTACATCTCTTCGTAACCTCGCGACCTTCAGTGGGCGCTCTCAACGTCTTTGAAGACGCTCTAGTAATTGAAATACGCGCGGACGAGCTTGATGTTTCGACTTACTGCGCAGCACGGCTTCGGGAAGAACGTCGCCTGGCGACTTGGGTGAGAACAGATTTAAATCTACAGGAGGAG
>JAABUL010008600.1_pt1 | contig 10287 bp, 9 predicted proteins | sample 5559151 | NCBI WGS metagenome assembly JAABUL01 (sample SAMN10711876, study PRJNA513368) | rock metagenome | isolation source: Antarctica rocks | place: Antarctica: Victoria Land, Pudding Butte sud | reverse complement strand
AAAGGACGGCACCGGCGTATCCTGCATGTGGGATGGTCTCCTTCTCGATGGTCTGGTTGGTGTAACACCCTTAACCCTACCATCAGGCGACCATCCCCCTCCAGACCGACAATTCACAGACCCTGCTATCGGCGTAGCCAAATCCCACAAGTGTGCTCTGAACGGCGCCCCGCATGGCCAGCATTGCCTTGCCCTCAACTTGCATACGTGGAGCGATCGCTCGCGATGACCAATGTGCGCCGAGACGAACGAGCCCAGGCGGTAGTGTTCCGATTGTACTGACAAGGATGCGCTGGCTACTTACCGGGGGCACTATGCGCTGCTCAGTCCCATTCGGCGCGATCGCAAAAATTACAGCCCCAAATGGCAATTCACCCCGGTTCGAGCGGGCCTGTTGGCTACCTGCTACCGCTGGGCTGATTTTGCTCTCGACAAGTATTGCCTTGCCGCTGGAGTCGACGCTCAATACGCGCTCTTGTACGAAAAGAATTGAGCGGACAGGGCCAAAATGTGACTGGCTGTTGGTAACACTATTGCTGTCCTGATGGCTGTTAGTGACCTGCGATGTGTTGACAATTTTGTAGGAGATGCGTTGGCCGGTGGCAAAGTGATACCTTGGGAAGATCGCTACGCCTCCGCCCTGTGAGCGTGCGGCAAAGGCAGCAGTGAAGGGCATTAGAGTAAGGCCAACCAGGGCGCATACAGGGCCACATCGTCGCAATATCATGATAGATTTGCACCTCCAAATCACCAACAAGGACGCGTTTCAATGGGTAATCCATTGATGGTTTTGATGGGTAATCCATTGATGGTTTTGATGGGGCCGGGGCATCGACGTGATGGGTTGCCGTCGGCGTGGCTCCGGCGCACCGACGCTGACGCCTTACACCGTGCGCTCCGCGCCCCGGCTGCCTCGCACGCGGGGGACGGGAGGTCCCTGCCCCCGCGCCGGCCCGTCGCGCCGCAGCCGCCACGCCGCCGTGAGCGCCTCGTGCACCGCGGCGATCTCCCGCCCCTGCAGCCGCGGTCCCCCGTCCCCGGCCACCAGCGCCTGCGCATAGCCCCATAAGCCCCGCAGCAGCGCCGGCGTCCCCAGTCCCCGCAGCGGGTGCCTCACCCCCAGTGTCAGACCCTCCGCCGGGGACGCGCCCTCCACGCAGCCTGTCGCCCGCCACAGCAGCGCACTCACCTCCACCCCGGCGGCGTCGCCCGCGATCGTGCGCGTCGGCATCGCCGCGATCGCCGTGCCGCACTGACCGCAGCCCGTCTGCCCCGCCGCCAACCGCAGCGGCGCGTCATACCGCGCACACCGTTGGCGCAACAGCATGAGGTGCCGCGGGCACGCCGTCAGGTGGTGCAACCACCACGGTAAGAGGATCACCGCCCGCTCCTCCCAACACGCTGGGCACACTGCCGCCGCCTCCCGCGTGTGCCCCTGACTGCCGATGTCCGGCCACAGCGGCACGGGCAGGTAGGCAACCCCCGCCGGCAGCGGCCGCCCCAGCCGCCGATCCACCCCGTACCACGGCGCGAATCGGTGCAGCGTCAGCCCGATCAACGTCGCGCGGTCCAGCCCCGTCAACGCCCCCAGTGTCTGGACGTCCGCGACCCGCCGCAGCACCTCTGGCCGCGCCGGATGCCGCCCCAGCACCCCCCCCAGCCACCCCCGCTCCTGGTAGTGGTTGGCCTCCCCCAGCCGCTGTAACAGGCTCCCCAGGCTCTCCAAGGGCGCCGGCCGCAACCGATTGATCAGGCGCGGGACCGCCCTCCTCTCTGCGGCCCCGTCGGCCCCTTCCACGGACGCGGACAGCGTAACCACCGCTCACGCCCGCCCCACGCGCTCGGCGCGTGCCATCTCCGGCTCATCCCCCGCATCCCGCTGCCCCGTGCCGGCGTCGCCGAAGGGGTTGGCCGTGCCCCGCCGCAGGCTGGCCAGCCGCTGCTCGAACGCCCGCCCCAGCACGTCCAGGTCCAGCGTCACCCGCCCCTCCGTCAGCGCCAGGTACGTCGCCCCCCGGATCAGCTCCATCAGGTACGCCATCACCCCCCCGCTCGCCGTGTGTAGTCGCCGCGCCATGGGCAGCGCCGCCAGATCCGGCCGCTCCGCCAGCGGCAGCGCCCCCTCCAGCAGCGTCAGGAACGCCACGAACTCCCGCACCGTCTCCGGCCGCCGCTCCTCCCACGCGAACGGCAGCAGCGCGTGCGGCGCGCCGAACAGCCGCGCCAACTGCGGGTTCAGCCGCACCACCTCCTCCGCCTCCCCCTGCAACCCCACCAGCACGCACGCCACCCCTGTCTCCTTGATCAGCGTCTTGAGCCAGTTGCTCGCGTTCTCCAGCACCCGCCGGTTGTCCCGGTCCCGGAAATGCTGCACCTCGTCCAGGATCAGCAACTCCACCTGGCAGTCCCGAAAGTAGCGCGCCAGCCGGTACGTCATGGAGCCCACCGTCCCGCTCGTCGCCCGCGGGTCCCCCAGCGACGCCAGCAGCGCGATCGCCAGCGCCTTGATCGTCGCCGGCGAGGGGATCGTCGCCCGCACCACCGGGTACGTCACGCCCCCCTCCGTCAGCACCGCCGGGTGCTCCTGAGCGTACGTCCCCACCAGCGTCGACTTCCCCGCCCCCGTCGGCCCCACCAGCAGCAGGCACGGCGGCTCCGCCGCCAGCGGCCCCCACTCCTGGCAGCGCCCGATCTCCTCCACGATGCGCTGCCACCGCGGGTACGCCACCCGGATGCCCTCGATCTGCGCCCGCAACTCCCGGCTCAAGGCCGGCCCCGTCGCCTGTTCGCTCACCGCCATCTCTCTTCCCCTCACCGCCACGGCCCTGGCCCCCGCTCCTCGTCGCGCGGCGGCTCGTACGTCACCGCCCACCCCGGCTCCGCCAACGTCGCCGCGATGTCCCACGTCGCCGCCACCTCCTCCAACGTCCGCCCCGCCCCGTCGCCCGCTCCCTCCCCTCCCAGGTCGACGGGCGCCGGCAGCGCCGATGCCGCCGCCGCCGGCACGTCCGCTCCTACCCCCAGGTACCGCGCTCCCGCCATCCGTCGCCGTCCCCGCCGCGTCCGCCGGAACTCCTCCTCCACCAGCCCCTGTATCCGCCCTTTGGCCTCCGCCAGCGCCGCCACGTCCACCGCCCGGTCCATGGCGCGCCGCACGTAGCCCCGGATCACCCGGTGCTTCCACAGCGAGAGCCCTCCCGCGTACCCCTGGTCCACCGCCGGCACCCGCAGCCAGGCCGGGCCGGCGCTGTCCCGCGCCGGCGTGGGCATGCGCACATGCAGCGCCCCCAGGTCCTCCGGGTCGTACTTGAGCGCCACCGCCGTCCCCGCCGGCAGCGCCCGCCGCAGCTCATCCAGCGCCGCGCTCTGGTACCGCAGGCACAGGTGGTCGATCCCCGCCCGCTGGATCGTGCGCACGGCGGCGCGCCCCAGCAGCACGCGCACCTCCCTCGCGTCGTAGTGCAGCGCCGGCGTCCACCCCCCGGCCACCGCCTCCGCCCAGCGCGTCGCCGGCACGCCGCCGACGCCGCGGTTCCAGTCCTGCCCGTACACGTCGAGCAGGTACACATGCAGGATCTCCCGGAACCGCGTCAGGGAAATGCACGCCATCCCCGCGGAATCGTACTCCCCTCGCTCCAGCACGTTCGAGAACGTCGTCCCCGGTAGCCCGTGCACCAGCCCCGTGTTGTGCGTCCGGAACTGCCGCTCGATCGCCCCCTTGAACCAGGGGCGCTTCACCGGCGCCGGCTCCAGCGCGATGCCCAGTTGCCCGCACGCGTCGCGCAGGTCCCCGCCCACCAGGTGTGGCGCATGGTCGACCACCAGCACCTCTGGCAGCCCATACACCGGCCACGGATTCCGCGTGCCATAGCGCGCCCGCGCGTCCTCCTTCGGCAGGATGCTATGCAGCAGGCCGCGCATCGCCGCGGTGTACCCGGCCGGCTCGAACCCCACATGCACCCCCGTCGGCAACCCGCTGTACACGTCCAGCGCCAGCGTCACCGTCGGCCGCCCGATCGGCAGCCGATCCGCCTCGTCCACCACGATCAGGTCCAGCGGCGTGTGGTCCAACTCGACCCGCCCCAACGGCCGCTCCACCCGCGGCCCCGGCCACACTCCCGCCCCCGCGCGTCGCTCACTCGGTCCCGGCCGCCGCCGCAGGATGGCCGCCGGCCCCGCCGCGCCCACGCGCCGATAGATCGTGCTCCGCCCCGGCACGGGCAACGGGTCCGTCGCGGCGCGGGCACGATTGGCGTCGCGCACCCGAACGACGATCATCAGGTACACGTCGCGCACCGTGCGCGGCGCCGGCGCCGCCCGACACTCCGCCAGCACCCCCTGCACGATCCCCTCTACCTCCGCGTCCAGGCGTGACCGTTCCCCCCCGCCCCGCCGCGACGTTGCCGGGACCAGGGACCGGATATCGCCCCCACTCGCCTCGAACGCGCGCAGATACCGCTCCACGCTGGCCCGGCTGGCCGGCGGCGTGCCCGCGCCGGCGGCGCCGGTGGCGCGGGCATCCCCTGGTCCCTGGTGCGCCCCCTCCCCCGAGAGATAACGCTCGATGGCGCCCCGTGTGCGCTCACGCGCCAGTACAGCCAGCAACGGCTGGATCAGCGCGTACCGCCGCCACGCCTCCGCCCGCTGCGCCTCGGGCAGCAAGTGGAAGTCGGCGATCGTCGCCATCGCGCCCCCTGACGTGGCGGCGGCAGACCCTGTCTGCGGGCCAGCGACCGCGAACGTGAGCGCGCCAGCACCCCAGGCGGCCTGGAGGTCGTCGCGGGCAACGATAGCTTGGCCGCCCACGGTCTGGTCCTCCACGAGGAGCCCACCCTCTTGCACGAACTGACGCACCACGTACACGCGCCCGTCCCACAGATAGCGCGTCCCCACCGTCAGATGCAATCGGCCCATCCGCGCTGCCCTCGCCCTCGCCCGCGACGCTCCCTATGACGACGCGATGATTGACGCCACTATAGCACCACGACGCCGACGACGGGGCGAGTTGTGCGGATCGCCAGGTAAGATCCCACAGTTGGTGCGCGCTATCCCACAGTTCCTGCGCCAGCCTGCACAGGCCCCGCCATCGACCGTAAAGAGCGCGGCGTGCAGGCATCACAGCGTGCGGATCGGCGCACCTTCTGTGGGACTTCGTGCAGGGTGGCGCAGGTACTGTGGAACAATCCGCTCACTATCTGTGGAATTCCAGCACCGCCCACGCCTGGGATCGGCTCACTAACTTCGGGATCTTACACCAGCGGGCGCGTCGCGCGCGGCCCCGCTTGCACCCCTGCGGCCGCCCGCCGCTCGCCCGGACCCGGCCGCCGCCGCAGCACCGCGGCCGCCCCGGCGGCCCGCACCCGCCGCTCGATCGTGGACACGCCCGGCAACACCAGCCGCTCCGCCAGCGGCCGCCCCTGGTTGCGCACGCGCACGCGCTCGACCACCATCAGGTACACGTCGCGCACCGTGCGCTGCGCCGGCGCCGCCCGACACTCCGCCAGCACGCCCTGGATGACCTCCTCCACCTCCGCGTCCAGTCCGGATCGGCCTGCGTCGCCCCGCTCCATGGCCGGGGCCAGCGCGCGAATATCCCCCCCGCTCGCCTCGAACGCGCGCAGGTACCGCTCCACGCTGGTGCGACTCGCGGCCCCCAGTCCCGCACTCGGATCGGGACCGTGCGGCGTGCGCGTGTCGGCGAGATGCCGCGCGATGGCCCGCCGCGTCCGCGCGCCCGGCGGCCAGGCCAGCAGCGGCCGAATTAACGTGTACCGCCGCCACGCTTCCGCCCGCGCCGCCTCCGGTAGCAGGTGGGAATCGGCGATCGTGTACCCCGTCGGCAGCGCCGCCTCTCCCCGCGCGCCCGCGCCCGGTCCGCACACCTCGAAGCGCAGCAACCCGCCCGCCCACGCGGCGGTGAGATCCTCCCGCGTCGCCACGGCCTGGCCCCCCACCGTCTGGTCCTCCACGAGCAGCCGCCCATCCCGCAACACCTGCAGCACCACGTACGCCCGCCCATCCCGCAGATACCGCGTCCCCGCGGCCAGATGCAGTTGGCCCATCCTCCACGCCCTCGCCTTCGAGGCCCCGCCCCTTCTGCTTTGAGGACACCGTGTTAGCGCCACTGTAGCACGACGCTGCCGGCGACGGGACGAGTTGTGCGGATCATGGCGGCTACCACAGCGCGCGGAGGCGGCGACGGTCCGCCACGCCCCCGCCCACCCCCTTCCCTCTCCCAATGCGCTGGTAAGACATCACGCTCGTTGGGCCGTTCGTCACGCTCGCTGGGCCACAGTCGTCACGGTAGGTGGGCCGTCCCGGCGCGGCTCCCTCCCACGGTCTGTCACTGGCCCCGGACAGGCGACGCCCCTCGGATGACAGCACCCGCGCGCGCATCGCGGAGGGGCTAGCCCCTGTGTGACCCGTACGGATTGGCCCACCTACCGTGACGGAAAACGCGGATCGGCCCACTTACCCTGACGACTGTGGCCCAGCGAGCGCGACGAAACGCCCCCCTCCAGGCGTGCATCCCGCCCATGTATCCTGAAAACTTACAGAACGTATGCTATATTGAGTAACTAATGGCTACTATCTCTAGCCATTGCGCGAAGCCTTTGCCCGGCAACACATACCGTGCAGGGGATTGCGTGCAACAGGGCGACAGGAGGAGGGCCAACAAAGGGAGCGTGGACCTGAATCGGGATGTGATGATGCATGGCCGGTTCCGGATAGGCCAAAGACGGCGTGTATCACGGTGCATTATGTGCGGCGCGTGTGTAGCCCGCGGTGTGATGCATCCCGAGTATATGTATGAAGGAGACCGAGATCGCTATGCGCAAAGTGTCCGCGTTTGTTGCCCTCGCCGCCCTCGCCGCGGCTGTAACGAGTGTCAATGTACCCCGCACGCTCGCGACGTCCGACGTGCTCCATGGCAACCCTTTCCATCGCACGAGGGGCGATGCGGCGAACCATACGGCCAGGACAACCGGCAATCTCGTGTATCACGCGGGTGGCGCGGTGCAGACCGCCACGCCGCGCACGACCTACGCCATCTATTGGGGCTCCACCTTCGCCTACAACGGTATCCCCGGGACCGGCGCCACCAACAGTTATCAAACCCTCATCAACGGCTATTTCGGCAACGTCGCCGCCGATAGTGGCAAGACCTCGAACGTGTACTATAGCGACACGCAGTACTACCAGACCATCGGTGGTCTGACGACCTACATCCCGTACAGTGAGTCGTTCAACGCCACCACCTATAGCGATCCTGCGCTCCCCACCACCAACGGCTGCGCGTCGACCGCGGGCGGGACCGTGGCCTGCGTGAGCGACGCGCAGGTGCAGGTGGAAGTTGCCAAGGCGATCGCGGCCAACCACTGGCCCACCGGCATGGACGCCGAGTATTTCGTCTTCTTGGCCAACGGCGTCAGCACCTGCTCCGGCAGTTCGTGTTTCGTGAGCCAGTTCTGCGCCTATCACGCGCATTACATGGATAGTAGCACTGGTCAGAACGTGCTCTACGCCAACATGCCCTTCAGCGGCTACCAGTTGGGCTCCTGCTCCGGCGCCAGCGGCACACCCAACGGTAACGCGGCGGCCGACGCCACGATCAGCACGACCTCCCACGAGGCCAACGAGACGATCACCGATGCGCTCGGCAACGCGTGGTTTGACCGCTCCGGCAATGAGAACGGCGACAAGTGCGCCTATAATTACGGGACCCGGCTTGGGGTCATCACTGGCGGCGACTATAATCAGACTATTGGAAGCGGCCACTACGAGATGCAACAGGAGTGGAGCAACAAGAGTTCCGGCTGCGTCCTAACCGGTCAATAGCCCCTTCGGTAGAGGCGGACACACAGGGACTCGACGTATGTCTCCACACGCCGAGTCCCTGGTGTATCAAGCGGCCCGACCCGACACGGCCCTAGCTAAGCCTCCTCGTTATCCGGCTATGCGGCGCCAAGAAGGGGGAGGCGCCTACCACAACAGCCCCGGACCTCTGTCTAACAACGCTTACAGCGGTGACCCGTGGATCATCTGTCCGCCCTGCAAGGCGGAAGGGAGACGGAGCGTGGAAAGAGATCACATCATGGTCTATCGTCGTCGCGGGCGTCTAGCGTGGCCTGTGCTCGCCGTCCTGGCGCTAGTGCCAGGGCTGATGGGAATGGCGGTCCGGGTCGGTCCCGCGCGGACGCCCGCCCACACGGACGCGCTGCCCGCCCACACGGACGCGCTGCCCGCCCACGCGCACGCCCTGCCCGCCCACGCGCACGCCCTGCCCGCCCACGCGCACGCGCTGCCCGCGCCCTTTTTGTTTGCGTTCGGTCGAGAAGGCGGGAACATTCGCCCCCTCACTGTGACGATCGGGACGACCGGGACCGTGACGATGAGCGCCGCGGCGGGCGGCGGCCGCCCCCCCGGTCAGTTGTCGCCAGACGCGCTCGATGGGTTGCTCCTGCTTGCCAAGGCCGAGAGGTTTTTTGCGCTGCCGGCCCACATCGTCGGCCATGGGCTCCCCGATGTGAGTAGTCGGTTCATCAGCATCCAGACGCAGCGCGGTGTCAAGACCGTGCAGGTGCGCTTTGTGCGTAACGCCGCCTTCGAGCAACTCTATGCCGTGCTCGCCGCCGCCGCCGGTGTCCAGAGCTGACCTACCTTTCCCCACCCACTCAGACGTGTCCTCGTCCCGGTAGGCGATGACGTGCTGTAAGGCGTCAAATTAGATGAGCCAAACGTCACATTAGGTGAGCCGGTTGCGTCACAGTAGGTGAGCCATCCCTCACCATGACCACTTCACCGCCTCCCTCGACCTCAATCTAAGCGTCAAAACGCCGCCTGGAGCACCACGCGCCGTGCGCTGACGCGCACCCCTCCGCGCGGATTGGCTCTGTCAATGCCGGTGTACTTTTGACCCAGGAGCGCCGAGACTCCGTAATTGACGTTTGCGAGCTGCATAGACCCATACCTGTGTCGTGTGCCGCCAGCCAATCAAGCACGCTTTGTAGGGGCCGCCACGCCTTCTAGCACCTATATGGAGTCCATTGGCACGTCCCATTTGAAGACCTAATGGGTTCTACAAACGTCAATTACGGAGTCTCGGAGCGCCGGTCGGAATTGACCCGCCTGGTAGACAAAAAAAGGGTCTAGCGGGTGTCGGTGGGCGTACCTCCTTCCTCGTCCGGGACGGGTTCAGCAGAGAGCGGCTGGAGGTAGGCCGCGCGGTCTTTCATGCGATAGCTCTGGCCGGCGATGGAAATCACATCGGCGCGGTGGAGGAGACGGTCAAGGATAGCAGAGGCGAGGACCTCATCACGGATGATGCTGCCCCAGTCGCCAAAGCTCGTGTTGCTCGTGAGGATGCACGCCCCCTGACCGTAGCGAGCATTGACGAGCTGAAAGAGAAGCTGCGCCCCTTTGGCCGAGAGACGGCTGTAGCCGATCTCGTCAATGACCAGGAGCTGCGGACGCACAAGCATGCGCAGGCGTGCGGCGAGCGTGTCCGCGCGCTGCGCCGCCTCCAGCTCCTCGACTAAGCGCGCCAGCGTGGTAAAGACCACGGAGATGCCCGCATCGAGGGCGCCCCAACCGAGCGCGGTGGCCAGATGCGTCTTGCCGACCCCGGGTGGCCCCAGGAAGATGACCGAGGTGGCCGTCTGGACAAAGGAGAGGGAGGCGAGTTCCCGGACATGACGTTCGGAGATGCTCGGCTGGAAGGAAAAGTCGAAGGCGTCGAGGGTCTGCCGGGGCGGCAGATGGCCCGCAACCGCCCGGGCGGCGACGCGCCGGTGATGCTTGCCCGTGGCTTCGATCATCAGGGCCCGCTGTAAGAAGGCCTCGTAGGAGAGCTGCTCCGCCCGGGCGTCGTCGAGGAGGCGCGGCAAGGCGGCGGGCACATAGCGGAAGGAGAGCTCCCGCATGATGTCTGTTGCCGCGCTCATGCGGACACCTCCACCCCGCACAGGACGTCGTAGGTGGCCAGCGGCCGGTGGGCCACGACCGGGGCGGACTGCTGGTGCCCGACGGGTTGCACTCGGTGGCGCTGGGCGGCGGCCGAGGGGACGCCGTCCCACTGGGCCGGATGCACCGCGATCCCGGCAGCTTGTCGGGGAAGCTGGGCGACCAGCCGCTCCCCTGCCCACACCGTCAGTGTGTGGTGTACGTTGTCATAAAGGTTGAGGTCCTTGCCACAAAGGTTGAGCCGGTGTGCCATAAAGATTGAGGCCATGCGTCTGCGGGCTGCCCACCAGCCCTCCTCCCCCGCGCCGCGTCCCTCGTCCACCC
>JAABUL010008599.1_pt1 | contig 10288 bp, 7 predicted proteins | sample 5559151 | NCBI WGS metagenome assembly JAABUL01 (sample SAMN10711876, study PRJNA513368) | rock metagenome | isolation source: Antarctica rocks | place: Antarctica: Victoria Land, Pudding Butte sud | reverse complement strand
GAGCCGGAGCATCGCTTGCTGGACGTTGGTTTTGCGGTACATGAACATTTGGTAAAACGGCTCCCGAGGACCCGTCTTGTTCAAACTCGGCAAAGCGTCGTTTCCAAGGATTCTCATGTGGGTTTGGGTTGTAAGAGGACTGCTGATCTGGTCTGCTGCCCATCAAATCCATCTGTGATGTTTCTCCTTCCCCATCGTCCCCATCATCATCACTCTCACTGGCATTGTCTGCTTTAGCCGATTTCATTTGTCGTTGTAGATCATCAATCCTCTTTTCCAGATCGGCAACCCTGCTGTCGGTCTTCTTCTGTCTCTTCCGGCTTGGAGCTGAGGTAACGCAATTGCGGCCTGCTTTTGCGCATCTCTTGCAGCGCCCACCTTCCGGAATTGGTTCACATTTCACCTTCAAATTTCTGCATGCCTCGCACGCTCGAGTACGTTTGGAATCGGTCGCTTCCGCTTGCATTGCTGGCATTGCTGGCTGCATCTGTGCACCTGAGGGGTCTTGATAGGTTTGATAAGAATGAGTTGGGTGTTGTGGCATGTGAGCGATTGGTGGTGGGTGCTGGCCCGGGGGAGCATAGTAAGGAAAGCCATCTTGTTGCCAGGTTCGTGGAGGAATATAGTGTTGCTGGTGGTGCAGTTGCGGTTGCTGCTGTTGCTGCTGTTGCTGTTGCTGCTGAAATGGTGATGGTGGGGGCGGTCTGAAGTGGGTTGAAGTACCGCTCTGAGCTGGGACACTCGAGTATGGCTGCGAAGTCGTCGAGACCTCGTGCAAACGAGGATCGATCTCACTCTCCTGTGTCTGAACGCCTTGATACTCACAGTCGGCCATGATAGCGGCAGGCTTGACTAGGTTGTCGGCAGACGGGGAAGGAGAGGGCCGCGGTGTCGGTGCGGAAGGCGACTTTTCTCCGACGCCAGCAGCTCCTTTCAGGGCTACTGCTCATGCAACACCACACAAGAAGATAGGGACGACAACGTTGGTGATTGTTGTTGCGCGATGGAGTGTCACACGTCGGAGATAGCAGGATACTTTAGGGTCTCCATTACTTTGAAATACACTATGCTCAACAGCGTTAGCCTTGCATCACAAATCTGAATCGATGCCATTAGGTTTCTACGAGACTTCATGGGAGCACTTCTTGTGGAAGAAGGGTTCTAAGAGAGCGTGATACTACCTCGTGGTTCTCGGCCATTTTACCATCGAAGATTGCGTGTGGAACTCGATCTGTGTAATCACCGAGTCCTTCGAAGTTCCACGCAGCCAACAACCCTTCTACGAGCTGAGGATTTCTCATATCTCGTGGCAGTCTTCGTGCCAGTCTATCTAGCTCCTGTGATATCCAGAGACATAATTCATGTCTTCATGCGACACTGTTCCTAAATACAGACTCGCAGCCCTTGAACACTGCTATCTTCATATTGAAGGACTTCTTCGAACCCAGATTACATTATATAGCTTGTATCAACAAAACTCTCAACCCAAGGTGAAGTTCGACTTCTCAATTGCCATATCCAATCATTATCACCCACCCACTCACTCACCAGCACCAGCACCAGCACCAGCATCTCGATCCTTGAACCATTTCGTAGGCCAGAACCCCCGCTCGACCATCATCGAATACCCTTCATTCACCAATGACTGTTGAGCCAACGAACCAAAGAGAGTCAACGCACCTACAGCATCTTTTAATCTCCCGGGCAAGATGTAATCTCCTTCTTCGACGAAGCCACACGCGTGGCTGCCCGTGAATATATTGTTCTATCTGTGCGACTGAGAGATCTGATGCTGGCCGCAAGGCTGGAGTACTACCCGGGAGATGAAAATTCGATATGGACACAGCACTACCAAAATGTAGGCTGCGCTGGGGATAAAGGCGAAGACGGTGAACACTACGTCTGTATATGGACTTTGTATAATAAGGTAAGGCGTGGAACGCATTGTGGTTCATCATGATTTGTGATGTAAACTGTCTAGCGAAAGAGTAAGACGGCCTGAATTTTTCTCTTAATTAGTCTTCAGATCTTTTATCAAGGTGAACCACATCGACTTAATTAGGTATGCACGTTTCAACAGCTTCACGAATGCAAGGTCGTAGAATGTTGACTCGGATACTGAGATAGAACATAAGGGGTATATGCAAAGAATATCGTTGAACCGCCCATGTGTGCAAAATGATCGTAAACGACATCGCGATATCTGTCACCAACACTTCAATGAGTCCCACCCGAAGCACCGGGCATCACTGTGTCCGGCGTCTCCTCTGCCTCTTCGTCCAGCCGCTCTCTTTCTGAAGTCTTACTCATCCAAAAGACATACCCAACAAGCACTATGCCAACAAGTAAAGCAAGGAACAGTAGAATCAAATTGACAGGTAATGGATCCCGATGAAAAGTCTTATGTGTCAAAGCATCCAATCCTGCTTGTGAGAAGTTGAGTAAGCCAGCCATGCAGATAATGAGACCGTACACTTTGCCAAATGTGTGATAGCCGAAAACCTTTCCGGCGTAATCAGAGACCGCCGTGTAGTAGAGCGGCCGATAGAGAACAAAGAGAGCGATGTTGGCATACGCCGCCCAAAGGTAGGGCAAGCATCCCAGCACGCCGATGGTACTTGCTACAACCACCAGTAGACTGAGCGTGAAAGTCGTGCTCGTGTTGTCGAGGATAAGTCCAATAAAAGGTATACTAAGCAGACCTCCCACAGGCAAAGCAATGTCGAAGACGTGGTTCACATGCTCAGCTAGCGCATCGCTATGAAGGATATACTCGTATTGTGTAGTGACCGTAGCAACGAAGTAATTGATCCTTGTCATCTGGATCACAGTGAAGAGAGCGATGAGCCAGAACCAAGGTGTTCTGATCTGCTGCAGCGCTGATCGACCGTGAAGGACACCCCAGACACCGCTAATATTCTTCTTTTCCAACTCTTGCTCTTGTTGCTCGTTACCTGACTTGCCGAGGAGAGAAGTCATCTCTGACACAGCGCTTTCACGACGCTTTATGCGCTGTTCATGATCTCTACGCCCTCTCGCCGAGTCCTCGGTCCCGTATTCAGTAGTCCCGCTGTCTTCTGATGGATTTTCCACTTGCGTAATGAGTTCGCCGAGAGTCTTGTAGGAATTGGCAGGCATAACAAAAATTTGAACAAACATGATGAATACAGGCACAACGAGGTACATCAGAAAGAATCTTTGCGGTGTGAATGATCTGTTCGACGCAGAGTAGATGAGCCGAAAGAAGAGAAAAATGGCACTCGAGGAGTCGAAGGCACCAGTAAGTAGAGCAAGTATGAGTCCGGAACGCTGGGGGAAGGTATTCGATAATTGAAAGGAAGAGATGAAGACAAACGGGCCCCCGAGGGCAAGGAAAAGGTAACCCGGGATGTAGGCGTCGAAAGGTAGCTGTGCAGCAAAAGCCATGAGGAAGGTACCGATAGTCAGGAGTATGCAGCCGATGAAGCCACTGACCCGGGGACCGTATCTGTCCAGGATGGTGCCGACTGGAAGGGCGCAAACGTTTGTCGCCACGGCTGCAGTAGTGAACATGACATTGAGCCTGGAGAGCATTCATCGTTAGAGGCTTGATCTCCACCTCACCTTGCATTAACCGTACCTGATCTCCTGCTCGTAGCAAGTCCTCTCACTTATGCCAATTTCCTCTTCTGAACAGAATTGCCTGTAGACTCCCTCCTCAACCAAGACTGGCTTAAGTGCAGCGTATCCAAAGACGACACCGGCGGAGAAAAGACAGTAGGTGACAGCGATCGCGACCTGGAGTATCCTCTTGCCTTTCGAGACCTCGAAAGCTCCCACCGGCTCCTCTTTTGCTGGGGGGCCCCACGACCCTACTGGGTTGAAGGACATCTTTCTGTGCTCGGACCTTGCTGGGGACGAGCCTCGCACTTGCTCGTACGAGCCCATAGAGCTCACACGTTGTAGCGACATCTTAGCTAGACAGTATGAGCAATGAGGTAGAAGAAGCTATGTGCAAGACTTGACATATATTGACCGCGGTTGCTCAAATACGTTCAAAAGTCTGACAGGCGAGAAACGACAACACTGCATATTGGTCTTTTAAGCGGGTATCAATAACAGCATGATAACCAGTCCTTGTTCACGCGATCGCCAGAAGCTGAGCGGCCTTTTGAACAGTGAGAAGGATGGGAGAGACAAGAACGAGCAGAGCTTGGCGGCGGGGTCTCCATCTATCAGCGAGCGGATAGGAGCGGCCTAGGCCGCTACTAGAGCTAGCGCCAGTATTGGGAGATAAGCGAGTTAGAGTCCTAAGAGAGATGGTATGATGTGGATGTCTAGCATCAAGTGCGCCTCCAAGGCCGAACTCAGGTCGAGACAACCGAAGCGAGATCAAGGACAAGGTCATACCGACGAGACGAAGTAAAGGCTTGACTTAGTGGATCGAAGTTGTGAGGTGAAAACTCGAGTGGGACCATATCTCGACGTAGCTTCGAAACGGTATGGCTCTGGGACATTTGTATATATGAGAGAGCAATGCCATAAGCAAGCAAGCTGGCAACAAGTCGGTTGTGGCGGTCACTATCTCCTCGACGGAGAGCCGGAAAATTGTATGCTTTAGCGGTTCGTCAGTTGAACAGGCGACAATCATTCTGTCGAAACCGAGCACGTAAGAAACCGAAGTGCCGATTCTGCGCCAGCGTGTTTGATGAGAATGATCAAAGAGCAGAGCTTCTGGTATTTCGTGACAGTGTCTAAAAATCTAAATCTTGCCTTGCGTCGACCGTTAGATGATCAAATTGACATCAGCACCCAGGTTCCAAGACTCAGCGTTATTCCTAACAATGCGTTGCGGAAATCCTTAGGATAGAGCTAAAGGTCAAGTACCCTCCTGATGCACGGGACAAGCACCCGGACCTTTCGTATCCCACCATTGCCGTATACATGTCTGCAGCATCATATCAGAATCTTTTTCACAGGGTCAGTTACATTTCTCGAAGTAGACTCACCCTATGAAATTTGCACAAACACTCCAACCGTCCCATCTCGTCCCCCACAGCAAATTCTTCAAAGCATATCACGCACTCCTGAGCTCCCCCTCCATCCTCGCCCACGCAGTCTTTCTCGCTGGCATGATACACCAGCATACCAGCGACTCTCCTTCGCTGCTGGAAAGATGCAGATGGCATGTCACTGGAACCCGTTGACACGGGGTGAGCTGCGGGTATAAGACGCGGCCCAGCTGCTTGAGAAGGCGCCGTTGCGCTTGCTGCTACGGCTGTCCCTGGTGCTACCATAGGTGGGGGATGATTTGCCCTTGGACCCGAGGAGGAGAAATGAGTCTCAATGCAAGATTGAACGTGAGCTTCGCGGGCCACTTCTGAGCCGTCTGGGCCTTTAGGTGGGAGAGCTTGGTGGCAGATCGGGCATTCGTCTTCCTCTCGGATTTGAGGCTGCGGTGCTGAGCGCTGTGTTGGCGTTTCAAGATCAGGTATCGGGCGATGTCGAGAAGAGGATGGAATAATTCCCGCAGAGGCATGTTGCCGATGGCGAGGGTAAGCGGCACGATCCTGTAACAGTGATGAAAGACGGCGCTTCGTCTGTTAGTACAGAACACGTCATGAAGAGTTGAAATCTCACTTGATGTGCAGTCTGATTGGGCGCTGATCCGAAGATCGTTGAATACCCTGGAGGAGTCAGGGGTGACTCTGCAAGCCTCGGTGCATGACTGTGTCGTACACTCGTCGAAGTATTAGTATTGAGGCCTGGTAGCGCCATGGGTTGAAATGCGCTTCCATCGAATCGTGGGGGATGGCCGTGTCGATACTCTGAGCGGCCGGAAGAGAATCGTCTCATCAGACCGGGCTGTTGGCAATCATCAGAAGCCGTCAAGCTTGGAACCGAGGGTCTGTTGTCAAGAGAGGATATCCGGTCTGGTCTCGGGAAAGGGCCAGGAGGCTGAACCCCGGACGGACAGAATGGAAGATGAGGTAGTGGATTAGGATCAGGCACGCAAGGATTGCACAATCTGACCTCCTGTCCACCGCCCAAGGCAGGATCAATTCTATAGTCTGAACTTTGTGGTCTTGCGTCCGGAGGCGGCAATCCATCATCCGCCTCACTGTCACCAGTCAGGTCCACAAGATCCACCCCTGTGTTGACTGGATCAGTTGGGCTTTGGGGAGCTTCCTCCGGCGGATGCACAATGAATTGCCTGGGTATAGTAATGCGATGTGGAGAGCAATTCGCACATACGACCCGTCCACATTTCCTACAATGATGTTTCCGATACCAGAAGCTGAAAGCCGTCTTGCAAATTGGGCACTTCGGTACTTCAATATCTGGCTCCCACCGTGGGAGTGTAATCTCACAACTCCTTCGGTCACGCGAGGTATCTATGCTTGATCTCCGTGGTAGTGGACGATCTGCGATTCTTTGCGTAGAGGAATTGTTTCCACCGGGCGGAGGAGGCGCTTCAACAAAAGGCCGATCACGCATATCCATTATGGAATTCTGCCTCGAGCGACCTGACGGTGGCACGAACGACAGGCTGCTTGATGTCCTTCTCCCAGATTGCCCTTCCGAATGTTCTGAAAGTCTCTTCCTTCTATCCGCTGCTATCATGGCGACTCTGTTGGCAGCTAGTTGCGCCCGGCTTGCAGAATCTTGTCTTCCGCTCGACGGGTTTCTCATGAGTCGCATCCACGATTCCCTTTCCATGGCCGCTGTAGCCTTGTCCGAAGATATTCTGCTTCTTGAGTCTGCTATATTCTCCAGCAGATCACTATCACTGTGCTCCCTTCTCAGCAGACCCCCACTCCTTCCTACGTTGGGCTCGGGGTGGCCATGCACAGCCTGCATAGAGTTTGTGCGAGGAGGATGTCCATGATGTAGACGCTGAGAAGGTAGCGTAAAGCTTGAGATTCCAAAAGACGGATCCATGCAGTGTTTGGAGGCCAAACGCGGCCTCTTGAACGGGCGTTCCCCAGGTGAGGCTGGGAGGTTGTGCAGACTTGCCCACTGGTGGCGATGGTTCTCCAGCTTGATTGCCTTAACGGCAAGAACAATATGTAGCTCGGCGTTAGCTGGTACTGTTCTCTAAGTAGAGTAGAGAAAGGCTGGAGGCCGGGTCCTGTGGCTGGTAGAATGACTGTTGGCTTGCTGGCCTTCGAACAAAAATATCTCGGGAATGCGTTTGCGTCACTGTCAGCTTCGATAGGTGTGATGTCCTCAGTTAGGCTAAGATATAGATCAGGGCGGATCAAATGGGCACGGGTTTAGCTTGCAACGTTGTTGTCACGACGAGCGATGTTGTTAAAATCTGAGAGACCGTAATTCGACTTCAAGCCGTAGTCCTGGATCAAGGGGCGCCGCACCACATGAGCGCAAATAACGCATAACGGAGGTCAACGCGTAGTTTGGAGCTGGATGAGTTGGCGGCGGCTAGGCACATTGGACGCGATCAAGATTGGAATCCCAAAAATGAACAAACACTCTAGGGTATCAGAACTTGCTACTACTAATTGAGTCAAGTAGAACAAGAAAGTATTTGCTTGGGGGTCTTCATTATTATGTGGATGCTAAACTACGGTTACCTTGATTCCCTTCCATGCTCGTAAACCCTCGAGCTATGTCACAATTAGAGCCTAATCTACAATCTACTTCCCAGCCTGAAAGCCGTCCATATGCACATCCATATGCTCGAAACGCCCCATATGCCATGCAGCGCTAAATGTATGCCCCATATGATTTAGAAAGAATAACGCCACCAGACCTTTCGCATATTAAAGGAAATTCGTTGCCTAGTAGAAATGGGTGTGCATTGGAGGATTACCGAGGAAGACATTCGCTTCTAGAGAGCATGAGGCTCTCCAACATCGGGGCTGACACTCCTTCGGCCATAGCTGTTGACAAGTTCGGCGCTAGTACCAAGCATCTGGGGATCACCAGCCCTTGCTGTGTGAATGTTATCACTAGCACGGTGTTGCTGCACGTAGCCCATGCTTGAAGGTCTGTCATTTCGAAGATCGGGAGCTAGGGAACCTAGGGCAGATGAGGAGTGTCTTGCATGGCCGACGGGGTCATCACTCTCTTGAGTACCGGGCGAGAATATACTCGAATTCATTGAAGCATTCCCAATTGAATTGTGGGTGTCTTGCGAACGAGAAGTTTGATGTTTGGAACTGAAGGGGAGGCGCCTGATATGATCTTCTTGGGGCTGAAGAGTGGTTTGAGGCTGGGCGTAAGGCTCACCGGGTCTGGTTGAGCGTTGAGGAGTTGTTGGTGGTGAGGCCGCTACCGTTGATAGTCTTTCCCCGACTGTGTTCAAATCAGTCGTAGAATCGCGCCTTGAGCTCTTTCGAGGAATGTTTGGAGGTCTCATGCTTCTCCGTGTGTTTTCGCGGGTAGGCCGCGAACTTGCTTTTGAGGCGATCCGACTTGGTAATTCGATGCCTCCCGGTGTTTCAATCGTCGGTAAAGTGGGTGGAAAATGAGAGACCTGGCTTTCTGGATTCTGGTGCCACTCTCCGTCAGACACAGAGCCGTCATCGTTGCGTTCATCATCGGTGGTTAACGGGCTCGAATTCTCATCCTCGGGCAGATGCCGAGTCCCTGCTCCAATGGCGTCGCCTTCGTCGCTCAATGCAAGGTCCCGAGATCTCTCTGGCTGAGCGGCTCCAGGCTCGTCAGAGTAGGGAGCATCTTCGTCGGGTATAGCTACACCGGATGGCGTTCGTCGCCCCGTTGCAGGTGCCCTCGAGCTTCTGACGACCTCGAAGCCTTTACCCTTTTCTTTAGTCTTGCCGCCAAATAGACTCTTGATCCATCCTGAAGCAGAGATTACTGCTCCAGTAGGGTCAGCGGGTCCCGTCTTGAGCCTTCGAGTTGGCTGATTTGACAATGCAGGGCCTCTAACCCCATAATAGAAGTCAACCTCTCTCGTGGCGTAGTCAGTCTTTGACTGTCGTGGGTCATCGCCATCAGAATCAGAACGATCTCTATTGCCGCCTAAGTAAGCTGGGATTGGTGTTCCACGTCCAGACGCTGGTGGGCCCTCGGCGATGGGCTTGGGCGACCCCTCCAGGTCAGGACTATGATGACTCCACCTCCTGTTGGCCCAGTCAGCCGTACCCCAAGATGTTTGGGTTCGCTCATGAGGCGAGTCTGTATCTAGAGTGGTCCTCCTCGCCCTTGGCTGACGATAGTATGGATCGGCAGCCTCGGCGCTGCGAAGATTGACTATGCCCCCACCAGATCCACCATGGCCTGCGACTTGGCTTCCACCGGGAAGGTAGGAGAAAGCACTCGCTCCGCCAGAGATGGGTGTATCTCCCGTTCCACCCGCGCTCCCAGCTGAATCAAGTCCGACGCTCCGGCGGTTGTCTCCTGCGCCTTGCCTGTTTAGCAAGATGGCTGAGCTTCCCGAAGCGCTCCTTGATCGGCCACCATTCCATTGCAAAGATTTTTGGTCAGACTCCTGGGTTAGTATGGCTGCATCGGAGCCTACACTGTGTCGAGCTCTACCTCCGCGTCTAGGGTTCCTTCTCGAAAGTTGCCGCATTCCGAAGACCTTTACGATGAACACATAATTAGCCTTCCCATCTCTAAGCATGTCATGCCTGTATAAACTCAAAACACAGGAAGTAAGTACCTTTACGAGACCACCTCTGGCTGCTCCTCCACCAACACCATCCTCACCTCCTGCGCCTGCCAGTCTAGCCAACACTTCGATGAGCGTTTGGCACGCATTGAGGAAGAAGCCGAAAACGAGCACCATACCATGCACTAGAAGGATGATGTATCCTATCCAACCCCTCGGCGTATCTTTCACGCTCAATGAAGGCAAAAAGGCTGTACTTAGCAGAATGACCAGAAGTCTAATGACTGCAAAAATGGTGTGAAACGTATTCATTGAAGTTGGAGAGTGAAAGGGACGAAAGGCATTGAGCGTTAGTATCATGATGACTTCGCAGATAGCCAGCAAGACTAATTGAGCAATGCCAGATGGCTGGACAGCTCCGATTGCTATGCCTCGAATGAACGTAAGCATCACGGGTACGAGGGCGAAAGTGGCCGCATTGTCGGAGTAGGTGTTGTAAAGCGGCCCATAAAACAAGACGGTCGGCAGATCGTCAAATAAGTAGGATCGTGGACGTGTGGTCGCTATAAGCCATAAGACGTACCCTGCGAAGCAAACCAGGAAAACGAGCAGAACAGCCGCAATCCCAACTGTCGTCCCAGGAGAGCGCGAAGCAATGACTAGCTGATATGTTGACAGCGACACAACCGGCAGGAGGAAGTAGTTGAA
>JAABUL010008595.1_pt1 | contig 10295 bp, 10 predicted proteins | sample 5559151 | NCBI WGS metagenome assembly JAABUL01 (sample SAMN10711876, study PRJNA513368) | rock metagenome | isolation source: Antarctica rocks | place: Antarctica: Victoria Land, Pudding Butte sud | reverse complement strand
TGGCTGCCACTGGAGGTGCGGCTGAGGGTGTATCTGTAGGTTCCACAATAGCTGGCCTAACAGGTACTGAGGTGGGTGCTGCTGGGGGTGCTACCGGCCCTGCTGTTGGTCCAGCTCTAGTCAGGCTGGACAGGAAAGCTCGGCGCCTTGCACACATGGAGGAAGGAGCTGGATTCATGAGTTTGTCAGCCCTGAGTGGCTGCACTGGTGGGTGCACAACCTGAAGGCACCAGTGACAGCAAAATGCTTAGGACTTCATACAAAAGGTTTGCAATCTGGTGCTTGCTGATATGGCATTCAGCAACCTGCAGACATACACAGCTCTTCGGACTGAAGCAAGCTGCACTGGATGGCATACATCAGTTGTGCTGCAGAGCACCAAAACCATCTAGCGCTGTCTTGCAGGCCTGCAGCCAAACTGAGCAGCATTGCGGTTACTCATACTCCATAGCAAACATTGGCATAAGCCTGCTGGCACACACAGACTGTTTGTGCCAATATACGTATTCAGACAACGAGAGCTATTTGTATGTTGAGGTAGATGCAAACAGCAAGTTGTGTGTGCAACTGGTTGGCAATGGCTGGCATGGTAGGACGGTCAGCTGCAAAGACAGGGCGGTCCTCTAAGCTCCGGGCTGCTGCCTTAGGAGGCTCCCGTTATGATCGCTGCAAAGCGTAAACTTTTCTTTCTTTCAGGGCGGTCCACTGGGATTGCAGCAGGTATTTCTGGGATCCCTACCTGTGCCTCTGTGATGACAGCAGCAGCTTTTTATGGGTGCACAGCAGCAGATGGCTGCTCCACTGCACGCTGCACTGTGCCAGGGCGGCCAGCAACATGACCACGCTGGCTTTGTTGAACCGCTGGCCCCTCCCTCAGGCTGGACCTCTGTCCAGCTTCCTTCTCAGAGGCCTGCAGGAGCAAGCATGCTCATCCTGCAGCTGTACATTCTGCTGTGCATTTTACGATTGCTGCAATGCTGCTTGGTAAACTTGACATGCAACATGGCACGCATCATCAGCTGTAAATGCATTGGAGTGCACGACATGTGTACTCGAGGTCCCTTCATCGTCCAGTCTCTGCGCACTTGTTCCGACATCCTGTTTCAGGCACCTTATTTGGAGCTCCATATCAGGGGGCACATACAAGTCTCTGCGCTCTTGTTCTGACATAATGTTTCAGGCATCTTACTTGAACCAGGTAATATCAGTGCATTTTGACAATGTCAAAACTGGATTATGAAGGTACTCCAAATCAGGTGCAAATTTGCACCTGATGTGGATGTCAGCTTGGACCAGGTCCTACAGCACAGCAGGAAGCATAAGGACGCCGCATACACATTTGAATTTTAACAGTTTCAGGCAGCCAGAGTATTGCAGACAATTCAAAGTCATATCAGTGCACAGATCGCGCAAGCAATGGAAATAGGCATAAAACACACCTCAGTGGCCAGGTTCTCCTGTGAGAAACCTGTTGTTGCAGAAGCTTCAACAACAGCTGTGCAGCAGGCAATCTGCAGGCAATCAGCAATCAGACGAGCACTCCATTGCGTTCTTGACGTTGACAATGTGCGCCTCACCGGACAACGCGATGTGAATCGGCAACTGACAGAAGTAGAAGCAGGCAGCTTACCTCAACACCTGATAGCTCGGTGCCCGACATTCTAGCTCGATGACGGGAACCCGGTGCCTTACGCAAAGCACGCGGCTTGTCAGCAGTAATGGAACAAGACTGTACAGAGAACAGTCACTGTGGCAGCTGTACGGAACAGTGCGTGCAGAGATTTACCGCCTGTTTGACCCTATCGGAGTCTGGATCTCCCTTTGGTGTGATGACTTGCCGACACTGCATAAACAGGTGAGAGCTTTAAAAGAGAGAAGCACAGCTGCCTCTCTATGCTTGTGTGCATGTGTTGGCCAGCAAGGCTAAGAGCTCTTGAGTTACCCACCTTGTAGACTGTAAGGCTGCTGGCGGCCAGCAACCCTGGCAAGTCAGCTCGTACAGTATGTGGCTTCAGCCTCCAGCAGCAGTGACAAAGCAGAGTCCGCAGGACGGCGCGCTTGCGATGGCTTCGATCTTGCCGATCCGCGCTTTGCCAGGCTTTATAGGCAGGTCCAACAGCTCGGACTCAAGTTGCAGTACATTACACCTGTTGAGCTGCCGATTGACTCATTGACAACGACTCATGAGGTCGATCAATGAGGCGATGCTGTCAGAATTCGGAACTTCCATGCAGCTGCAAGTGCGCTGATGCGCGTAAATATGCAAGCTTGACTGGTCATGAGCGATGGCAGAAGAAACTGTAGCGTCAAGTCGCCTTGTTAGCCAAAAAATGTTCATGCCATGCCATGCCATGCCCTGCCGTGCCCTGCCAAGCCATGCCATAATGCTTTAGATGCCATGGCATATGCGCAAGTCGGTATGGCTCATGTGTGTATGTACAAGCATGTATGTACACCTGCTGCTGCTGCTCAAGTGCTGCTTTGTGCATGCATGCAAAATTTGATTTAGTGCTCTCTGACAAGTCTGCATGCCATGCAGTGCACTTGTGCAATTCAATGGTGTCAGGCTGATACTCAAGCTCGATGTAGACCTTTGTGACAGTATCATATCATATTACTGAGCAGGCTTGCACAGACAGAGGGCAGAGACTTCAAATTACTTTTCACATGTGCTCACTCACAGCTTAAGATTGGACAGGCTCACATCACAAGCTGACGATCAAAACTGTCATCAGCGAGCATGCTTCAAAAGCAAGCTCATAATCAGAACTTCAGGATTGGCTTGCAAGCTGGCTATCATGTTTTAAATGCATTTCAAATTTGCGCGTCAACATCAATACAAATCAGACCCTGGTGACTTTCAATGTATTTAGCCATGCATGCATGAGTATTGATGTAGCAACAGTGGGGAGATAAGTCTGCAAAACGGAGAGGTAAGCACCTGCAACGCTTTATTCTAGTTGTGAAGTGACTTGCTAAGGTACCTGAACTTCTGATGTGCAACAGCAGCTGGATCATGCCATCTCACGACATCACACGCCAAGGCACATCAATGTGAAGGCGGCAACATTACATGCTATGCAACTGGGAGGGTGCTGATCAAGCTTTATTCTGTTCTCTTATCGTCAAGACCCAACTCATGTAATATTTCAATCTTGTGCAGCCAGTGCACGCAGCTCGTCAAGTAGCCCTGTAGCGCCTAGTCTGCTTGTCTGAGGACTCAGGAGCCTGGTTGTCATGTCCCACAGCTGCTGCAGCTTGGGGTGGTGGTTGTTTGTCACCAGGTGGTACCAGTGAGCTTGCTCCCAAATGCACAGGGCCGCTCAGGTTCCAGGAGTCTGCACCAAAATGATGTCATATCATGTCAACATCAGACTATATTTACATTACATTTCATCATCTTACATGAGATTGTAATATATATTGGTGTTAATGTACTATGTTGCGCTTTGCCTGACTTGTCTCACAGCATGACACTGACACTACATATTCTCACCGCAATGGCCTCTGACATGATTCAGAACTTCTTGGCAGTATGGATGGCTTATATTTACACACAGGCAAAGAGGAACCTTTGCATCATAGCCATGAAACAGATGATTACTGATGCACAACAGGCAGACATCCTTGCGGGCAGGTATTGTCTGCCACTGATTCACCAGTGCTGCATGATGCTGAAGCAGGCACTGATTGAGGGTTTAGAGATGAATATTGAGGTAACATGTTGGCATCGTCTGCCATTGAGCTTACCAATGCTGCATGACGCTGAAGCAGGCACTGCTTTAGGGTTGAGGGAGCAGTACTTAGTGTTGTTTGCCATTGATCTTAACATTGCTGCATGGCGCTGAAGCAGGCACTGCAGCATGCCGCCTGCATCAGCCTCCTGCTGAGAGGTTGCAAAGGGGTCTTCCCCAGTCATGAGCCATGCCAGTATGCAGCCAATGCTCCAGGCATCCTGAGCCCAGAAGTCTATCTCATTAAAGGCCTCCCAGCTGGGGTCGGCCATGAAGGCCAACACCTCAGTGGCTGCATAAGAGGGGGATGACTGGATGTTGCCCATCTCTGGTTCTGCAATCAAAGCAGGCATGTTTAGGTGGTGCTTTGACTGTGGCTGCTATGAAGAAAAAGGCAAAGCAAAGGCCAAGGGAAGACCACAGCAGTAATGGCAACATTTGCTGCTCGTAGAAGGTGATGTATGTGTGCACACGCACAAATGCCATTCATACCTGCTTTGCCTGCTCATGTACAAATACCATTCATACATGCTTCGCGTAGGTATTAATGTGCTGGACATTCTGCCATCAGACTTGAGATGCATGTTTCTGCATTTCCTTTAGATGTTTTTGGAAGAGATCTCACTTGACAATGTCAGAAGGTTGAGATGCCAACACATACCAGAAGCCTGCTCAAAAGCAGTGCCATAGTCTACAATACAGGAGTGTGGCAGGCCGTTCTTCATCTCCATGCACAGGTTGTCAGGCTTCAGGTCCAGGTGAGCCCATCCAAACTTGTGCAGGTTGACTGTACCCTGGAAGACAGCATGGCAGTTCAGACAGGACGGCCGACTAGTGTAATGTGTCAAAACAGCATTCTGATGCAGGCTTCAACATGATTCAGTTGATAGAGACGCACTGACAAACAGGCTTCGTGTCTACAGGGTGCTACACTTGCAACGGTCTTGACGTACAGTCTGGTGTCAGTATTGAGCGCTCAGGCTGGGAAAGCAAGAGGAAGCCAGCAAGGTCCAGACAAGCAGTGCAACATGAATGCCATGACTCTACATCTCTTGCAATACATAATCAAGACTGTATAAGTCTGTAGGCTAAAAGCTCACCTCAACAACTCCAAGCAAGGTATGAATGCGAACTGACAGGTAGTTGTCGAAGGCAACAGCTGTTGTGCAGCTGGCACGCAGCTCATCAAAGTACTGGCTTGCATTGATGCTCTGCAGAAACCTGCAGCACGTATAGGTTTCAACTGATCAGTCCAAGCCCCTTGACTAGTCAGAATCACAGCAGCATGAATAGTTATGCTTTGATGTATGCACTTGAATTTGGCAAGATACTTTGATGAATTACAAACATCTGATATAAGTCCCCAGGCATGTTTAAGTTGAGATGTGCACAAGAAATGGGCAGTTCTCAACTAGAAAGTGATGCTTCTGTGTACCAAAGAGCTTACAGTGGCGTTGCAGTGGCTACTTTCTGGTGTTGTCATGCATGATGTTGCGTTGCATATGAGCACTCCCTTGTCTGCTGACATGCACATGACAAATTGTGTATGCAGGTGGCGATGCAATACCTCGTGGCGATGCAATACCTCATGGCAATGAAATTCTTCTCTTGACCATCCACATCAAAGGTATCCACAAAGAGGAGAGTAGAGGTGTGATCTGTTCCTCTCACAGCCTCCATGACTGCAGTCTCTCGGCTTGCTTGGTAGACCGCCAAGGGGTCAACATGGGGCAGAACCTTGACAGCAACAGGAATCCAGATGCCAGAAGCATCCTGCGTCTGTGCACTGCATGCACAGGAAGAGGGTCACATGCAAGAGGGCCCCATAAGGGCGAGGTTTTTTGTCCTTCTTACACCGCGCTTCGCACCAATGTCATTCAATACAGACAGTACTACAAAACTACATCACCACAGATGATCTCCTGCACTATGATGCTTGTCTGTGAGTCAAGCATGCTTGTATGTACGACTCCTCATCAGAGCTGCATAACACCGACGGGCAGGTGTGGAATGACAGAGCAGGGCTGAAAGGCAAAGGCTCAAAGGGAAAGGCAAGCAAGCAGAAGCCACAACTGCTGCTGCTAAGATTGCGCTTTGCGTTCAACACAGCACATTTGTGCACTACATGTCTGCAGAGTCACTTACTAGGAAACTTGGCCCTGCGCTCCATTGCCAAAGAGGCTAATGGCTTTTAATGCTTCATTATGCAAACTGATGCTTAGCCAAGCTAACAAGCTAATGAAGGCAGAATAATCACCAGCAGGCTGGCCAGGCTGGCAAACAATTTACCTGAGATGTGTTTGCGTGCTGCCTGGTATCAGGCCAGAGCCAGGTGTAGACAGCCTTGCAGGGGTACGGTGTCAAGTACCAAAGCAGCTGCAGTGATTCCTTCTTGAGCTGGGTCCAAATGTCAAAGAAGATCATTCGAGCACGTGAGGACAAGTCAAGGAAGACGTGGGCCCATGAGTTGAAATGCTGGCAGACGTTGTTGAAGCTAGTTAAGGCATAGCAAGTCATCCTCCTTGGTGTTGTGATGATAGTCAGTGCAAGACTGAGCCACCAATTGATAGCAGCATTGCAAATGTGTGCAATATCGGTTAACAACGTGACTAGGCACAGGAAGAGGTCAGCACAGACTACAAAGGGGTAGGACAAGAGTCTGTAGGCATAAATCCAGCCTGTCCAGCAATAACTGACGAGCGCGCTGTATCTCCTGATGAACGTACCATAGCAGACCCTGAAAAGATTGAGTACTGTTTGTGTTGCTTGGTGTGCTAGGGTTGTCAAGTAGTGGCCAGCGGACTACAGCAAGCAGACGTCACCGTAGCCAGCACATTACAGCACAACAGTGGAATAAACCACACAGTATTCGCAAAGGGACCCATGGCGGTGTCTCGACCGCGTCCAGCGGTGCAAACTCAATGGAAAATACTGCAAGGAGCACAAGAGAAATTGAGCGAGTGTTGGTGTACAGCAGAAATCTCAAGGTTGGGTTCGGAGCAACGACATGAGCACCGAGGCACCGAGGCTTAAGAGCAGCCCTCCGGCGGATTGCCTTTGAGTGTCTCTTCGGTGCTGCAGACAGAGGGTCAGCGCGACCAAGTGGAATACAAGTGGAATACTTTGATTGCTTGCAGGCGGTACAATGCGAGATGTGGACGTGCAGCTCGAGGTCTGCAGTATGCGCTGTTTGTTGACAACTTGTTCTGCTTAGCGCTGCGGCGGAACACACTGCTGAATGCCGTCCGCAGGACTACAACATACTGTGGTTGAAAGAAGTCGATGATGACGTCTCGACTAGATCGATCTTTAGGAATTTCTGCCAAGCACACGGACTCGATCCAGCGACTTGCCGGCTGAGCCACAACGGGGTGCCATTAGCAGATCAAGCAATTGCACAGGTGTGCGGCCAACAGGACCAGTACGTACAGCAGACTAAACTGGAGCCGAAAAAGCGTGTGATTATGTGCCTGCCGCAGGTGGAGCCTGACTTGACCTCGACACTTAAGCTGACAGTGGCATTCAAGTGCACCAACGCCTTCAGCGCCTGGCAGCGGCTCAATCTAGCGGAAAGTAACATGGGACACGGCACATCTGAGCTATGGCTTCATCTGGCAGAAATTCTTGCCACTGAATGTGGTTGGTCTCTGCTTGAGATGGACAACCAACTAGATGCCTTTGTGTCTGTGGCACCTTTAGATGCTCTTCCAGATGCCATGATGAATGACAGTACCCGGCGTATCTATTGGTGGGAAAGCGTCAGCAAGCCATCCAGACCACTGATGCTGCTGTTAGACACCTACATGCATGCTCTTGGTATGCATCACCTAGACGACGACCCAAAGACTGCTGCCATGCAGTCTGTGACATCTTGCACCAACTACATCAGATCCCGCCAGCCTAGCGGGAAACCTTCTGACCGGGATTTGCTGATGTCCTTAGTGCCTGCCGGCTACATCACCTACCTCAGATCTGCGCTGCTTCTGATCAAGCTGATATCCATTTTGTCAAGTCTTCCATCAGAGGACAATGAAGTTGTGTTCCAGAGCACGGAGCTCCTCTGTTCAGCCTTGACCACACTTTGCTCCAAGATGCAGGGCATGGACAACGCCAGCTCAGGCACGCTGGAGTTCGTTGGATTCAGCCTTGAGGATGGCCATTTGTATGTGCAGAAACTGTCCGTGCTAGTGTTGCAACTGGCTTTGCCAGTCTTCAAACAGCTGATCAAGACAAGCAAGGAAACAGCTTCTGTTGGAGCAATCTGTTGCTGCTCCGTCTTTCATGCGCTGCATCCGATCAACAGGCTGAATCGTCACAAGACCATTGCTGTCAAGCTTGCTGGTTCAGGTGCGCTTGGGTTGCTGTCACTCTGTGCTCTTCTGGCAACTCTAAGTAACCCAAGATCTGACACTTGTCTGTGTCAAATTTGGGTGCTGCTTCGCTGTGCTCTTCTGGCAAACCTGATCAGTTGAAGATCTGGCACTTGTCTGTGCTGAAGTTTGGGTGATGTGTCTTTGTGCTCTTCTGGCAAGTCCTGAGGAACTCAACATCTCACACTTGTCTGGGCTGAACATTACACTTATGATGTTCCCTGATTATGAAAAAATCACAATCACACTTCCCAGCTGTATCATACATTATGTGTGACCATATGGCCAATAGTCCCTGGCTCCCCATGATCCTGTTGTTGGTTATCAACTGCTGCTTAGTGCAGGCGTTGTGACGGCTGTATTGGCAAGCCTGAGTATAAGCAGAGAAGCAGCCAACAAGGCTGTTGACTTCATCGGGCTACTGCTGTCACACAAGCTCCCAGCTGAGTTGGTAGACTCAACAGAGGCTCTGCTAGTCCGCCTGCAAGCTGTGCATCGCATAGCAAACCTGCTCTGTCCACCGTCTCCATTCAAAGAGGAAGCCGTACACGCCAAAGGTATGGAAGTGGCAGCCTTTTCTTTTAGCTTGCCATGCTGTGCTGTGCTGTGTCATGCCGTGCTGTGCTGTGTCATGCCGTGCTGTGCTGTGCTGTCCTGTGGTCACGCTGTGTCATGCTGTGCTGTGCAGTGCTGAGCCATGTTGTGTTATGCTGCCTCTGCGCTGTGCATCGCTGTGATGCTTTACGCTGTCATGCATGATGCATATGCTGCCAGGCAAAGTACTTGCGTCAACTTGTTGCCCTGTTGATGCCCAATCTTGAATACCAGAGATTGTGAGCAACAGGTTGCGTCAAACGTATAGATAGCGAATTCAGCCCAAACCAAGGTGCCGATGAGGTCAATGGTTGCGTGCCATAATTGTCAGCGTTGAATCAGTGATATGTCTGCTATGTTGCAGTTGTGGAGGTGTACCCCAAGGAGTGGCATTACAAGGAATTAGGCGACCCTGTGCCACGCATGACTAATGTGGCCAAGATGATCAACAGGCTGCTGGTGCGCAGCCCTGCACCCTCAGACCCCACCCAAGCCCTTCCAACCCCCACCCCTGCTGCTTGGGATTTCATAGAGCTGACACATGACAAGGTGCAGACTACGCATGAATGGCTTTGGAACAGAGATAAGGAAGCCAACCAGGATGGAGGCAGGAACAATGTGCAGCGTCTTAGCACGGAGCTTTTGGAGATGACTAGTAATCTGATTGGTGGTCACATGCCCAACTTGAAGCTTGATGTTGCTGAGCTCATGAGGTAAGCTACATGCGTGCTTATAATGGGTACATCACAATGCAACATCCGGCTTAGGTTCTGTGTACATGCATGTACAGCACAGACTGAATTTCTAGTGTATGTGGCATGTTAGCTTAGTTGCGCGACCCAGCAATAGCTCAGATCATAACCCCTGTATGTGCTTGGCGGCCACCTGCCAAGTGATTGTTTCCTCAGCGGATTGCCTGCACTAAGCCAGAGTTTGCTATCTTGACTCCAGACGTAATTCTGTCAGATCAGCATCATCGCAAGGAGAGCATGGAACATACAAAATGGGTGCAGGTCAAATTTGCTGCCTTTGCTGGAGACTTGGGCTCCCGTCCAGAACGCGGCGAAGCCATTGAAGAACATGGGCTTTGCCTATGTTAGGAGACTAGGGAGGGACCCATCCATTTTGGCTGTGACGGTCAATACACGGGCTCATGCTGCAAAGGAGCAAACGAAGGATAAAGCAAAGGGCAAGGGAAAGGCCAAAGGGTTGCCCAGACAGCAGAAGATTGAATGCCATGGCTGTGACGCCTGCTATGATTTGGATTGGCAGTTCAAGATCAAGACAGTTGCTAGGCTGTGGAGCATGTTCTGTGAGTGCTTCTTCACTTCAAACTTGTTGAGTATCGTGAGTCAGATGCACCAAAGTACATAGATACAGTCGATTGTTGGTCGTATGTGACGGATTGAGAACTGACTCAAGTGTTGCTTTGACTGGTACTCAACACGACAGCTCTCTGCAGTAGCCGATTGCAAGGACAAATTGCAGATGCTCATTGATCAGTGAGATGGTATGTGCGATGCAGGCTATCAAGCAAGCACATGTCCAGAAGCGGCAGCGGCCACTGTGGATGCTTTGCACGCTGCCCTGGTGCATG
>JAABUL010008594.1_pt1 | contig 10295 bp, 7 predicted proteins | sample 5559151 | NCBI WGS metagenome assembly JAABUL01 (sample SAMN10711876, study PRJNA513368) | rock metagenome | isolation source: Antarctica rocks | place: Antarctica: Victoria Land, Pudding Butte sud | reverse complement strand
CGAACGCGGCGGAGGACATGGAGGTCGTGGGAGTCGCGCGTACCGGCGACGCGGCGCTGGCGCTGGCGCGCAAGCTGGAGCCAGCCATCGTGCTGGTGGACTACGACCTGCCGGGGCGCGATGGGATCGAGACGACCGAGGCGCTAGCGACACTGCTGCCAGGGGCGGGCGTGATTGTGCTGGCGGCGGATATGTCGGCCGAGGCGCTGCGGCGGGCCATGGTGGCCGGCGCGCGGCAGTTCGTCGCCGCTCCCCCTGGGGCGGAGGAACTGCTGCGTGCGATCTACCAGGTGCACGACACGACGGCGGCGCGGCGGGCGGCGGCGGGTGGGACGGGCGAACTGGGCGCGGGGACGGCGCGGGAGCGGGTGGGGCAGACGATCGCGGTGTTCTCCCCCAAGGGCGGGGCGGGCACGACGACGGTGGCGACCTCGCTGGCCGTGGCGATCCGGCAGGAGGCCGGGCTGCGCGTCACGCTGGTCGATGGCGCCCTCCCCTTCGGCGATGTCGGCGTCTTCCTCGACCTCCCATTGACGCGTTCGATCATGGATCTGCAGGTACCTCTCGATACGCTCGATGCGGAGTTGGCTGAGACAGCGCTGCTAACGCACGAGCGCAGCGGGGTGCGGGTGTTGCTGGCCCCGGCGCGGCCGGAGATGGCGGACATGGTGACGGGAGAGCTGCTGCGGCGCGTGCTCGGCGCGCTGCGCGAACGGGCGGAGTATGTGGTGGTGGACACCTGGTCGGCGCTCGACGAGCGGGTGCTCACGGTGTTGGAGGCGGCGGACAAGATCGTGCTCGTGGTCACGCTCGACCTCAGCGCCATCAAGAGCGCGCGTGTCTTCCTCGAAGTCGCCGACCTCCTCCAGTTCCCTCACGAGAAAATTCTGGTCGTGGCGACCCGCGCCAACGCTCCCGCCGGGCTGACAACGGCGGATGTCGAGGCTGTGCTGGGGCGCTCGCTCGACATCTGTATCCCCGACGACAGCGCGACCGCCCTACGGGCGATCAACGAAGGGAACCCGGTGGCGCTCTCGGGACGGGGGACACCGATGGCGACGGCCCTCGCCGACCTCGCTCGCCGCATTGTCGCTGAGCAACACCCCGACGCTGTGACCGAGGCGCAACTCTCGCGGGTCGAAGGCTCACGTCTGCGCCGGCTATTCGGGCGATAGTCGATGGTCGATAGTCGATGGTCGATGGTCAGACGTAAAGGCTATTGGGCCCACGCGCATCGTCGCTATAGGCGCCGCATCACCCGAATAGGCTATTGTCCGCCATCCTCGCGCGGGCTATATATGTGAGAACGCACTACCCTATCGGCCATCGACTATCGACTATCGACTATCGACCATCGACTATCGACTATCGACTATCGACTATCGACTATCGACTATCGACTATCGACTATCGACTATCGATCACTCAGGAGGGCTCATGGTTGTCGACGAGCAGGTGAACAAGCGGCACGACGAAGAGGAGGGGACAGAGCGCCTGTGGTGCTACCTCGTCGTGCTGCGCGGGCGACTCTGCGCTATCCCCGACGAGGAGCACACCGTTCTCATGCCCCACATCAATCGCCTGGCCGCGGTGACGCCCCTCCCGCTGGGATTGGTCCCACCCTACGTCCTGGGCCTCATCAACGTGGGCCGGAACGGCGAGGTGGTCGTGGACCTCGGCGCGTACCTCGGCTTCGCGGGAGAGCAGGCGCCGTACGAACAACGTCGCCTGCTGGTCATCGGTGAACGGGGGGCGGATTACCACCGTGGAAGGGGCGCCGAGGAGAGCTACCGCCTGGCCTTCGCCGTCGACGGCGGACACGAGTTGACGACCGTGCGGCCAGAGGGCGGCCCGGCTGCCAGCGGGGGATTCGTGCGCGGTACGGCGGACACGCGCTACGGACCGGCCGCCGTACTCGATATGGCGGCTATCTGCGCGGATATCGTCCGTGCATTGGGGGCCGAACGCGCATGGAGCGCGCTGGACGAGGCGCCTGCGTCGCCCGAAGATGGGACCGAGGAGCAAGAATTGCCTGCGGGGCACATATCGGCCGCGGAGAAAAAGGAGTAAGGATGGACGGTCTACTGAAACGGCTCACGGCGGGCCGCTCGCTGCTCTCGACGGTGATCGGCGGTATCGTGACCGCGTTGATCATCTTCTCGTTTATTGCCTACGGCAACCTGACCACCGCACGGCAAAGCGCTCTCACCGCCGACCATGGCCGTGCGGACTCTTACGGCGACCTGTTCAACACCATCTACAACAACGTGATACGCACGGCTAACGGCATCGCCGTGGTGACACCCGACCAGCAGACCTCGCGGGACGCGTTGACCACCGCGTTCTACCAGAACATGCAAACCGCCTGGAGTAACCAGCCGGGTATCGAAGGCGGTTACCTGTTCGACGCGAACGGCCATCTGATCTACGGACTCAGCGCCTCCAGTAGCGGCCTGAGCACCGCGACGACCGTTCCGCTCTATCTCAAGCCGCACAGTCATGGGGCGCTGGGGCAGGCCCTCGCCGCCGCCTTGACGAACGGCGCGAAGAGCCATCTGTTTTCGTTCGCTGGGGACGCCGGGCGCTACGGCGACCTCTACCTATTCGTACCCGTGCAGAACTACGATGGCACCATCACTGGCGCCGTGGCCGTGCGCGTGAGCAACGACGCCCTGGCGGGACACTTCCTGTCCGAGTCGCACGTCGCGCTGGTGGCCCCGCCCTTTATCCTCGACGCCGCCACGCCGGGTCTGATGGCGCGGGGACGGGTGAATGTGCTGCGCGACACGGCGGCGGGGGTTCTGAGCGACAGTAGCCTTCTGGGCCGGCTCAAGCCGCTCTCGACCACCGACCTGGCAGGCGCTACCCTGAGCCGGACGAGCACGTTCCGCTATGGCGGCGCCAACCAGGTTGCCGGCGTCGTTACGCCGGACAACCTGCCCGCGTATCGCGTGGTATCGTATGATCCCGCCCCCTCGTTCTGGTCGGCGCTCCTGGGCGCCATCACCAGCCTGTCCGGTCTGGTCCTGCTGATGCTCCTTATCGCCGGCGGCCTCTTGTTGACTCTGATGCAGCGGAACAGTATCAAGGCGGCCACGAGTACCGTCGAGGAAAGCCGCTCCGCGCTGCTCGCGGCGGACGTCCTCAACGTGTCGCAAGCGCTCGCCGCCGCCCGCGACGGCGACTTGACCGTCGAGGTACCGAGCGCCGACTCCGAGGTGGGCCTCATCGCGGTGATGATCAACGGTCTGCTTGGCGACTACAGCGCGACGGTGGCCGGCATCATCCGCGCTTCCGAGGCGGTGCAGGACGGCGCCTTACGTGTCGATGAGGGCGTCCGCTCCATCGTTGATGTGGCGACCCACCAGAGCGAGAGGGTATCCGTGACCGCCGAGACGGTTGGCGCACTGGCCACCTCGGCCACCGAGGTGCAGCAAGCAACGCGTGAGGCGACCGAACTGGCCGCCGAGGCCTTCCGCTCGGTGCGCCAGGGCCAGGACGCGGTCGGCCGCGTCGGCGAGGCGGTCGACGCCATCAAGGAGGCGGCCATCGGGACGACGCGTGAGTTCAAGCACCTACAGGAAGATTCCATCCGCCTGACCGCCCTTGTGTCCAGTGTGAAGAGCAACGCCGAGAATCTGGACATGCAGGCGGCCAACGCCACGCTTGAGGCGCGCCACCTGGGGACCGAGACCGGTTCGGCCTTCGCCACCAACATCGGACGCCTGGCCCGTCAGGCTCAGGAGACCCTGACCGACGCCGAAACGGCGGTGCGCTCGGTCGTTACCTCGATCGACGCCGTAAACCGGCGCATCGAGCGCATCTCCGAGCAGGTGCGCCTGGGCGTCGACGAGGTGCGCTCGATCCGCGGCTCCTTCGAGGGCATCACCACGACCAACGAGGCCCTGGTCGAGTACATTGATCAGGTCGCCGGCTCCGCCCACACTCAGGCTGAGAGCGCCCAATCGGCCGCCACGGCCATCACCACGGTAGCCGCCGCCTTCCAGCAGTTCAACAGCCTGCTGGTTGTATCGAGCGACGAGATGGCTAGCATGCGCCTCGTGGTCGCCGACCTGCAAGAGTCGGTGGCGAGCCTGACGGTGGACGAGACGCTGCTCGCTGAGAAGGCGCCCGCCGGCGTCGTGGAGCGTGCCGCATGAGCGCGCATAGCGTCCTGACCCCGCCCCTGCAGCGCCTGCTCGCGGGGGCGCGCGAGGGGGCCGAGCACCTGACCGTCGACCTGCAGAAAGCGGTGCGCGAACTCTCCGCGTTGTCGTTAAGCTACAGCGGTCATTCCATTCGCGCGGGCATGCACGACGATGCCCTCGCCGCGCTCGACGCCGAGCTTGGTGAGGCCGCGACAGCCCTCGCGCGCATCCTGTTTGAGCTACAGCAACGCTTGCAGCTCGACGTGCTGACGCTCAGCGGGCTGGAGCGCATCGAGTGGGTGGTCGACCTGGAAGACGAGCGCCCCCTGCCGGAACGGCTGCTCGGCACCCTCGACGCCTACGTGGCGGCGCTGGGTCCGCGCCTGAGCGACATGCGCACGACCGTCGCCCACATCGCGGTGCGCCTCGCCGTGCTGGCCAACAACACGGAGATCGCCGCCTGCCGCGCGGGAGCGGGGTCCGGCGCCGCGGTCGAGCTGTTCATGTTGGTCACGGCGCGCATGCGCGCTTTGGCGCGACGTCTGCGCGCCATCGCCGAGGTCATGACTGTCTTCAAGGGTACGCAGGAGGGCTATGTCGAGGCCGTGCGCGCGGCGTTGCGCCAGCGTATGGACATGCCGCCCGTGTCCACCGCGCCGACGATGGTAGCGGCCGGCCTAGATATGCGGACGGATACGGGGGAGGCCGCATGACGCGGATACACTATTCCAACGCCGAGCTTGCCTCGTTGCGGGAGGCGCTACGCGCGTCCGTCGAAGCGCCGGATGATATTGCTGGCGCGCCCACGGAGGCGGGCGACGAATCGGAGGCGCCCGTCTCGCCGCGCGCCGCCGCCGCCAACCGGCTCAGTTTGCTCGCTGGTGGTTACGGCGACATGTGCGCTGGGCGCGGCGACGTGGCCGGCGCGACCGTGTGCCGGGTACTCGGCGACACCTGCTTCTATGTCGTCGATCCCTTGCTGCGCCCACGTATGCTCGACATCGCCGGCCGCTCCCTCGCCGCCCTGGAAGGGGCGAGCGCGGTTGGCGCGTGGGCGCCCGGCGTCGTTGAAGAGTTGCAAACGCTCTTCGCGGAGGTCAAACCGGCCGATGACGACGCCGAGGCGATCGCGCGCGCCATGGGCATGACCGTGGAAGAGGCGGCCGCCTTTGGGCTGACCGGTCATATCACGACGGTCGGCCTCGACGAGGACGAAGACGACGGCTACGGACGGGAGGACGACGACGAGTTCGCTGAGACGGAGGATCTCTGGGAACAGGAGAGCCTCGAAACGCTGTTTCGGCGTGACGCGCGGACGCTTGTCTCCACGACGCTGCCGCGCGCCCTGCAACGCTACTGGAAAAACCAGACGAGTATGGACGCGTTGCTGGAGGTGCGGCGCGCCTTCCACACGCTCAAGGGCGACGCGCGCGTCACCGCGCAGGACTGTGGGGCGTCCGACCTGGAAGGCCTGGCTGTCCTGGCCGAAGCGGCCGAAGACATCGTCGACGACTTGCTCGGCGACGCCTACGAGGGGGTGGAGCGGGCGCCAGCGCTGCCCGGTGGCGCGTTCAGCTTGCTGGGCGAGACGCAGGCTTTTCTACTCAAGCGTCTGGATGCGGGGACAGCGCTCCCCGCCGAGGACACCTTGCTCGTACGCCTCACCGCCATGCAGGCCACGGCGCGCGCCCTGCGCGGCAGCGCCCCTGACGGCGCCCAGGATGGGGAGAAGCCGGCGGTCGGGAACCTGGAGCCGGCGGCGAGCGACACGGCGCCAGCCAGCGTGAATCATGTGGCGATAGATCAAGCGCCCATGGCAGAGGTTCGGCGGCTCACGCTTCAGACGGCGTCCTCCAAGCCAGCTGCTGATAGCGCGTCCCGCGCGAACAAGCGGCTCGTCGCGACCTTCTTGTCCGAGGCCGACAAGCTCATGCCGGACATCCATCGCGCCTTGGCGCGCCTGTCCGCTGTATCCGACGACGAGAGCGCTCTGGTGCGCGCGCGCGTCAAGCTGCATACGCTCAAGGGCGGCGCCGCCCTCGCCGGTCCCCGCGCGGCGTCGATCGAGCGCCTCGCGCACGGCTGTGAGGACATCCTCGAGTTGATCGAGGACTATCAGCTCAGCGGCTCGCTCACAATAGTCCCGGCCATCGTACTGGCGGGTGTTCTCGACGCCGAGGATGCCCTGCAGTCCTTGATCGATGACCTGCACGATGCAATGAGCGCGCGTCCTACCTCAGGCGTGTTGAGGAGCGTGGCGACACTCCCGCCAGCGGACGTTGAGGGTCTGCTGGGCCGCCTCGCGGAGGTCAAGCGCCGGGTTGAGAGCGACGACATTCCGATAGCCACGCCCGTGGACGCCGCGGGCGCCGTGGGCGAGTCGAGCGACAAGAGCGAATCCACCACGACGGAGCGGCTCACGCTGGAATTCACGCCGGCGGTTGCTACTGTCGCCGCGACCGGGTGGGCCGAGGACACCGGCCTACTCGTGCCGTTCCCCTCACCCCAGCCCTCGCCGGTCGATGCGTCCGCTGCGGCCGCGCCCCTGCCGTCCGTTCAGTTGGGGCGGGAGGCGGAGCGCGACGTTGACGGTGAGGCGACGCCCGAGAGCAGGCTACAGGACGCCCTACACGCGCTGGAAGACCAGCAGATCCACCGCGACACGCTCGAGCAGTTGCTGGAGGAGATGGGCGCGCAGACGGTCGAGACGCGGCGCGCCAACACGCGTCTGCGTGACCTGGTGACGCGCGTCGAGCACGAGTTGGCGGGCCTGCGCTTGGAGCTTGTGCAAACAACACGCAAGTCGGGCGAGTGGGACGCGCTGGAGAAAGAAGAGTATTCCGCCATGGATGTGCTGCTCATGCAGCTCGATGAGGCCCTGGCGGACTAACATGAGGCCGAGTCGCGCCTGCGCGCCGACCTCGCTGAGGCGCATGCCCGGGTTGAGTTGCAAGGCGAGACGCTGCTGCGCGCGCAGCGTTCGTTGCTCGACATGAGCATGATCCCGCTGTCGCATCTGGAGGCCAGGCTCGACCACGCCGTCCGCTCGGTCGGGCGGCGCCTCAACAAAAAGGTCGAGTTCGCACTGGAAGGTGGCGATGTGACGCTGGACAGCCGGATCGCCGAGTCACTGTTCAATCCGCTGATGCTGCTCATCAGCAATGCGGTTGACCATGGGATCGAGGATCGCGCCGCCGACCGTACCTCGGCCGGGAAGCCAGCCGAGGGCCGTGTCACCGTGCGCGGGCGTGTCAATGGCGACGGCGTGACCGTCTCCATCCAGGACGACGGGCGGGGCATCGACCCCGACCGCGTGGCCGCCGTGGCCGTCAGTAAAGGCGTGGTCGACGCCGCGCGCGTCGCGACGATGACGCGCGAGGAGCGCATCGCCCTCATCTGGCAGCCGGGCTTCAGCACCGCCAGGGGCGTCGGCCTCGTCTCAGGGCGCGGCATGGGAATGAAGAGCGTGCAGGATGATGTTGCGTCGCTGCAGGGGCGTGTCGACGTCGAGACCGAGATCGGCGGGGGTACAACCTACACCATCACGCTCCCGCGCTCGCTAGCTATGATGCGCGTGCAGGTGATCCGCGAGGGCAAGAACCTCGTGGGCGTCCCGATCGTCGACATCGCCAACACGTACGCCGTCCCCTATGCCAGCATCGTGGGGGAGCCTGGTGAGCGCTCGGTACAGGTCGGACCGCGCACGATCCCTGTCTACGCGGCCCACCTGTCGTCAGGTCCCGCGGGCGATGGACCCAACGGTCTGGGCATCCTGCTCGAAGCCGAGGGGCGTGACGGCGGCATCGTCGTCGACGAGGTGGTGTCCAGCCGTTACCTTCCGGTGCGGCCGGCGCCGGCGCACCTGCGCCGCGCCTGCGGCCTGCTGGGCTACGCCCTGGGTAGCGGCGGCGCAATTATGCCGATCTTGCAGTTCGACACAGTGATCGCGCTGGCGTCGCCGGCGAACGCCGGGTCCGAGCGCCCGCTCGACCCATTGGGCGCTGGTGTGCGCCCGGAGGAGCGTCCGACCGTCCTGGTGGTCGACGACAGCCAGACGATGCGCCGCGCCCTCTCGCAGACGTTTACCAGGGCCGGTTTCAGAGTGTGTGAGGCGGCCGATGGCTATGAGGCGCTACGGGCAATCGGTCGCGAGATGCCGGCAGTCATCACGCTCGACATGGAGATGCCGGGCATGGACGGCCTGGAGACCCTGACCGCCCTACGTCGCCTGCCCGGCGGCGTAACGGCGCCTGTCTTCATGGTCACGTCGCGCCAGCAAGCGCGCCACCGCGCCGCGGCCTTGGCAGCGGGCGTCACGCGCTATTTCACCAAGCCCTACGACGGCGACGAGATGGTCGGCGCGGCGCGGGTGGCCATCGCCGAGGGCATGGCCGCGCGCGAGGTGGCGTCGTGACCGTGACGGCGGCGCGCCGTCCGGTCCGGGCCGCGGTATCACAAGCTAGAAGATCAAGCGGGGAGCAAGGGGAATGATGAAGAACGATTCACTGATGACGAGGTTCGGCGCCAAGTCGCAGCCGTTGCCCAGGCGCAACGCCGGCTTGGCCATGCGCCGCGCCTATAGAGTGCTGGCCGTCGACGACGAGGCGACGGCGCGTGCGGCCATCGAAGATGTCCTGACGGACGAAGGATATGACGTGCGAACGGTCGGGAGTTACCAGGATTGGGAGCAGGCATGGGCGGGGGAGCCGGCGCCCGACCTAGTCATCCTGGATGTCAATCTGGCTGAGCGGCGCGGCGGCTACGAGGTCTTGCGGGCGCTGCGCAAGCAGAATAAATCGATACCAGTGCTCATGCTCAGCGCGCGGAATACGTCGACCGACGCCGTGTTCGCCCAAGCCAACGGCGCCAGCGCGTACGTCAGCAAAGTAGAAGGCGAGTTCGACCATACCACCCGTGGCCTCGTTGCCACGGTGCGGCGCCTGCTCACAGCGTGAGGGGGGATAACAACATGAACGAGACAGAGAGCGAGGCGCAACGACGTTGGCGGCAGCGCATCTTGGTTGTAGAGGACTCGAAGACGCAACGGCGCAGCCTGCGCGATGGGCTTGGCCAGGACTACGAGTTGATTTTTGCTGTCAACGCGCGCGACGCTATCGCGCTTGCCTTCACCAAGCGCCCTGAGTTAATCCTGCTCGATGTGAACATCGAGCCGCCGCCCACCGACGATCTCGACGACGAGGGCAACCCCAAGCCCGGCAAGTATGTGAGCGGCCTCGAAGTGTGCCGTCAGCTCAAGAAGAGCGTGCTCAAGGACACGCCGATCCTGGTGCTGACGGCCAAGAGCGGGTTCTTGCCGCGCATCAAAGGCCGCCTGGCGCATGCCGACCAGTACCTAACCAAGCCGATCGAGACCGCGGCCCTGCGTGAGCACATATACACCTATCTGGGCCATCCCAAAGCGCGTGCGCGCCTGGCCATGCTCGAGACCGGCGCTACGTTGGTCTCGCCGGCCAGCGCCAAAGCTGTCTAAGGGACGCCGAAATACAAATCCATGGTACTTGACCGTTGGATGCTCTAGGTAGATGGGTAGAGGGTAGATATCGAAAGAAAATCGTTACTGGCGGCGGCATCATCGTACAATATAAAGTAAGTTGGACGCATGGAGATATCCGCACGACAGGAGATGACTTTATGGCAACAGAGCGCATACCAACATCACACGAGGCGGAACTACCTAGTGAGCGCGCTGCACTACCGCCACCGGGGCCTGCGATCGTTCGTGGAGCTGACAACCAGGCAGCGGCTTACGAAGCATTGCTGGGCCAATGGCTCGATGTAGATCCCGAAGAAGACGAACGTGCATGGCAACGTGTCAAACATAACCTGCAAGAAACGCGTAAAGAGCTCGGTGAGCGGCTCCTCTTCGCTGAATGAGCCGATTTATTCTTCTTGACACCGGCCCGTTAGGTCAAATCGCCCGTCGCCGCCCCGATCCGTCCGTTGTGCTGTGGACGCGCCAGCTTAACGCGGGGGGAGCGCGCCTGGCGATTCCTGACATCTGTTTGTCTCGCGTAGCTCCTGCTCAACTGTGGAACACCATCCAGTAGACCGAGCGTATACGCTCGGTCTACTGGATGGTGTTATCGGGAATGAGTAGACTAGAACCCCAGCCGCAGCGGCTCTTGC
>JAABUL010008593.1_pt1 | contig 10296 bp, 2 predicted proteins | sample 5559151 | NCBI WGS metagenome assembly JAABUL01 (sample SAMN10711876, study PRJNA513368) | rock metagenome | isolation source: Antarctica rocks | place: Antarctica: Victoria Land, Pudding Butte sud | reverse complement strand
CAGACCGGATGGTCTCCCGACCCACACCTCTCCATCTACCGACCAACTTAACGCATAGCCTTCACTACATGGATAACATCCAAAGCAGCCACCAGCAGTACAACGCTAGCCCTAGGCCAAAGCGCCCCCCATGTTCTCCCTAGCGCTGACCCATCCCACATCTACATGTTCAACCTCCACAAGGTCGCCATCAGGATGGACTCTGTCAACCCAACCATGACAGAACTCGGTCTCCCCAGCCTTCAGCATCCCCAAATCCTCCGACCTCGTCGCTTGCAGCCCCAAGGTATGTTGGAATACCCCTTCGTAATCTGCAGGCCACCATCACCGACGTGCCAAGCACATACTGCAAGAAATACAACATCACGTACCATCTCGGCAACGGGTATGAACCCTCCTTCCTCGTCAACGCCTCCACAGGCCAAATCAACGCCGAATACACCGACCCCCGCGACCGAACGTTTGCAAGCCAGTCCAGGCCGGAGTACTTTGAGCGGCATTGTAAGCCCACTCCAAGGCCACCCAAGAATTCACACCCTTCCCGATAGTAAACCCCTACTTCCACCCCCAACCTGGCCACAAACTCCTCGCCCGCAGGTTCTTCATGTTCTGCAACGAGCAACAACACCATCATCAACGACTTCTCACTCCTCAACGGCGCCGTCTTCGGCTTCTTCTCCAGCATCAACCGCAAGACGACATTTACCTCCTTCTCCCTCCCCCCTCGCCGCTTTCCCGCCCCCGAAAGGTACTACCCTGCCCGCGCGTTCGATTTCCGCAGATGGAATCCACAGTGCCGGGGGTTTCATTGGCCCGACCTTCGTTTTCAGCTACTTTAAGATTGGGAATACGTTCGCGAGTGGGTACACGCTGCGGCAGACATGGCTGGTTTGAGATAGTAAGGTTTGGGGGCGAGAGAGGGGAGGGACGTGGGGAAGGGGGGGTTAGTCAGGAGGGTGTTGGACCGGAGGGGATTGGACAGGAAGGGGTTGGACCGGAGGGTGTGGGATGGCAAGGGGTCGGACAGAGCGGGGTTGAGATGACGAACGTAGTAAGGACCGTGGAGGGGGCGGTGCCTGAAGTTACTTTAAGGGCGCCTGGGGGGTTTTTATAATCATCCTAGTAGTGTATTAGAAGTCATTGCATAAACAAATGTTAGCATTGAATAAGACTCCCGACACGAACCCCTGATCACTTCGAAATAACCATAATGTTTCATCAAGATCTAGTTAGACAATTTTATTTTTTCGAAATATTGTTGAACACGCGATATTTTGAAGTCAAGTGTTACGACCCTAGCTCGTTACAGTTGGTATATCACCTACAGAGTAGTTTGTAGCACATAGCACGACTATTTGCATGTTCGACGACTTGACAAGCGAACAAAGTTCGACGTATTTAACAACGAACAAGGCGAGCAAAGTTCGACGTGTTCGACAACGAACAAAGCAAACAAAGTTCGACGTATTTGACAACGAACAAAACGAGCAAAGCTTGACGTGTTTAACAATAAACATAACGAACAAAAAGAATCTTCTTAGTATATATAGATCTTCTAGATACAACTTCTTTATAAATTGTGTTCAACTCATTTATTAAATTACTCTCTATTATAGATATAATTGCAAACTTTAATTATCAAATAATTGCTTGCATTACTTAAAGACGTCTACAAATCTCTTTAACAATATTAATTTATTTTGATACTTTAGTTAGTAAATAGCAAGCGTAACATTTTGAACACTTTAAGAATGTTTATATTAGATCAACGCATCTTTATCTTAAACATTAACTTATTAGTATTACGTCAATTATTAATTATAAAAAACAACAAAATTAAAATTAATAAACTTAATATTTATTATAAAGATTATATTAGCTTGAAGAACTAACTTATGTAAATAAATATTTATTTTATCTTCTATTTTGTTCTAGCAAACTAGAAGACGATTTTTGTATTAATATTTTTTAGAGAAAGAGTTTAACATTAGCTTAAATTAAATTTACGAAAATATTTGAAAAACAATAGCGAAAACTCTTGTGTAATATTTATAAACTTTAATAACTTTAAAAGAGAGCTTCGAAGAATCTTTAAAACATTTAACAAAAAACAAATTGCGAAAAAAGTAATTTAGTATTTAATTTAACAAATCTTTGCAACAAACTACGTTGTTAAGTTTTAAAAATATATTAATTTAATTAAATAAAACAATGTCGCACTTATAACAATATTTCGACAAAATTTTAAAAATAATTTAAAGAACAAAATTATGCGTAATAAGAAAACTTTTAGCAATATATTTAATTTTATCGAAGTAGTTATCGATTTTAACAACAAACTATATAAAAGAGTTATAAAAAAAAAATACAATTAATTTCGAAAAAGAGCAAGAATTTTTTTTGAATTAACGATTAAATATTAATAAAGAGAATTTCGTTCTAATTAAAAGTATAATAATTTCGATTATTGTAAGTTTATATCTATAAAATTGAATTTTATTTAACAATGTAAAAAGAAGAATTTTAGAAAAAAGCAAAATAATAAATTCTAAAAAATGTACTATTTATATAATAAACTAAATTATTTTGCAAGAGATTATTAATTACGAAACTTAATAAATCGTTAATAAATTAATGTTATGTTAAAAAAGATATTTAATAGTTAAAATAATATTAGAAAGCAAATTAACATAAAGACGAATACTCTTAAAATTAAATTAAACAACAACTACTATTTAATAAAAAATCTAAATTAGTTATAAAAAGTTTTAGATAAAATATTATTAAGCAAGGCATTCGTATTTACGCAAAAAGTTAATTAAACACTTAAGAAAATTATAAGAGCAAAACAATTAAAAACGTTATATTCTTATTTAGTAATAAACTTAGACGACAAATACAACTAAAAGAACTTTTACAAATATCTAAATAACATTATAAAGTATTTTAACGCTTTAATTAATTTATTAAGAGAAAAAAAAAAAATTAAATCGTAGATAAATGCGAGAAAGCGCTAGAAAGCGACGTTATTATTAAAAGAGATATTTTTAATAAAATCGAATAACAATTAAGTAATGTAAATTTATTTTAAAAAAAAATAAAGAAAGCAAAGAAATATGCAATACTTAATTAAACAAAATGTTATAACGACTTATATTAAATTTATCTAAAAGACAAAAAAGAAATTAATTAATTTTCTAAAAAATTAATGTTATTAATTTAGCATAAAAAGAAAGCTTAGCGCAAACAAGCGTTTGAAGCAAAAGTTATAGCACAAAAATAAAAAAAAAGTTCAAATTCTTTAATAAAGAATATACTAAAGAAATATAATATATTAGTTTAATAATAGCAATTAAACTTAATAATATACGTACAATGTTTTATGATATTAATTAAGATCAATAATTGTTAATTTATCGCAATAATCGATTTTAATACAATAAATAATTTTATAATTAGAGCTTTTATTAAGAGAGAAAAGTATTTTATTTAAAAGAAGCTTGACGCATACAATTTAATAATTGTAGATAAAAATTTATTATTCGACAAAAATAAAAAAGTAAATAAAGAAACGAAATTATTATCGATAACTATTTAGCAATATTACGAGAAACTAATTTTTAATATAGTAGAAATAATTATTTAAAATATCGTTTTAAAAATGTCTTAATTAAAATAGTACAATCTAGAAATTAATTAAAATATACGAATACTTAGATTTGCGTAATGTAATTACGTAATTCATATTTAATCTACGCATTAATAGCGTTCAATAATAAATAAAAGATTAAGTCAAAAATTGATTGCAAACAACGAATTTGTATTTTCGCAAAAAAACAATTTAACAAAGTTCGATTTAACAAATATTAACAAAGATTAGTTAAATTACAAAGTTAAAATAAATAAATAAAATTATAAATTTTTTAAAAATCTTGAATTATTTAATATAACGAAGAAATTGTTAAAGTATATATTACGAATATATAACAATTAAAAGCATTTATTTTAAGAAAAGAAAACAATAGAGATTCTCTTTAAACATTAATTGTAAAATTACGAAATTAGATTTAAATTAAACAAACAATTTACGTTTAAATTTATATATATTTTATTTAAGAAGAAGCTCGAAGTACTTCGCAAATACTTGACAAAAAACAAAAAAAAAATTTATTAAAAAATTTTAATTATAGACAAGATACTTGATTCTTTTTGTATTAAAGAAGAATAAAACTTTTTGTCTATATGTTAATTATTGAAAGCTAAATAATATTACAATTAAGAATCGATATTTATTACTTAACATTAACGAACTTTAAAATTAATTATTTGAAGCAAAGTATTTTATTAAATTAGATTTGCGAAAAGTATACAATTAAATTAAAATAAAAGCAAAAAAAAAGTAAAAAATAGCTTTTTGCACACGATATAAATTATATAAATACACAATAATATTATTTAAATTTACAAACGTTTTAACAATGTATCAAAAAATAATTAATAATATATTACGACAATATTTGAATCGATTTGTTATAACATATTTGAACAACATTATAATTTATTTAAAAATTTTAAAAAAGTATATTAGTTATGTTTTCAAAATATTAAAATGTTTAAACATAAAAAATTTATATTTTAAATTAAAGAAATACGAATTTTATTAAAAGAAAATTAACTTTTTTAAATTTGTTGTTAAACAATATAAAGTACGCATAAATTTTAAAAAATTACAAGCAATTAAAAAATAAAAATTATTAACAAATATTAAAAAGATATAATTTTTTTTAAGTTTTATAAATCATAATAAGAAATTTATTAAAAACTACTTAATAAACGCGATATTATTAACGAATTTTACGAAGAAAAATACGTTATAATTATAAAAATTCGTAGAAGAGAAATTATTTTAGAATCTTAAATTAAAATGTTTGAAAAAATCAATATTAAAAATCTATAATTTGTAATTGTTAAGCAAAATTAAAATTAACGCATTAAATCTAGTTATTGATGCATGCTTTAACTAGAGACATAAAAGTATATAATACTTAATAATATATCTTTTGAGAAAATTTTTGTTAATCGAATAAAACTATAATATCTACAATAAAAAACTACTCGCTATAGTAGTTTTCTTAAAATTATAAAAAGTATATATAGAAAAATTATTAAAATTTATAATTCTTATAGATTACAAAAATTTTGTGCACTTTATTATTATTAAGTAGCTTAATAGAAAACAAGTGCGATAATTAAAAAAACTTAAATAATACAAGTTTAAAATATAGTATACTTTAAACAAAGATAACGACAAAGTAAACGCATTTAACAAAAGAAATAATTATATAAAAACGAAAAAATCGTTTAATTATAGTATACTTAAAATTAACAAAAACAAATTATTATTAATAAATAAATACAAGCTAAACGCTACATTACAAATATTTCGAAATAATACAAAAGAGTTTTTAATAAAGAAAGAAAAATTTTAAATATTTATTAATAAGATTAACGAATGTATAAAAGAGCATTATAACGAATTATTATAAGAGCACTTAAAAGTAACAAAAACTCTTTAGTTTTTACGTTAACATTGTTAGTTTTTACAAATAAGACAAGTTGTCAAGATATACATTAAATAATGTCTTAGTTATTAATAAAACAAACATAATATATATGCGAACTATAACAAAATTTAATATTAGAAATTATTTAAATTGTTATAAAATAAAGTTACAATAAACTTTATTATTAAGTTGCTTAAATTAACGAATCTAGCAATTGAAGACAAATATAATTTGATACTAGTAATAATTAAAAAACTTATTAAGTACTTATATATTATTGCATGCAAAAAGAAGTTTATTGCAAAACAATTAAAATATATTATATTAAATCGATTTATATAATATTACGATATATTTAAGAGATTAATTAATAACAAAGACAAGCTCTTTACGTTTAACTATTAAAAGACGTTTTTTTTAATATTAAATACAAGACTTCGAATGTCTATTATTTATTATTTAATTACGAATAATTAAATAGAAAAAACGAACTAGAGTTTTAAGCAATATTTGAGATATTATATTAACAATATTTATAGCAATTAAATATTACTTTTATTTATAATATAATTGATACTTAATGCAAAGATTTCGAATATTATTAAGATAACTTTATTCTTTGTTAATTATAACAAAAAACTAAATTTTTTTAAGAAAGAACGTAAGCATCTATTAGCGCAATTAGTTATTAAAAGAGTAGCGATACTAAAAAAGATACACGACAACATCTTAAAGATGCAAAAAAAATTAATTAAATATTAAAACAAAAAACGAAAAACGATATTTTAACTAAAAAAAAGAAATAAAATATATCTTTTTACGAAAAATCTTAAAACAAGAAAGTTAAGCAAGAAATTAAATTATGTTAAAATTAAATTGTTTCTTGTTAAGAAGATTAAAAGATTAATTAATTATAAACTTAATTTATTTAAAGATATTAAAGTATTTTTAGTATTTTATGTATTATTATTAAAATTAATCGATTTTAATACGTTTATATAGAAAACATTTTATTATAAATTATAGAAAGAAAATTAATTTAAGGTTGAGAAAATTCTAAAATAATAAGATTAGCAATATTTTGTTAAATAAAAAAAGTATTTTACGACGAAAAATACGTAAGAATTTATTAATAATTTCGACGATTGCAATATTTTTATTTAAAATTTTTATTAACGTTCGAAAAATTATTTAGTATAACAAAAAAAAATTAAATAATAAAAAATATTTTAATTAAAGTATTCGCAACAAAACAATTCGAAGACTTTATAATATTTGACTTTTTTATATTTAACAACAAACATTATGTTTTTCGTTTCGCTTTTACATTAATTTTTTTTAATTTTTTTTAATTTTAAAGTAATCTTGTAATTACAATTATTAACACAATTTTATTTTTAATTACTTTAGAGAACAAATTTTTTTTAATATAATTTAAAGAAGTTTACGACATATTTACGCACAATTTGTTCGCATAAACACATTTCGAATACTTTAAATAAAATAACAAATCTTTTATAACAATACAAAATCTATTAAAGCAACAACAACGTTCGCAAGCAAAATTAACAAATGTTTCGTAATATTCTATTTTAAAGACAAGACGAATATAATCTTGATAAGAAGATATAACATATATAAGCATTCGCTTTTCGAGACAAAAAAATTTGAAAAAGAGAATAGTGTTACGATTCTAGCTTGTTATAGTTAATATATTATCTATAAAGTAATTTGTAATATATAGTACAACTATTTGTATATTTGACAACTTAACAAGCGAATAAAGTTCGACGTATTTAATAGCGAACAAAGCAAACAAAGTTCGACGTATTTGATAATAAATAAAACGAACAAAGTTTGACGTATTTAACAACAAACAAAGTGAGCAAAGCTCGACGTATTCGACAATAAGTATAACGAACAAAAAGAATTTTTTTAGTATATATAGATCTCCTAGATACGACTCTCTTATAAATCGTGTTTAATTTATTTATTAAGTTATTCTTTATTATAGATATAGTTGCAAATCTTAATTATCAAGTAATTGCTTGCATTATCTAAAGACGTCTACAAATCTCTTTAACAATACTAATCTACCTTAATACTCTAGTTAGTAGATAGCAGGCGTAACATTTTAAGAGATTGAGTCAACTATATTATACAATACTAGAAATTGTTAAGAGAAGTAATAATCACACTATTCTACACTATTATGTATTATTAACTTCCACATTATGTATATCTTATGCGATTAGGCTTTATCAAGTGTAAACTTTGCGTAAAACGTCTATATCTGCAATTACAATTAATAAAGCGTTGATATATATACAACGATGCAACTATCGAGTCGACTATTGCGAGATACTATTAATTTTGAGAAGCAAGAGCCTTTCTTATTTACGATATTGTTAAATTTCAAAATATTTTTGTCACAATATACTGTTCTTAGACTTTGAGAGCAAGTAGATTTTTTTGTAACAATATGTATGCGTAGATTTATAGAGCATTGATATGTCTATTGGGTGTGTATCTATCAATAAGAGGCTCTCCATACTAATTGGCGACGAAAGATAATACGAAAAGCGTTTGTAAAAACCCTCAGGCGCCCTTAAAGTATGCAGTCTTGAGCGGAGAGTCATGCCTGGGCAGCACGTCTGGAGGCAGGGCCTCTCAGGGAGTCAAAGACCACGTATGTCACTGTTTGGAGCGGCCACAGGCCAGTCGTCTGGCAGCCTTCTGCCTCGGAGGGGATGCATATGCAACTGCATTCCCCCCTCGTCCAACGACCATGCCCGGCACCGTATATACCGCAACCCGGAATCGCACTGAAATTTCGTTCCTTAGCAATCGAACCACGATCTCCCCAGCGGTACCACCACTCTAGCGTCTTTGATTTCCATCCCACGAGCGACGAGCCCACGACAACAACGGAGCATCAAACCTTCCAAGGCGAGGAGCCGAACAAGCGGAAATTCAGCTCGCATCACGTATACTCATCGGTTCGCAATGGGACATGGACTAAAAATCCTGCCATTGACTTCCAACCGCTGCAAAGCGCTGGTGAGGCGCTTGGATAAGAGGTGCGGTATTGCTTGCTGAAGGCCGAGTGTCCTTCGCGGTTCGTAGGTTGCTGGTCTGGATGCACTACGCATTTCCAGTGCCATTACCGAGGTAGTTGGCGAACAATTGAGTTGCCATCTCCTCTGGGCCACTATGCCGGAGTCAGTGCGGAAGCGTAAAGCTAGGCTGGTGCCGCACGAAGTACGCGCCTGGGAAGAAGGTGAGGAATAGGACGCCATCTTCCTTGGCTCTTCCCCTTCGATGAAAACTCATACTCGACATGTACGGCAGGTATTGCCAGCTTCAGGATTTATGGGAAGCACTGCTGTAAAGAATCGAAAGGGTAGGGGCTGAATTGAGCTCCCTCCAGGATCACACAAAGAGATCGATCGAGGGAACTTACTTCGAAAAGCTCAGACTTTGAGTTTGGCAGTCTCAACCATGGGTCGATACTCGGGAACCCTGTTTAAGCGCTCTTTCTCTGCATGTCGTCCGCTCTTTACCTTTCGGATGTGGTCGGGACGTATACCAAGCTGTCGTATTCAAAGCACGTAATCCCCAGCCGCCCATGGCCGGTATGCGCATGCTTCCTGCTGACTCTCCTTTATGCTCACCCGCCGACGAAGTCGCGCTGAGTTCATCCGATACAACATTCTTCTAACAGCACCGTCTGCATTCCATTTTTATTTTCCCCAGCCCAGCATTACTTTATCCTTACCCACCCCCAACAATGTCTGGCTCAGCTGGCCTATCAGTACGAGGGCCCATCCCCGCTATTCATTTGATTTAGCTAATTTCCCGTCAGCTCGCCATCCGGCTGATCTTCGCGGTGCTCCTCTGCACCGCCCTTATATACACCGGTTCCGTCGCTGGCAACAAGGCGAACTACGAGCTCAATAAGCGGCAATCCTTTGGCAGCACGGGGGGCAACTTCCAGCCTGCGCGCAGCGAGCGGGACAGTGATGCTGAAGTTATGGAAGCGCTTGCGGTGGAGGATGTTGAGGATGATGATGGTGTGGGTGGGGGGGAGGATGTGTATAGGCTTTATAAGGGGACGGGGAGCACGGACGATGGGTGGCCGGATGTGGATGACTGGGTGTCGTTTGAGGATATGTATGTCTTCCCCCCCCCCCTTCTCTTCCTGTTTCGGGGGTTTGGGTAGAGAATATTGGAGCTGATAGTGGGGAGCGCAGGTGGGAGAATAACAAGCACATCATGTCCACCTCCTGCGAACGCATCTTCTACGTGCCCAACGACTCCGACTCCGAACTCTCCGACCTGCGCGACGCGATCCAGACCATCGCCGAGGAAACCCATCTCGACCACCGCTTCATCCTCGCGATCATAATGCAAGAGTCCGGGGGCTGCGTGCGCGTGCCCACCTCCGACTACGGCGTGCGCAACCCAGGGCTGATGCAGTCCCACAACGGCGCCAGCACCTGCAACGAGAACGGACTGCTGGAGCCGTGTCCGAAGGATAAGATTGAGGGCATGATCAGGGATGGGACGGCGGGCACGGATGATGGGGATGGGCTGGTGCAATGTGTGAATGGGAGTGGGGCGGAGGATGTCAGTGCGTATTATCGGGCGGCGAGGTGCTATAATTCGGGCTCTGTGGCGGAGAGTGGGGTGCTGGAGGAGGGGGTGGCGACGCATTGCTATGCGAGTGATG
>JAABUL010008591.1_pt1 | contig 10297 bp, 9 predicted proteins | sample 5559151 | NCBI WGS metagenome assembly JAABUL01 (sample SAMN10711876, study PRJNA513368) | rock metagenome | isolation source: Antarctica rocks | place: Antarctica: Victoria Land, Pudding Butte sud | reverse complement strand
CCAACGCACAATTGATCAACGCACAGTTCGCGAAGTAGAAGTGACCTCATCAAAAGTGCAATACATCATGATGAATCTCAATGTTCATGTTTTAATTGATCATATTGATTTCTTCATCAAAACATAGTAATATATTAAGGGAGTCAATACCCGTACATCCCTCTGACTTACATGTACACCCCCCTTTGCTTACACGTACACCCTCTCGAAAAAACCTGAAATTTCCATTGCACATCACTCAGTTACACACCAAATTTAGTAGGCAATTCAAGAATTTACATATGATTCTGAGCAATTTCTTCATAGTAATTTTGCACTGTTTAAAAGAGCTTCAATATCGCTATTTCAGCATCTTCTTCGCTACATATGAAACGCTGCAAACAGATCTGCATTCGTTTGAATGAAAGAGAATGTGACAGCACGTTCATCTCGCTGCCCTTCATCTCGCTGCTCTTCACCTCGCTGCTCTTCACCTCGCTGCTCTTCATCTCGCTGCTCTTCATCTCTTGCTCGTATGAGATCTCGATCTCGATCTCGACTTCAACTCAATCTCTGCTTCATCTTCTGCTGTAGCTCTTGTTGTAGTTCTTGTTGTTTCGCCTTCATCAGTACATGTTCATACTGTGAAAACTTTCTTTGTGTAGAAATCTTGAACTCTTGCTGACGTTTAACATCTTGTCATTCTCTTGCTTCTACAAATCTATTTCTTGATTGAACAACAGTGAAGTTTTGAACTTGTAAAAGTGAATCTGACAAGCTTGACAAGAAGAATGTAGAAATATCGTAGTTCATTTTTGCATCAAATGTTTCAAATGTAGCTTCAGAAGTAAATTCAGAAGAATTAATCAACAAATTCACAGTTGAGTTCTTAAAGCATCAGTGCAAATGTATATCTTTTATCTTCAAAACTTCATCTTTTGCTGTATTGTATATACGTTGTTAAATTCTATGAGCGCATGACAAGCTCAGAGTTCTGATGAATACATTGATACATGATGATAAAGATTCTTTGATGATCATGATTAAATTGTACTGTTCAATGATCTTGTGTAAAGCAAATGAAGTCACATGAGCAACAAGATTGCGTAGTATTAAAGCTCATAAATGAAAAGAGAGTTTGATTTTCATCATCTGAATGATTTCAATGTAGTCATAATGTTGATTCATAAGCAACAGCTTCAGACTATTTACAACGCTCTTCAAATCATTGATGAAAAATTCAAGCTTATGCTTTAAAGTTGCATTGCTTTCTTTATCACAAGAAGTAGCATGATTATTAAAATGTAATTTGCGATCAATTCAGCATTTAACAAACTTCGTCTTGTAAATCAGCAGTAAATCGTTCTTTAAATAGAAAATTGCTTATTCATGATTCATGTCATAAATTTTTCTAAAGATTGATTCATTGAAATTGATACTTCAACTTGATCTTAGCATACATGATCAAATGTCATGTTTTGTAAAATGTTTGTCAAACTTCTTCAGTATCAAAATGCTTTCTGCAATTGACTAGAACATTCTTGTTAATGTGTTAAATACACAGCAAATGTGAACTTTCACGAAAAACACTTTGTGTTAAAAATCAATCTAGAATGAGTTATAAAAGTATCATTTAACTAATAAATAAATGCTAAGAAAGAAAAGTATCTACAGAAAGAAACTCAATTCTTATATGTATATTTCTCAGCTTTGTACTAAACTTGATTGAATTGACATCTTACACATATAATGCAGAGTTTCAATGACATTATTTTTAAATCAGATTCTTGCTAAACTTGATTAGAATGAAATCAGACAAAGACTAAATGAAGAATAGATGAAGATTAAAATCATAACATTACTCTTTCTTTTTAACTATTCATGTTCATATGAATGTTATTTCTTAGTGCGCTTTTCTTGAATATTTGATATGAAAGTCATCAATCATTTCTTGAGCATTCATAAATTTGTCATCGTCAGCGTTATATCAATTGAAATCATTGTCATAGCTTTTTCATTTGACTCAATATTGAAGTTGTCTTCAATATTGTTGAAAGTTCAATATATTATCAATCTTTCATTCATCTTCATTGTTTATTATTATTGATTTTGAAGATTCATTCTTTTGATCAGACAGAAAGTCATCAATGATAGAATGAAGAAGCTCTGAATGAAATACATCATGTATATACATAGTTTCTGATAGTTTCAACTTATAAAATGAGTTAACAAAATTAATAATCTGAAATAAGTTAAGCATTTTATCATTCAATTTTTTGAAAGATTTCGCTGTAATGATGTTTTGTTTATTCAACAACATTTTTGATTCAATTTTATAATTAATCTTCTTTTTATGCTTATTAATTTAATTCATTATTTGCTTTCATATTTTGATCAGAGTTTTACAAGCAAAGATCAGTATCTTATTCATGTGATTGAATATATCTTTGACTCAAGCAATTTGCAGACATTCGTGAATACTTTCATACTTGATGATGTCAGAGTTGAAGCTCATATGAGAATGAAAGTTCTTGTTCATGAAGAAGAGAATCAATGAGATGATTAAAGATAAAACGTTATTATTAACAAACTCAATTATGAGTAATCATTTGAATCAGTCATTTTGCATGTATGAACAGAAGAAATAAAGATATCACTCAACATTCTGATTGACTCATTCGTTTTAATCATTAATCTGAAAGTGATAAATGATAAATAATCAAAGAGAAATGCTCAGTCATTTGCAAAGAAACTTTCAAAGAATGAAGATGAACTGAAAATCTTAATTGAATACAATGAAGCTTGATAAATTGTGAGTTCAATATACTCATTGAAGCAACATTTCAGCTGTCTTTTCAACTGTGATATTTTCATCATCAATGATGCAAGAAATATAATGTCTTTCTTTCAATAATTTGCAGATGACAGTTAAAATAACGTTGTAATCATACAAATCAAATAGATTGATAATGAAGTTCATGACTATGTTTTATCATCGCTGTTCAAATATTAATAAAGATTAAAGTAAGTTATTTGATTTATTTTTAAATGTCTTTGATCATTGATAAATATAGCAGTTTTGAATATATTGATTTACTGTCTTTTGCATGAATGATTAATAGTAATTTCATTTGATGATCTTCATTGTTTTAAGAATATCAAGATGACTTATTGAGAATTGATCATGCATTTCACAAATTAAATTTATTTGCAGAAGTTCATTAAATGAAACTCATAGCTGATTATCTTTGTATAAGATTTCATTCTGAACTTGATAATTCTTCAACTTGATATCTTTATATTGTGCTTCATCTCTGATCTTTGCTTCACGAAGTAGAATACAATTCTCATTGATTTCATTCATGTTAAGAACTTGTTTATAAATTGACTTGCTGACATTCTTCTTTAAATCAGCAATCTTCATTCAATTCAACATCAGAATAATGATTCATTGATAGCAAATGTGTTCATCATCAAAATCTCTGAACATGAAGTTAACTCAATAAGTTAATGCATCAATCTTAATGTTTTATTTGTCAGATTAATACATTATCTTGAAGTTGAAATCAGTTAACTTCTGAACTTAATGCATTTGATATTTGCTCAGCTCTTTATCTTTCATCAATGAGATGAGTACTTAATGATCAATGAACATCTTGATAAAAATGTCAATCAACTTCAGTTTAAGTCATTAATGTTTAAAAGCTCAAATTATGATCAGCAGTTTCTTATCATATATTTCGTAGTTGCACTCAGCAGAAAACATGTTCTTGTTATAGAAAGCAATTGAATGTAATACTTCTTCATCATCATATTAAAAGAGAATTTCATCGTTTACATAGTTGAATGAATCAGTTTTCAGAATAGTTTTATAAATTCGATCAAAGTGATAAAGTATAAAAGTCTCAGTTATACATCTCTTCATATAATTGAATGTAGTTTGACAAGTCTCATTTCATTCAAATATGATCTTCTTTTGAGTAAGTTGAATCATTGAATGAACAATTTTCAAAAAGTTCTTAATAAAGCATTGATAAAAGTTGCAGAAGTCAATGAATGACTGAATCTGAGTGAGATTATTGAGAGTAAATCATTTCACTACTGCTTGTATCTTTCGTGAATTCATCTTTAATTCTTCAATGAATATCAATAGTTTTAAAAAGATGATTTCTTGAACATGAAACTTGCATTTGTTTATGTTCATCTGTAAATCAGCTTCTTGTAGTTTATTCAAGATCAATCATACATGTCATTTATGTTTCTTCAAGATCTTACTGTAAATGATAATATCATTTAGATAAATTTAACAAAACTGATGAAGATATTTAAACAGCATGTTGTTCATATAATGTTGATAGAACATTGATTCATTGATTAATTTAAAAAGCATTACATGATATTTATATGAATCAAAAAAAGTAATAAAGATAGTCAAATCTTTGCTATTTGAATGCATTTATAGTTTATTAAACACAATAATGATGTTCAATTGAATCAGATATTTGCTTTCTTGTATTTAAGTAAAAGTTTCATCAATTAATGATAAAGAATAATAATTTCATTTAATTAAAGCATTAAGCTTTTTATAATCAATGCAAAAATGCAAACTATCATCTTTCTTTTCAATGAATAAAATGAGTGAAACATATGAAGTAAAGCTAAAGAAAATGAATTCTTTGTTCAAATGTTTAATCAAATACTTTTTTATTTTCTGAAGTTTATGATTAAACATTTGATATAATCTGCTTTGAAAGAATGTTTTCTTGTTAATCAACTTAATTTTGTAATCATAAAAATGATGAAATGATAGTTAATTGATCATTGTTTGATTGAACATGTCTAAATAGTCGTGATATTCAAAGAGAAGCTTGATCTTGACTTGCTTGAGAATCTTGATGTGTGAAAACTTATGTAAATTTACTTTTTTAAGTTTATTCTCAGCTGTAGTTATGAATCAATCAATTTTCAAGATGATAACAGCAAAAATCTTAACATCTGATTATTTGACTAACATTTTATAAACTGCTGTCTTTATCATTGATATGTTCATTGAACTAAAAGTTGATTTCAGACTGAATGTTGATTTAAAGTTGACATTAAGCAAAACTGCGTCAAGCGATTTTAACTGTTCAACTGACTTTTCTTTGAACTGATTGAAAAAAAAAGTAATGATGATAGTAAATCTCTTCAGAATATAAGTAGAAGTTAAGCTTTTTTATTTCAAGATTGTTTTATAACTTGAGAATAAAACAATCAATTTTAAAATTAAAGAATTGAAATTTGAAAATTAAAGAAAATTGATTTACATATTTATTACTAGATTGATTTTGTTCATTCATGTTTTTTCAAAAATCATTTAATGTTGATTTAATTGAGTGATCAACATAAAAGCAATTTCAATCATATAACTTTGAACAGTCAGATTCAAATAAATGACATGAGTAATAAGTTTTTTTGCATAATGATTGTTAAATTTTCTGTTAGAATCATGTTTAAAGCAAGTCATAGAAATACAGATAAATGAAGAGTAAATTAAATAAATGAGAATTCAAAGTTAAAGAGTGAAATCTATGAGATGCAAAAACTATATGTATATACAGAGAGAAAATGAGTGCTAAACTTAATAAAGTTTAAACTCACTCAAAGAACATGCATCTCAGTAGAAGACTGAGCATGCTCATAACATTACTTCTTCTCTTTTCAGTCAAGCAATGATTTCATTGCTTCAATCAGCTTCTTTCTTTCTTGTTCATTTCATTATTGTTTTATTTGAGTGTTTCAAGCTCATTTCATCAGACGTTTTAAGTTTATTTCTTCTTGACACATTAAAAAGCATTTCAAGCTCATTCTATCAGACGTTTTAAGTCTATTTCTTCTTGATATCTGATATCATTAAAGCAAACTCACTATCAATTCATGTTTACTACATGCATGTAGCAAAGCTTGTTTCATTCATGTCTACTACATGCATGTAGTAGAGCTTGTTCTGTTCAATGATGAGTTCAATCAAAAAATCAACTATCAACTTGTCTTTATAACAGACTCACTTTGAGTGATGAGTTTAATGATGAGATCAATCATTATATGTTTTTGTAACAAACTCACTATCAAATGATGAACTCAATCAAAAGATCACTTTGTGTCATTTTATATCATTGTAGCAAACTCACTTTTGATTCATGTTTGCAACGCGTTGCAAAGCTTGTTCTGATCACATTTATTGCATTCAATAAAGTTTGTTCTGTTCATGTCTTTATAACAAACTTACTATCAAGTGATGAGTTTGATGACAAGATTAATATCAAATGTGTCTTTAAAGCAGACTCACTATTCTTGTCATTCAAGCAGACTCTTTCTATTCAGCTTCAAATATTTAATGATGAATGAATTTCAGCTCATATTTTCATGTTTTCAAACATATAATATATGTTCAATTCTCTTAAAACATATAGTACATGTTTCATTCTGTCTGCAATACATATCATCTTACTGTTGTTGTTAATGTCATGAATAAAGATAAATTGTAAAAGATGCAAATAATAAAAGATTCATTGTTGAATTAAGTGAGTTATCATTGAAGCAGACTCACTGTTCTGATTTCTGTTTACTACATGTGTATAACAAGACTTGTTCTGTTCATTGATTGACTTAATTAAGAGATCAACTTGTGTTTTTTGATTTGCATTTACTACATGCATGTAACAAAGTTATTTCATTCATGTTTATCACATTCAATAAACATTGTTTCATTCATGTCTACTACATGCATGTAGTAAAGCTTGTTTCATTCATTGATTAACTCAATCAAAAGATCAACTATTGACTTATCATTATAGCAAACTCACTATTAAACATGTCGTTCAAGCAGATTAACTATCAAGTAACTGACTTGATTAAAAGATCAATATTGAATGCATCTTTAAAGCAGACTCACTGTCAATTTGTATCTTTCAAGCAGACTCATTATCAAGTGATTGACTTGATGATAAAATCAATCATTATTTGCTCTTGTAACAGACTCACTTCAATTCATCTTTATTACATGACTGTAGTAAAGCTTGTTCTGATTGTGTTTATTGCATTTAATAAAGCTTTCTCTGTTCATGTTTATCACATTTGATAAAGCTTATTCTGTTCATATTTATCATGTTCAATAAAACATGTTCTGTTCATTCAATGATGAGTTCAGTCAAGAGATCAGTCAAAAGATCAATTCATATCTGCACATGTCACAGAGCTTGTTTTATTTGATGATGAGTTCAGTCAAGAAATTGATCAAAAGATTGATTCAACTCTGCAACACGTTGCAAAGCTTTGCTTTCAATCATAACTAGAAAGTGAATCACTATCATGTGATATGTATAAAGCTTTAAATAATGTTAGAATCATGTCTAAAGCAAGTCATAAAAATACAGATAAATGAAGAGTAAATCAGATAAATGAGAATTCAAAGTTAAAAAGTGAGATCTATAAGATGTGAAAACTATATGTATATACAGAAAGAAGATGAGCGCTAGACTTGATAAAGTCTAAACTTATTCAAAAAATATGCATCTCAGTAAAAGATTGAGCATGCTTGTAACATTTTTGTATTGACTTTATCTTGATTAAAGTCAGAGATTCAATTTGCAACTGATCATAAACAATATGCATGATCACTTCATTAATGAATGAATAGTCAGCAGCTTCAATGTCAATTAATGATTTCAATGAGTAACTAATTTCATTGCTAAATAATATACATTCAATAGTCAAAGATTCAGAAGCAAAAGAATTGTTTGACATGCTCATCATTGAAGAAATTAACATTAAATCTGTCGTTGAATTTAAGTTGCTCAACTTAATTCAAGTTGAGTTTCAAAGTTGAATTAAGTTGAGAAAGATTAACTCAACTCAATTGAGTTGAGTCAGACTCTTGATTCAACTTGATCAACTTAACAAGTTAACTTAAACTCAATTGCAGATCTACTTTCTATCAAATTTTCTATCAAATTTTCTATCAAAGTGATCAAACTCTTTATCATATTTTCTATCATGTTTCTCATCATGTTCTCATCATGTTTCTCATCATATTTCTCATCATGTTCTCATCATGTTTCTCATCATATTTTCTATCATGTTTTTCATCATGTTCTCATCATGTTTTTCATCATATTTTCTATCATGTTTCTCATCATGTTTCTCATCATATTTTCTATCATGTTTCTCATCATGTTCTCATCATGTTTTCTATCATATTTTCTATCAAATTGATTGCAAAATTGATTGCAAAAAATAAAGAAAAAATAAAGAAAAAATATACTATTTTTAGTACATAATATACTATATTTAGTATCAAAAATTGAGTTCAAGTCAACTCAACTCAATTCTAAGTTAAGCTTAAGTTAAAAAAGATTAACTCAATCTCAACTTAAACTCAGACTTAGTTGAGTTGATTTTTTTCAACTCAAGTCAATTTTAACTTAACAACAAATTTAATTAATACATCTTTCATCATGTTTTTAATGAAAGTTTCTAGTTTTTTGTCTCATTATTCTTGAAAGACATTTTCTCATTCTCTTTATTCTTTGAAATGATGATTTCATGTAAATAAAAGATAAAAATATAAAATGTTAAAGTATTAATTTTGTTCTGAAAGTAGTTCTTGAATAAATGATCTGAAATTTTGCAAATATAGTAAATGATAAATGATTTGACTGATTCAGATGTAGAAAAGATAGTTGACTTGATATATTCAATTATTGAAATCATCATTGCTGATAAAAAAGTAATACACTTTTCAGATGCAATGATGATTTTGATGATGATCATGCAACGTTTGCTTTAAAGTTGATAATTGACTCACTGTTTATTATTCATACTTTGAAGAAAGTTCTTGAAATGATGTAAAATGATAAAATTTTTCAAGCAAATTAATAAAATATTCTGCAAGTGATTGTTGATCTTATTCTGAAGATTGTTCATCAGAATGCAATCATCATATTTTAAATAATTGAATAACTTCATAAAGTTGAAGTAGAAAACATTAAAAAGTTTATTTGCTTATTTTAAAACATTGTACTTGCAACAACACTTTTGATTATTATTCTGATTTTCATAAATTTCTTTTAAATGCTCAAGTAGTTTGTAAATTAAGATGTAAGAATGTAAAGCATCATGATGTCAGAATCGTGTTTAAATGATACAATCAATGAAGATCAAAGTTGATAGTGCTTGATCTTTAGAAATAGCTATAACTGAATATTAAGAATACAGAAAAAGATTGATACAAAAGCTTCTATTTATGTAATGTTCAAAGACTGCACTAGACTTGAAAGAAATGTGTTTGTAATATGAAAAGAAAATGATGTAAATGAACAAGATGTTGAGAAAGAAAAAGAGTGTTGAGAAAGAAAAAGAATGTTAAGTCATATTTGAGTCAAATCTGAGTCAGATCTAGATCAGATCTCGACTAGATCATTGACTAGTTTTAATCAGTCTTGATACACTTGTAACATTACTTTTCTCTTTGAAAATTCATGTTTGCATGAATGTAGTTTCTTTGCTCACTTTTGTTGATAGTTATTTCGATATTTAGCGCGATTTGCTTGAATATAGCTTATGAAATTCATTCAAAACTTTCTCTGAATCATCGAATTTCTCTTTATCGACATAGTATCATTCATTATTTCTATCTAGATCTTTTCATTTGACTTTGTACTGTATTCAATCTCAATAACGTCTGAAATTCAATATATCATTTATCTTTTAATGTTCATCATCTTTAATAATGATTGATTTGAGTGATTCTGAATGTTGTTCTGATAGAGAGTCTTCTGAATATGATCGTAGTAGCTTCGAGCTGAATATCGAATGCAGATGCTTCATGCTGACTGATAAATGAAGATGATAGAAGATATTTATTTTAGCAGTGATTTGATAGAGATTTAGCTGTTTATCTTTCAAATCTTTGCAGAGTCTCGTTGTTTTGACGTTTCTGAAAGATAGTCAAACTCAGTTATTTACTTCATATGTGACGTCTCATTTATGTTTATTGATCTGAACTTTGATGATCAGCTTCGTCTTTTTCAATTGTTGATGATTGAAGCTCAGTAACTCTTTCATTTGAATGATAATATCATCTGCTTTTCTAGCTTCAAGTCGTTCACAAGTTGTTTTATAGTCAGTTGTATCTGAATCAAAACTCATTCGAGAATGAAATTCTTTATTGAAGTAGAAGAGAATCATTGAAGTGATTGAGAAAATATTGAAATTGTTATTAAATTTCATCATAGATATTCATTTGACTCAGTCATTCTGCATGTAATTGCAGTAGATT
>JAABUL010008590.1_pt1 | contig 10298 bp, 13 predicted proteins | sample 5559151 | NCBI WGS metagenome assembly JAABUL01 (sample SAMN10711876, study PRJNA513368) | rock metagenome | isolation source: Antarctica rocks | place: Antarctica: Victoria Land, Pudding Butte sud | reverse complement strand
CTTACTGCAGATGACAACGTGCAGATCTTAGGATTGGATGGCAATATTACTCCTCGCCTTACGCACACCGGGGTACATCACGATGCCGTGCCCCACTTCTCGACTGCCACGGGGCTGCGGGGCGAAGAAAACATACCCGCAAAGCTTTTCTGCTTGTATCCGGCGATGGAGCTTGCGACATTGGACGGACACTATTCAGACTCCAGCCACGCATTATTGAAAATGCGTGGTGGATGCTTTTTTGTCCTCAACAAGTGCGAGACGATGCATATCGCCGATTGGGTCCATTTCACTTTCTCGCTGAGTTCCTCGTCGCTGTTCGGGGCCACATACTGCGCATCCACAGTGGGCCGGAAAATATCATCTGTCGCTGCTGACATTAGCGGAGGTGACCCTGTCAGAAGCGCACAAGATACATATGTGAAGAGAATCAGGGATGCGTGTGGAGACTCATCTCTGGTCAATACCAATGCGGAGCGTTTCATCCAATTCTGGCCAAAAGACTCTTTCTATTTCGGCGAACAAGGGGTTCGTAAGAGGCTGCTACAGGCATGGGTTCATTGCTGGGAACCCGAAGGCGAGTGTTCTCTCTGCGCCGTGGCTGGAAGGCGAGCAGAACAAGGTCTGGATCGTGCCCGTCGAGAAGAACATGTGGCGGCGCATTTAAATCTTACTGTGGGATTGAAGGAGCGAAGGCGCGAAAAGGCGGTGGGAGGCAGCCTAAGGCTGGCGTCTCTGAATGTGACGGCGTAGACTGGTTGTTCGGCTCGCTCCGGAGTATGCAGTGCTGCAGTCTTATCCATGAGTACGAAGTCGTGCCGCACCACATGTTCCGTGCCGAACGTGTACGGCCGGTCAGGGTGGGCCGCCCCATCGGGGGCGGTCCTGCGGACGAGAAGACGGCCGTTTGCGCAGTGATGACAGCTTAAACAGCCGCATGTCCTCTTCTTCCGTTGCTGTCGTCCATCGCCGGACCCGATAAACATGTTGGTCAACCTTGGAAGCAAGAAAGCTCCTATGCAACAGCTTGGCTAGGAACTGCTAGACGGCACCTCAGACATGACAGACCTCACACATGTGAGAAGGTCTGGTCGTAAAGCCTACAGGCACCTTTCGAACAGACCTCAGTCCTGAAAGTTTGCACCGAGGGCTAGTCACCAAACAGCCACCAATGCATATAAGGATGTGTTCATTATCTCACCTCATAGCTCTTTCAATTGTCTTCTCATCAGTAGCTGAAGTGGCCGTCGGTGATTCAAAGGTGATTTGTAGTTTTGTGGAGCCCTTCGGAAGACTGGTACGTAGCATCAGCGCCACGATGTGAAAAGGACAGTTGTGGTACCCGTATTTACCGTCTAGCTGCCTTGCTCAGGACCAGTTGCCGGATATTACGGTGGCGTGCAGTCTGAATCGAACGGCTTACACTCTTTGATATTGCGTGTGCGAGCGGACTCGATCCACAATGACTCACCGATGTTCCGGGACACCCTAGATGTAATAGGCTCTTGCACCACTTCTCGGGCGTGACTGCTACTTTGCCACTTTTCCATCAGATTCTCGATCATTTGAGATCTCACAAGCATTTGACCGACTACCTGCGACGATCGTAAATTGATCATGGCGAGATACTACGTGGTTGACAAACGTCCTCCCACCTTCTTCGCCGGACTACAACCAGACAAGCCATCTTGCGAAACCACATCCACTTTCAAGCTGAATTCTCAAAGCAATTCTTCGAACACCAGCACAACTGCGATGTCGGCTACTTCGCGGTTGCCAGTCCCACCAGGCGCAGATCGAACCGCCATGCCGACAGTGTCAGGCTCAGCTACTGTCGCACGGGCACTCTCACCACCCAAACTCCTTGCGCTGTTTTTAGTGCTTGTTGGGTATCTTGGTTTCTGTGAAGCAAGCACCCTCGATATCATAGGGCCGAAAGTTGGGTCGCACTCGCCTCGCACTTACCATGTAAACGTCGGAGATAGCAACAAGACGACATTTGACCCAAATCAGATTGCGGCTGCCTTTGGCGATGTCGTCAGATTCCGAATTGTGAACGACAACCACTCGGTGACCCAGTCAAGCATCGACCATCCTTGCAGGAACGCCGGTGCATTCGACTCCACACTCTTTCAGGCAAAGGATCATAGCCGAAGACCAATCGTAGTCGATCTGATCGTGATCACTACCACTCCGCAATACTTCTTTAGTCGGCAGATCAGCTCCATCGACTGTCCCCTAACCGAGATATTCGTCGTCAATCCGGACCAAGAACATGCCGCCGCAGCCCAAGATATCTGCGGCAGTAGCAGCTCTTCCTCCAACGCAAAAGTCTCTCATTGGTACAGCGATCAGGTGTCGAACTCATACGATCATGCCTCTTGCAGACGCGGAAGGTCTTGCTCCTGGTTAGCTCCGACAAGGTCGAACGCCCTTCTCACAAGCCGAGCGCTTCCCACGTCCAGGTCACTCTCTTCCTCGGGCATTGGCTATGTGACGTGCGTGCCGACGTCCACGTTGCAGACAATCGCATCGGCCGCGGTGCAGGAGCTGTAGAACGCTTTGCTCATTCGTACGGGTGTCGTCCTAGCGGTAGGCAATAGTACATAGAACATGAATAACAGTAAATAAAAAAGAAAGCATCGATGATGAACTTCGATACCGCTCAGGCTGCCACTCAGCGGCGAGAGTCGCCGGAAGGGTATCAGCAGATGCAGAAACAAATGGCTGCTTGGTGCAAGACTTTGCGACAGCATCGCTTCTCATGCTCGTGGAAGATTATATGAGCCTACGAGCTCGTTTTGGGGCCTTTCTTGGCGTTTTTGGAGGTTACGGTTGCACGTTTCATCTCCCGGCTGTTCTAAACACTAGCACAGCAGTGATATTGTTGTCTATAGCAGGCGTAGGTGAGCAGGTTGGTAAGTCGATAAGGACGACCAAACACACCGCCATGATCCCAGGCGAGCAGGCTAGGTACCCATCTGACGCAGTGCCAGTGGCATACAGTCTATCGGTTGAGCCAGTCATTGTGACGTGACGCCTTAATCCGACCCGGTCGCGCTCGGAGCAAGCTGACGGAGGAAAGAGATGGCGTCGCTCAGCTTCATAGGCTTCATAGCAAGCTCTCTGTAGCTCCGGCCTGGTTTTGCACCTACGTCGATGTCAGGGTCTCGGCTTGTCACGATAACCGCCCCATCGCCTCTCTTGGGTAGGAACTCGGCAAGCAAGCTATCATCGTCGACATTACCAAACACCATAACCCATCAAGCGCGACCAGCAGTATGTTGAAGTTGAGGATCATAAGTCTTTACGGGATCCTCGAGCCAATCCAATGCTGCTCTCTAGGTAACCAGTCGATCTCTGGCCTGGGATACATTAAGAAGCCGCATATCTACCAGCCTAGGACACGGCTGCACCCACACTCATTGCACGCTGTACTTGCTTTCGTAATATGTTCCTCCAAGGTACATATTCGTTCTAACTGGTAAAGAAAGGCTAAAAGTGCTAGATCCAACTTCTAATTAGCGAGATAGTGATTCATCGCTGCCAAATGTAGCTGGAATATAACCCTTTCTCTCGTGACTATACGTATGAAGTCACTACGTCACGATAACTAAACGGCCTAGGACATAGCTGCATCTATACTTAGTATGCGTTGTACGTTCTTTTGTAACATATTCCTTCGAGGTACATATTCGTTCCGACTGATAAGGAAAGCTCTTCTCGTTCACCTAGTTATCACAAACACTAGTTACAGACATTCGCGATAAACCTGCCTTTTTTCCCCTCCATCAAACCTGGACTCACACAGCGTGCTTTGCACTACCCATACTGCTATAGGTTAGAAGTCGTTAAACAAGTTTCGAAAAAGCTGATGATTGGGTGCGGTGTGGCAGGGTACTAAAGGACTAGCGCGAGATTCCCGAGCAAAGACGAACGACCGCAATTCGTCTCTATCGCCAACACGTAGGATGGGTCCGCAAGCATCGATCTGAAGAGCTACGAGGTTAGGGCAGGTATCGCGAAGAATCATCGAAACGAGGTCTGCCCGGATGGACATCTCCTCTTCAATCTTGTCGTGCTCGTAAGTTGTCATTACGACCTGGCCGTAGTATGCATTTACGACCTGGCCGTAGTATGCATCGATGACGCGAGTCGTCATTTTGAGCCGCAAGTAGACCAGCTTACCGAGGGCCTGCAGAGTCTGTAGAGAGCGGCAGAAGTCGTCTATATATAGATCCGGTAGACGGATGGCTACCTGCTCAAGATTCGGGCACTTAGTGAAGATAGTGCGAAAGACATCTAGTATGGACATCTCTCCTTCATGTTGTTGGGTCTCGGGGAGGCAGCTTGCGTCGTCGAGCCAGAGTATGCGAAGATCTGGACCAAACCTGGTTATAGCCTCCGAATAGCCATTCTCCGTAAGCGCCGGGACAGTGTTGGATAATTGAAGGTTTCGTAGGCCTTTGCAACTTAGAAGAAACCTTTTGGGTGTGCTCGTGATGTATCCGAAGTGACACGCGAAATTGACCAACGCTAGCTCTGCGGACCCGAACGAAGTCAATAGCTCCCGCGCCCCAGTGCAGTATAATAGTTCGAGCGTCGTCAACCTAGGTATGTCGATGGCAGCAGCTAGAAGTGGTCCAATGTGGGGGGAATTTATCGAGATGAGACGAAGAGTGGTGAGGGTGAGCTTCGTCCTTGGGTGCAACGGATCTGACAGTCCTGGAAACACGTGACGGAACACCGGGGCCGCGTAGGGTTCGAGATCATCGTCTAGATCATGAGTTGTGATCGAAAGCCGCCGAAGGTTGGGGAGTCGCTGCATAATGCCCCCAGCAAACCCACAGTCGTCTTCACAGACTAGATATAAATCCAAAGATCCAATATTGTGCAGATTGTGTAAACCAACTGAGTGTGGGATGCTGGAATCTCGTGGCTGATGAAATATATGGAAGTGGCGGAAGCCACCGCCCATAGTTTCGAGTAAACGAAAAAGATCTGGCGGGGCCTCTTGCGCATGCGTAGTATGCGGCTTCAGCAGGTTGTAGGTGTCACCTAGTAGTTCGCGGGTGTGATCTTGGACATACGTAACCAGCTTGACCAGGTCCTTGTTGTGCTTTTCGTGCTTGTAATACATGTTGAAGTGAGAGTCAACTGAATGTATGCTCGCGCAAAGTCGGCCATCAAGCGGGTTGGCCAGTACTTCGATGCGACTATACAGCCGTCCAAAGCCGAGTACGTGGAACTGTCGACAGACTCTGTATATATTGAGTAGCCCTTTAGACACCGGGAGATACTGTAGTATCTCCACTATGAGCTCCTCTGGTAGCTTCGTCAAATGCGGTCCCATAACTTCGACAATGCGCAGCATCTTGTCAATACCGACGCGACTAGATTCTGGAACTGTGCTGTAGGCGCTCGTGTTTGGATGGGGTTTCGTGAACCGTAGCAACTAGCAACTAGCGATTAGCGGTCAGCAAATGTAAGTTTTTGATCGAGAACCCTCAACTTACGCAAGCCGGATCGAGACAAAACCTCGAAACCACTACGAGCGAGAGCCGCCGGTGGCTGGAATGGTTTGCGGCGACAAACAGATGAGTATTGAGGGTATAAGCAACCCGTTGTCCTTAGTAGGCTGAAGGCCGCGCTAGTTAGCTTGAAACATTGATCAAACCCTCTGATGACACCTAGCCAATATAAGGCCCCGATTCCCACTGGAAATCGCGCCGAGAATTCGCCGGACACGGGCCCTGAAGTAGGTGGGAATCGTGCAGTGGGAATCAAGCTAACCGCCACTTCGAATCCGCTTGAAACATTCACAGTCGGGTTGTACAACGCTTGAGAACATCGGATACCGAAGGACAGGATCGAATGCGCCGTGTTGAGGTCTGCAACCGACGTCGTTGTTGTCGCTTTTCCACTGCAGAAATGGCAGAACGCCGCGGGAAAGCCGCTCTTGCGACCGCAGGGCAGCGCCAGTGCGCACACCCGCAAAGTTAGCGAGGACGCTGCAAAACCACTGCCCAAGAACGTGAGAGTCACTTTGGAGCATGCCAACATTGTACTTCGATACTTGGAGAAATACAAGGTGCTAGTTTGTAGTGTACACAACTACGCGGTGCGCAATCTAGCATATCATCTCCGAGAATTCCACAGCACCCCAGCAAAGGAGAGAAGAGCTGTTATTGCTTTGTTCCAACAGTACGAGCTACGTGAAGCGTCTGCAATCCGCCTCCCGCACCGCTTGGAGAGCCGTTCAATGTGCTCGGCAGACCGAAGAAAGCGTGGATCTGTGAGGAGCCGGAATGCGAAGAGATTAGTATCAAGACACGATCCGACAGCACTGCAACAAAGTACATAGCTGGAAGTCGTCGCATACTCACGATCGTCAATGACATTCCGTCTGGGTACAGAGCTTCTTCTCGACTGGAGGATTCCAGCGGTATTTCACGGTCGATCACGAGGAGAGCGAAGAGCAGATCGATGGGGAAAATCGCGGGCAGAGCGCAAGAGCAGCGGTGATCGCTTCGACTTTGCTTCAAGTCACCAGCGTACTTCAAGAGTGGGATCAAGCGCTCGAAAAACAGAAACTGGCGCAGGAGAAGGCCGATTCCGAGCCAGAAAAAACGGATCGTACTGGCTGGTTCTCACGCACTCGCTGGCCGGAGCATCTGGCGGACTGCAATCTATGGCATCTTAGTCACGCGACTCGACTGCCAGATCGTGACGAAACGGAGCTTCAGCAGATTGTGCAATCGTTAACACAGCTATTGGAGCGATCGGTGAGTGGGCTAGCGACTCTCGATGATGAGATCCGATGTTGGCTACGAAGTGCGAAGCTACACGAGCCGGATGTACGATTGTTGTCGAGGCTGCAAAATGCTGAGAGTCAAGCAACATACGCCCGATATATGCAGCGGTTAGTGTGTTATAGTATGAGGGTTTACCGAAGTTGGGAGAGTCAGGAGGGTTAGGAAAGAGAGGGTCGGGATAGAAGTCGGAGTGAAGACGGAAGCGTATAAGGCGGTCGGCCGTGTTGGGCATCGACAGCCAGAATGGCAGTTGGAAGTCCGCCATAAGCTGTACGCCAATTTTGTCCGCCATCTTTCGTTGTTAGTCAGGGCAAAAGCCGATGCATGCTCGGGTATAGTAAGGTAGGCAACGATCGTGTCATTTCTTTAGGTGAACCACATAGTGATAGAGTGGCATGTGCGGTTCAACTCTGTAGAAGACACCATCGACATTAGTTGAAACTTCTTCACCTTTTCTGAACATACACTTTATGTGGACCACTGCTACCATCTGCTACTGAATTGCGCATTCAATCACGGGATACGTTATTACATGCTGCGTGCTAACCCTGGGTAAAGGGAAAGAATAGCTGACTTTTGCGCATCTGAAGCATGTATCGATGTTTGTACACTAAACATGGTGCTCCTTCAGGTCACGTGGGATGTTGATAGAGGAGAAAGCACTAGTTTATACATTAGATCCGCGAAATAGCAATGCTTGTCAATGCGGAGAAACAACGTTTAAGTTCAGCTATAGAGCCCCCGACCCCGTGCAGGGCCGCGGGCTAATACAGGGTTGGTGGGCTAATACAGGACTACGATCCTGTCTGAAGAAATGCCGAAATGGGGGTGTCTTGGGACTCGTTCGATGCATGCCTAGCCTTTATCTTTCAACATACGTGAGCATAAATTCGAATATAGTCTCGCCACCGAAATACTTCTCCTTCCTTACGATGCAAGCTCAACATATTCTTTCCCTCGTGTTCGTTGGATCACTCGGGTGCATCGTTTGCTCGCCAGCATGGAGACGCGCGAAATCCGTGAAGCCGCTAATCAAATGGGTGCGCAGATATCAACTCCAGATACTTCTGCCTGAGTACCGCAAGATCAATCCAACTCGTCTAGAAGCTCTATGTATTCTCTTGTATTGCACAGGTCTATTCTTGTTTGACGTCCTGAACATCAGTAGTCTGGAGCAAGCTACGTCAAGAGCAGGTCACGAGCCGGTCATCCAATTGGTCCCACTACTTGCAACGGGCTCGATCTTTTGGACATCGCAGGGTTTTGGAGTGTGCTTGAGCACATTGCAGAGCTACATGGTCGTGTAGGACTTTCTGCTGCAGTACAAGCAGGCATTAATATTACAGTACATTCCTACAGGCTCAGTACGAACGCTGTTGCAGGTGCCGTATGTCCTCCCTGCTGCGAGAGTTTATTGTTTCACTTGTGCGCGCAGCGTTTGCACGGGGACTATTCGTCTTGTCCACCCTGGCAAAATCCTGATCTAGCAAACCTGCAGGGCACGGAGATTCTGCACCGAGCACTCCTACTTGCGTCGTGTTGCACTCTCCGTCTCGTTTAGCAGATATGCCATAACAACTTCAGATCGTATTCTTCGTGTCTTGTTCCTTGTTATCACTCAATCATGCATCCATTTCCCAGAGGCATCCGTTCGTGATGTGCTGTTTGGACGAGCTTGATAGTCCCAGCGAACGCCTAGACAAACCCGTCTCCGGATGGTGAGACACAGGTAATGTACACCATGCTACAACCTCAGAACGGCTGGACCAAGAGTGTATGTGATAGCAATACTCCGAACGACAAGAGCTTAGTGGTCTGTTCGGGAGCCATCTCCATCTAGAGTTGGCAAGTCTGGTCGAGGTACGTCGCAACACGCGTCATCAAGACTCCCGAAATCCACATTGTCTCGATGACAGAGCAAAAATGGATACAGTAGGTTTGTAGCAAGTCTTCTAAAAGAAGTCTAGAGTTGTCCAGAAGTGAGTGGGTCCCTACCTTGTTAACAAAATTGCCCAATTCGTCATCGTTAAACATCGTCCAGCCTGGTTTCCTCACCATCACAGAAGGTGCCCGGCTGAAGGGATCAGGGGACCAGGAATGGAGAGGATGCACGGTCATGAGTGGTCGGACAGACTCGCAGGGCGCGCTAATTGTAGAGATGTGACCGTATTATCTCAAGACAGGTATAGAACCTTTCTGGCAATACCAGCTCCGTTCGAGATTATGCTTGCGACTCAAGCTCATTCTCCGGACGTCCAAAAACCGTTGGTGGTGTTCACCCTCGATGTAAACGGGCCTTTTAGGGTACCGTGCTGGCGTTTCCTGAATTTGGCAGTATCATATCAGTTGGACTTGCTCTACGGGCACTAACATGTTCCGCGCAGGCAGCGATGGTGGCTTGGCGATCAGTTCGTGCTAGCCCCGATTACTAGGTCCGTGCAGACTTGGTGCGGTAATATATAGGATGGGAGCCGACCAACTGTGTTCCAACAAATCTAAGATTCTCGCCCGACGCTAAGTCTCAACTGTGGTTAGCGACAGTAGCTGCTTGCGTCCACATCCTCCAAGATGCCGCCCCCAACGAAGCGTCGTGCAACACAAAGCATTCGCGGCCCAAAGCCGAAACAGTCAAGGGTGGCACCCACGAACACCGTCATCGCGTTCGACTTTGGAACCTCGACGATCCGTTGCGCCGCTTTCCGCACAGGTGCGGAAGAGGAGGGCTTGATACGATCCAAACCGGCTGGAAACAGAAGTGCACCGCCAGCCGCTGTGGCCTGGAAACTGGGAGATGAGAGGGTAGCCATTGGCTGGGACGCAAGGAAACTGAACATGGACGACCCGGAAAACACAGTCTTATACACACATATCAAATTGATGCTCACGGACGAGGTGGAAGGTGTCTACCAGAGGGCGAAAATCGAAGAGCAGCGCAAGATGCTAGCAGAGCAGGGTATGACCGCCAATGCGGTGATGTATAGGTTTTTCGCAGTTCTTCTTCGGAACTACATCAGCGAGAGGCAATATATCAACAAGCAACGAGACCTCGGTTCCATCAGCATTTGGATGAACTACTCCCATTCCTCGAATACTTCGGACCGCATGACCTTCAATACAATTCTGCTGACCTGGCTCCACGACCGGCTTGGTGCGGACACTCCAAGTGAGGTACGAAGTTTCCCCGAAGCAGAATTGTCCGCTCTGGCCATGTTTCTGTACAAAGACTATCTGGTGGGTGATGTAGTGGTGGATATTAACCGTGGCGACATGGATCTGGTCAGTAAAGCACTCAAGTAGATGCGTTGCTACATTAACTTATGCCACAGAATGTTGTCCGTCTCCGGCGAATCGCGAACGCCCCTTTTTGGATCACAGTAGAGACGTTGGACTATCACGACTGTGCCGGAATTTCTATCACGGAGGCAGCGGGGTCGGCATTTCGGAAGTAGCTTGACGAGTCCGTTGAGCATGGAGAGGATAATC
>JAABUL010008589.1_pt1 | contig 10298 bp, 7 predicted proteins | sample 5559151 | NCBI WGS metagenome assembly JAABUL01 (sample SAMN10711876, study PRJNA513368) | rock metagenome | isolation source: Antarctica rocks | place: Antarctica: Victoria Land, Pudding Butte sud | reverse complement strand
GCTGGTGCCAAAGATCGATTCCGCGCAGGAGGTGGAGATCACGCTGCCCGGGGCGTTCCAGGTGACGCCGCGGCTGGCCCAAGCGATCAAGGCGCTGCCGGGGGTGGAGCGGGTCGAGGAAATCTGATGCGTGATCTGAACCTGTCCCGACGTATCACGCTTTAGGTGACACATGGCGCTGCCACAATCGTCTGGCGTCATGGGACCGATAGAGAGGTTCGGGCCATGAAGAAGTCCCTGCTTGCACTTGCGTTGCTGCTGACCGCGGTGTCGGTCAGCGGCTGTATCTTCGTGCCTTATCATGGCTACGGCCGTGGTGGCGGCTGGTGTTACTACCATCCGTATCGTTGCTATTGACCATCAGCCGGGATGAAAGAAGGCATAGACGCGCCTTGCGGTCTCCCGGTTGATGCCCGGTGCGGCCTCGAGATCGGTCAGGCCGGCCTGCTTGACGCCGCGGGCCGAGCCGAAGTGATTGAGCAAGGCGCGCTTGCGGGCGGCGCCGACGCCAGGCACCTCGTCGAGTTCGCTGGTGATCAGCGCCTTGCTGCGGCCGGCGCGGTGGGTGGTAATGGCGAAGCGGTGGGTCTCGTCGCGCACGCGCTGTAGATAATAGAGTACAGGGTCGCGCGGCGGCAGCTGGAAGGCGTCGCGGCCGGCCACGTGGAACCATTCGCGCCCGGCGTGGCGGTCCGGCCCCTTGGCGATGGCGACGACCGGGATGTGGTGCATGCCGAGGTCCTGCAGGATGCCGCGCACGGCCGAGAGCTGTCCGGCACCGCCGTCGATCAGGAGCAGGTCGGGCATGGCGGGCGCCGCCCCTTCGCCGGCGTCGCTGGCGGCCTGCTCGCGCAGCGCGCGGGCGAAGCGGCGGTCGAGCACCTCGCGCATCATGGCGAAGTCGTCGCCCGGGGCGATCGGGCCGCGGATGGAATATTTACGGTAGGCATTCTTCTGGAAGCCCTCCGGCCCGGCCACGATCATGACGCCATACGGATTGGTGCCCATGATGTGGCTGTTGTCGTAGCACTCGATGCGTTCGGGGGTGGCGGGCAGGCCGAACAGGGCGGCGACGCCTTCGAGCAGCTTCTGCTGTCCTGCGCTCTCGGCCATGCGCCGCTCGAGCGCCTCGCGGGCATTGGTCGCGGCATGCAGCACCACGGCGCGCTTCTCGCCGCGGGCCGGCACGGTGACGGCGATCTTGCGGCCGGCCTTGAGCGAGAGCGCTTCCTGTAGCAGGTCCTGCTCGGCCACCGTGTCGCTCAGCAACACGCAGGGCGGGATCGGCTTGTCGTCGTAGAACTGGGCCAGGAAGGCGGCGAGCACGATGTCGATCTCGGCGTCGCGGGCGTGGGTGGGGAAGAAGGCGCGGTTGCCGTTGTTGTTGCCGCCGCGGACGAAGAACACCTGCACGCAGGTCTGGCCGCCGATCTGGTGGCCGGCGACGATGTCGGCGTCGGTCAGGCTGGCCGGGTTGACCACGGCGGTGCCCTGGACGTGGGTCAGGCCGCGGATACGGTCGCGCACGGCGGCGGCGCGCTCGAACTCGAGGTTCTCGGCGGCGGCCTCCATCTCGCGGGCGAGCTCGCGCTGGACGTCGCTGGCCTTGCCGCCGAGGAACGCCTTGGCCTGGGCGACATAGTGGCCGTAGTCCTCGGTGCTGACCCGGTCGACGCAGGGGGCCGAGCAGCGCTTGATCTGGTGCAGCAGGCAGGGGCGGGTGCGATTGGCGAACACCGTGTCCTGGCAGGAGCGGAGCAGGAACACGCGCTGCATGGCGGTGACGGTCTGGTTGACGGCCCAGGCGGAGGCGAACGGCCCGTAATAGCTGCCCTTGCGGGTGCGGGCGCCGCGATGCTTGGTGATCTGGGCGAAGGGGTGGTCCTCCGTCAGCATCAGCCAGGGATAGCTCTTGTCGTCGCGCAGCACGATGTTGAAGCGCGGCTTGAGCCGCTTGATCAGGTTGGCCTCGAGCAGCAGCGCCTCGGCCTCGGTATGGGTGGTGACGATCTCCATGGTGACCGTCTCGTGCACCATGCGGCGCAGGCGCTCGGGCAGGCGGGTGATCTGGGTGTAGTTGGTGACGCGGCGCTTGAGGTTGCGCGCCTTGCCGACGTAGAGCGCGTCGCCCTTGTCGTCGAGCATGCGGTACACGCCCGGGCTCTGCGGCATGGTGGCGAGCGCGCGCTCGATCACGCCGACGCCGCGACCCTCGTCTGTCTTGTCCATGGTGTCTGATTAGGCAGCCTGGTCGGGTTGCTCAAGGGGTGCGAGATCATCCACCGAAGCTGTGGATAAACTTGTGGGCCGGAGCGGGAGTGAGGCCGTTCGGGCACGGATTCAAAGGCTCCGCTGCGGAATGCCTGAAAAACGTGCAATACTGTAAGTATCTGATTCTGCATGAAAAGTAGCTAACCATTTGACGGCTCGGTGAAGCTTTTACTGAACCTTGCTGAAAATTCAGGGACTTTGCGATGTCGGTGGACGATCGCCGGGTTGCCGCCGCTCGATTTCGACTCCGGCTGCAACGGCATCGGCGAAGACGTCAAGCTTTTCCACTCGGATTCGCGCCGACCGCACTCTCGGCTCGAGCAGACAGGCGGCGGCGAGATGCTCGGCGAGGGTCTCGACGAGATTGATATGGTGCGTGGTGGCGATCTCGCGCACCCGGTTGGCCAGGGTTTCGTAGTCGACCACGCGTTCGAGCCGGTCGTCGACGCCGGCCGGGTCCTCGGCAACGCCGAGGTCGACGTTGATGCGGACCCGCTGGCGCGCGCCGCGCTCGTGCGGATGGATGCCGATGCTGGCCTGGAGCACGAGGTCGCGCAGGAAGACGTGGCGGGTTGCGGTGTCGGCGCTGGCGATGGGCACGCTATTCATTCTGGACCGCGCCCGTTGGCGCCCATTGCATGTGCTGGCCGCCGTCGAGGGCGATCATCTGCCCGGTCATGGAGGGCAGCATCAGGATTGCCAGCGCGGCCTGGGCGACCTCGTCCGGGCTGGTGCCGTGGCGCAGGGGAACGCTGGCGCATTGGCGGGCGAATTGTTCCGGGGTCTGGCGCGGGCTCGGCAACGCAGGGCCGGGGCCGATGGCGTTGACGCGGATGCGCGGCGCCAGCGCGAGCGCCATCTGCCGGGTCAGCGCCCACAACCCGGCCTTGGACAGCGTGTAGGACACGAAATGCGGCGTCAGCGACCAGACCCGCTGATCGAGCATGTTGATGACCAGGCCGTGGGCCTCGGCGGGCAGGTCGCGCGCCAGGGCCTGCATCAGCACGAAGGGAGCGCGCAGGTTGGGCTCGACGTGCTGGTCCCAGCTGGCCCGGGTCGCCCCGTCCCACTCGTCGCGCTCGAATGTGCTGGCGTTGTTGACCAGGACGCCGATCGGGCCGAGGGCGGCGGCGGCGCGCGGGAGCAGGCGCTCGGCCTCGGCCTCGGCGCCGAAGTCGGCGTCGACCACCGCCGCCCGGCCGCCGCCGCGCACGATCTCGGCGGCCAGCGCGTCCGCTTCGGCCCGGCTGTGACGGCAATGGATCGCGACGCCGAGCCCGGCGCCGGCCAGGGCCAGGCAGATCGCCCGGCCGAGCCGCTGTGCCCCGCCGGTGACGAGGGCGGCGCGCGGCAGGCGAGGCGGCAGGGTGAACGCGATCGTCGCGGTGTCGGGCATGGCGGTCATGCGCCCCGTTATGCGGCAAGGGCGGCGTCCTGCCCATCCATCCCCGGGCCACAGAGCCCGCTTCCCCCGGGGTGCCAATAATTGTAAGCCGAGTGGAACATAAGGAGAACTCAGGTCATCATCCAGGCCACTCGCACCCGGACATGGACTGAACGGCGCTGGCCGGTGCGCGCGATCCTGGTTGGGATCGCGGTCATCCTGGTGCTGCCCGGCCTGCTGTTCGGCGGCATCCTGCTCGACCGTTTCGCGGAATCCGAGCGCGCCGACTATCGCACCGAGGCGGTGGCCAATGCGGCGCGGGTGGCCGACGCGCTGGACCGCGAGCTCGGCATCCTGGTCGCGGCGGCCCGCGTGCTGACGACCTCGCCGGCGCTGGCGGCGGGCGACATCGCGGCGTTCGAGCGCGAGGCGCGCGCGGTCGGCGGCGTGCTCGGGCAGGAGGTGATCCTGGCGCAGCCGCACGGGATGATACTGCTGGACACCAGCGTGCCGCTCGCGCCCGACCTGCTCGCGACCGACCTGGCGGAGACGTTCCGGCTGGTGGTGAGCGAGCAGCGCCCCCTGGCGTCGGACCTGTTTCGCGACGGTTCGGGCCGGCCGAGGGTGGCGGTGCTGGCGCCGGTCAGCCGGAACGGCGCGGTGATCTTCGTCGTCGGCCTGGTGCTCGAGCCGGAATATTTTTCTTCGGTGCTGCGCAGCCTGGCGCTGCCGGCAGGCTGGATCGCTTCGGTACGCGACTCGCATACGCGGCTGTTTGCCCGCAACCGTGATGCCGAACGCTATATCGGCGCGGAAGGGGCGCCGGTGGGCGAGCCGACCGGGGCGGGCGCGCGCCGGGTGTGGACGACGACGGCGCTGGACGGGACGCGGGTGCTGACCGCGACGACGCGCACCAAGGCGGCCGGCTGGCGGGTCGCGATCGGCGCGCCGCTGGCGCTGGTCGACGCGCCGATCCGCATATCGGTCACGTTGCTGGGGGCGAGCTTCCTGCTGTCGCTGCTGGTCGGCTGTGTCCTGGCCGGACTTTTGGCGCAGGCGATCTCGGTGCTGTTGCGGCGGCTGGCGGCGGCGGGGCGGGCGCTGGGCGCGGGGGAGGCGGTGTTGGCGGTGCCGTCGCGGATCAGCGAGATCGATGCCGTCTCGCGCGCGCTCGGCCGGGCCGACGCCGACCTGCGCAGCCGGGGGGCGGCGCTGGCGGCCGAGCGGGCGCGGCTGGCGGCGATCATCGAGACGGTGCCGGTCGGCCTGATGATCGCCGAGGCGCCGAGCGGGCGGGTCGTGGCCGGCAACCGGGAGCTCGGGCGGATGCTGTGGCCGCTGCTCACCGCCGGCGATGCGGCGAGCCCATTTTACGACGAGGAGGGTGCGCCGGTGCCGGCCGGCACGGAGCCGCTGCTGCGCGCGCTGGCCGGCGAGGACAAGCCCACGCTGCGCTGCCGCTATCGCCGCGCCGACGGCTCGCTGTTCTGGGTCAATGCGGTGGCCGCGCCGATCCGCTCCAGCCGGGACGAGGGGCACGGCGGCGAGATCACGGGCGCGGTGGTGGCGCTGCTCGACATCGACGAGGTGGTGCGGGCGCGCGAGCAGAAGGCGCGTTGGGCCGAGCGGCTGGAGGAGGAGGTCGCGGCGCGGACCGACGACCTGGCGCGGGCGAACCAGCTTCTGCGCGACGAGATGTCGGCCCGCAACCAGGCCGAGGAGCGGCTGCGGCAGGCGCAGAAGATGGAGGCGGTGGGCCGCCTGACCGGCGGGATCGCGCACGACTTCAACAATCTGCTGACGGTGGTGGTGGGCAGTCTCGACCTGTTGCGGCGCCGGGTCACGGATCTGCGGGCGGTGCAGCTGATCGCCAACGCGCAGGACGGGGCCAGCCGGGCGGCGGACCTGATCGCCCGGCTGCTCGCGTTCTCGCGCCGCCAGCCGCTGGTGGCGCAAGCGGTCGACCTCAACCGGCTGGTGTCGGACACGGCGCATCTGCTGCGTCGCACGCTGGGCGAGACGATCGCGGTCGAGACCCGGCTCGATCCCGGCGCCTGGCTGGCGCTGACGGACGCCAACCAGCTCGAGAACGCGCTGCTCAATCTAGCGGTCAATGCGCGCGACGCGATCCATGAGGCCTCGCCGGGCGGCGGGCGGCTCGTGCTGGCGACGGCCAATGCGACCGTGCCGGCCGGCCCGCTACCGCGCGTGTCGGACGCCCGGCCGGGCGACTACGTCATGGTCAGCGCGGCCGATAGCGGCGCCGGCATGACGGTCGAGGTGCTCTCGCACGTGTTCGAGCCGTTCTTCACCACCAAGCCGGTCGGGCAAGGGACCGGGCTTGGCCTGTCGCAGGTGCATGGCTTCGTGGTGCAGTCGGGCGGCCATGTCGAGATCGAGTCCGAGCCCGGCCGGGGCACGACGGTGCGCCTGTTCCTGCCGCGGCTGGCCGAGGGGCGGGCCGTGAAACGGGCGGTCGAGCCCGCGCCCGCCGTTCCTGCCACTGCGGTCGGCGCGACGATCCTGCTGGTCGAAGACGAGGAGGGCGTGCGCGAGTTCGCCGCGGCCGTCCTGGTCGAGCTGGGCTACGAGGTGCTGACGGCCGAGCAGGGGCAGGCCGCGCTCGTGTTGCTGGACGCGCACCCCGAGACGGCGCTGGTGGTGACCGACCTGGTGATGGCCGGCATGGGCGGCCGTGAGCTGGCCGAGCACATCGGCCGCCACCGCCCGCTGCTGCCGATCCTGTTCACGACCGGTTACGACCCGGCCGCGTTGGGCGATGCGGGCGACCCGCGGGCGGTGCTCGGCAAGCCGTTCACGGTCGCCGAGCTGGCGGCGAAGGTGGCCGAAGCGCTCGGCTGAGTGCGTTCATGGGAGCAGGGTCAAGGTGTCTCCGACGGCGATCCGGCCGCCCTCGGCCACCTCGGCGTGCATGCCCAGATCGGCGTGGCCGTAGGCGGCGCGCAGCTCGCGCACCGGGTCGGCGTCGCGCTCGGCGGTGGCCGGGTTCACCTGGGTGGCGTTGCAGCGGACGGTGCGCTTGACGACGCGCAGGGTGGCGCCGCCGACCTGGAGCGAGCGGCCGACCCAGTCGAACTCGCTCCAGGCGGCGTTGCCGCTGAAGTAGATGTTGGCGCGAAATCGCATCGGGTCGCGCGCGGCGCCGAGGTCGCGTTCGAACGCGACCAAGCTGGAAAGCGCGATCAGGCTGACCGCCGGGCGGCGCTGATCGCCGAACACGTGGCCAGGCACATAGTGGAAGGTCGGTGTGCCGCGCGCCTCGTCGGCGAGGAAGCCGACGAGGAAGGCGGCTATGGCGGCCCGGCCGGGCGGGGTCAGCGGGGTGTCGGCGACGCTCGAGCCGTCGGGGGCGCGGATGGTCAGCACGCCGTCGTGCGGGTCGAATCCGGCGCGCAGGCCGGCGATGCCTGCGTTTTTCAGCAGGCACATGAAGTTGGATTTGGGCAGGAAGACGGGGGCGGCCGGGTCGAAGCCGGAATCGCCCTGGGCGAGGGCGAAGGCGCGGTCCCAGGGCAGGGCGGCGCCGGGCTCGAGTTCGATCGTCTCGAGCGCCTCTGCGGTCAGCCCCTTCACCGGATAGCGGTAGAGTCGTTCGATTTGCACACGGCCTCCGATCGCGATGATTGCCTTGAGTCGCGGGGAGATGATTACCATTTTCCGCCGTAACGGCCGAGCCGCGTCGCCTCTCTTGGGACGGGGATCGGGACGTCGCCTTGAAAGGGACGAACAGACATGGACATCGAGAAATTTACCGAGCGGTCGCGGGGCTTCCTGCAGGCCGCGCAGACCATCGCGATCCGGGAGTTCCACCAGCGTTTGACGGCCGAGCATGTGCTGAAAACGCTGCTGGACGACGAGGAGGGGGCGTCGGCGGGGTTGATCCGGGCGGCCGGCGGCAATCCGAAGGTGGCGCAGCAATCGGTCGAGGCGGAGCTGGCCAAGCTGCCGAAGGTGAAGGGATCGGGGGCCGGGCAGGCGCCGCAGATCACGCCGGAGCTGGTGCGCATCCTCGATGCGGCGCAGCAGGACGCGGTCAAGGCGGGCGACCAATTCGTGGCGCAGGACCGGATGCTGATCGCGATCGCGGCGAGCGAGACCTCGGCCGGACGCAGCCTGCGCGCCGCCGGGGCGACGCCGGTGGCGCTGGAGAAGGCAGTGGGCGAGATCCGCAAGGGGCGCACGGTCGACAGCCCCAACGCGGAGGCCAATTTCGACGCATTGAAGAAATATGCGCGCGACGTCACCGAACTCGGCCGCCAGGGCAAGCTCGACCCGGTGATCGGCCGCGACGAGGAGATCCGCCGCACGATCCAGATCCTGGCCCGGCGCACCAAGAACAACCCGGTGCTGATCGGCGAGCCCGGCGTCGGCAAGACGGCGATCGTCGAGGGCTTGGCGCTGCGGATCGTCAACGGCGACGTGCCGGAGGCGCTGCGCAACAAGCGGCTGATGGCGCTGGACCTCGGCGCCATGGTGGCCGGTTCGAAGTTCCGCGGCGAGTTCGAGGAGCGGCTGAAGGCGGTGTTGAAGGAGATCGAAGCGGCCGAGGGCAACGTGCTGCTGTTCATCGACGAGATGCACACGCTGGTGGGCGCGGGCAAAGCCGATGGGGCCATGGACGCGAGCAATTTGCTCAAGCCCGAGCTCGCCCGCGGCGCGCTGCACTGCATCGGCGCGACCACGCTCGACGAGTATCGCAAGCACATCGAGAAGGACGCGGCGCTGGCGCGGCGCTTTCAGGCGGTGTTCGTCGGCGAGCCGAGCGTGCAGGACACGATCAGCATCCTGCGCGGCATCAAGGACAAGTATGAGCTGCACCACGGCGTCAAGATCACCGACGGCGCAATCGTCGCGGCGGCGACGCTGAGCAACCGCTACATCACCGACCGGTTCCTGCCGGACAAGGCGATCGACCTGATCGACGAGGCGTCCAGCCGCCTGCGTATGGAGGTGGACAGCAAGCCCGAGGCGCTCGACGAACTGGACCGCCGGTTGCTGCAGCTCAAGATCGAGCGCGAGGCGCTACGTCGCGAGACCGACGCGGCCAGTCGCGACCGGTTGGTCAAGCTCGAGGGCGAGATCGCGGAGTTGGCGGAGAAGTCGGATGCGATGAGCGCGACGTGGAAGGCGGAGAAGGACCGCGTGACGCAGACGCAGAAGCTGAAGGAGATGCTCGACCAGGCGCGCTCGGAGATCGAGATCGTCACCCGCAACGGCGACTACGCCAAGGCGGGCGAGCTGACCTATGGCCGCATTCCGGACCTCGAGCGTCGGATCGCCGAGAGCGGAGACGGCGGGCACCTGGTCAACGAGGCGGTCACGGAGGACCAGATCGCGGACGTCGTGTCGCGTTGGACCGGCATTCCGATGGAGCGGATGCTGGAGGGCGAGCGCTCCAAGTTGGTGCGGATGGAGGACGCGCTGCGCCACCGGGTGGTGGGGCAGGAGGACGCGCTGCGGCACGTCGCCAATGCGGTCAGGCGGGCGCGCGCCGGGCTGCAGGACCCGAACCGGCCGATCGGCAGCTTCCTGTTCCTGGGCCCGACCGGGGTGGGCAAGACCGAGCTGACCAAGGCGCTGGCGTCCTTCCTGTTTGACAATGACCGGGCGATGGTGCGGATCGACATGAGCGAGTTCATGGAGAAGCACGCGGTTTCGCGGCTGATCGGCGCGCCGCCGGGCTATGTGGGTTACGACGAGGGCGGTGTGCTGACCGAGGCGGTGCGGCGCAGGCCCTATCAGGTGATCCTGTTCGACGAGGTGGAGAAGGCGCACGAGGACGTCTTCAACATCTTGCTGCAGGTGCTTGACGATGGGCGGCTGACCGACGGGCAGGGGCGGACGGTCGACTTCCGCAACACGATCATCGTGCTGACCAGCAATCTCGGCAGCGACATTCTGGCGGCCCAGCCCGACGGTGACATTCCACCTTTGGCGCAGGCGCAAGTCCTGAAGGTCGTGCGTGAGCATTTTCGGCCGGAGTTCCTGAACCGGCTGGACGAGATCGTGCTGTTCCGGCGTCTGCAACGGGCCGAGATGGCGCGGATCGTCGAGATCCAGCTCGCCCGTTTGCGGGAGCTGCTGCAGGAGCGTCACATCACCTTGTCGCTCGATGCCGGGGCGACCGAATGGCTGGCGGAGCAGGGCTACGACCCGGTCTACGGCGCCCGGCCACTCAAGCGGGTGATCCAGCGCAGCCTGCAGAACCCGCTGGCGGGCCTGCTTTTAGACGGCACCATCCACGATGGCGAGACGATCCACGTCGCGGCTGGGCAGGATGGATTGCTCATCAACGAGATTGCGGCCGAGGCGGCCTGAGGCGAAGGCGAGTGGGCGCTTCTCCAGAGGGGAAGCGCCTTTTTTCGGGCGCAATGCGTATTGCGCATGGCTGAAAGCGGGCTCTGCCGTCTGCGCATGCTGTCATCGTGTTGACACGCTCCAGCAGGGCGCATATACCGCGGCTCCCGACGACGACCAGTTCGGTCGCTGTCCCGCTCTTTTGACAATTTTATCTGGTTAAACGGAAAGATATGTTGGCGGCGTTCTTGGGCTGTTGATGATCTGGGTGCTGGGTGACTGGTGTTTGGGTTTATTGGTGGTTTGGGGGTGTTTTGTTTTTTGA
>JAABUL010008588.1_pt1 | contig 10299 bp, 12 predicted proteins | sample 5559151 | NCBI WGS metagenome assembly JAABUL01 (sample SAMN10711876, study PRJNA513368) | rock metagenome | isolation source: Antarctica rocks | place: Antarctica: Victoria Land, Pudding Butte sud | reverse complement strand
ACCCCCCCCTTGTAGCCCCCCCCCCTTGTACCCCCCCCCCCTCCAAGCTTATTCTTTGCTGGCCTGCAGGTGTCTAACATGGTGTCCAGGGAGCTGGAGAAAGAGTGCATTGTTGTCTTTGATGAGGCACATAACATCGACAATGTGTGCATTGAGGTAAGGAGATTGAGAGTTGCACAGCACTGCACTGTTGAACATCACAAGTTGTGACCAGAAGGATCAAAGAGCCCCTGGCAATGATTATTACTCATAACCATACATGTAACATCATGCTACTAACCTAATGTTGCTCAATCAAACATGTAGCAGGTGAAAGGCCTGAGAATTGCTGTGCTGCTGTTCAGCACTGACTCTGCTTGTTGTGTCAAGCACACTTCAGGACAGGCCAGTTCAAGCCCTGCATGGTCCTGGTCTCTATGCTTTGTGCATGCTACCAGTGGCAACAGCTTGCAGGGACCTCTGCTGCCTCTTCTTCAAGCCTCATCCCTGTGCGTTGACGCCTTGGTGTGGTAATTATAGTCCTGTTGACACAAGGCATCTTTGTGATTGCCAGCAAAGTTCTGCAAGCAAATGCGTCAAGGCTGTTTGCATGCACAGCAGCAGAGTTGTGATCCCGCATTGCAAGTCATGACACACAATGCAGATTCAGCACATGATTCCCCTGCAGGCCCTCAGCGTCAACCTGAGACAGCAGACACTCGACAACGCTGGTCGCAACATCACTCGACTCAACTCAGCGATTGAGCGCGCCAAGTCAACAGACGCTCAGCGGCTGAAGGATGAGTACCAAAGGCTGGTGAGGGGCCTGCAGACCCAGGGGAACTTGCCCTCTGCTGACCCCAGGCCTGCTGGGGCCGGGGGTGAGGACTGGTTGGCCAATCCTGCCTTGCCAGAGGACATAATGAGAGAAGCAGTAAGGAGGCCATGTTGATATTGTCAATGCAACACCACATTGTCGTATTAGAAGGCCTTACAGGGATGCACAAGACAGGCTGCTCTGGAGAGACAAGACTTGTCCTGCACCTGCCTCGCAGCTCATCATGAGCCGGAAAGCGTTGAAATTGTTAACCCCACATTCCATGTGACAGGCCTGGTCTGCTTGTTAGTAAACATTGGTGCGTGCAAGTTATGAAAGGGCTGTGCTATACCCATCAGCTTGCTATTGCCTTCCAGTCTGACCCTGATGCAAGGCATCATTTTACTTTCTATCACACTGGCTGTCACCAGAAAGCAAGGCATGCTGCATTTGTGTAATCCTTCTATCACCATTTCACAAGCTGATTTGCTGACGTCAGGTGCCCGGCAACATCAGAAGAGCAGAACACTTTGTAGCTTTTCTGCGGCGCTTTGTGGCGTACCTGAAGGAGAAGCTTGGAGTGAACCAAGTGGAGACTGAGAACCCAACCACCTTCCTGGCACAGCTTCAAGAGCGGTTGAATATCGATGGTATGGGATGTTACGCACCTGACAGTGTCTTGACACATCTGGTGATCCACTACACTGGTGCAAAACAGAGTCACAGCTGCAGATGTCTTTTATACCATGTTCTGCTGCTATGAAGAAGCATATTGTTGATTTCTGCAGACATGGGTATAGGATGAGCTCTCCTTGCCTGCACTTGCTTGTCAACTGCCTCTCCACTGTGTCAACACCAGAACGCTACACGCTTGCCCCTGTGTTCTGCTACATGCCGCAAAAGCATGGACAACATGCAGGCAGCACACTATCATATCTTGCAAATGGCATGCAGGCAAGACACGCAGGTTCTGCTATGTGCCTCATCAGTCTGGCATGCAGGCAGCATCATGACATGTCTTGTGACTGACATGCAGGCAAGACGCTGAGGTTCTGCTACGACCGCCTGACCTCTCTGCTGAAGACTCTGGAGATCACCGACACGGATGACTTCACGCCCATCCACCTGGTGGCAGACTTTGCCACCCTGGTGGGAACCTATGCAAGGGGGTTTGCAATCATCACTGAGCCCTTTGACGAGCGCATGCCTGCCGTCAGAGACCCAGTCTTGCAGGTGCTTCACTCCAACCTTTTGCTGTTTCTCCTGTGTTGTCATGCCTCGCAAAGGTGTGTTGCGGAGCTTGTCTTTCTGAAAATTCTAAAGCCCACATCAAAACAGGATTCCATTTGGTCGCTGGCAGCTTCCAGCAACGGTCAGCAGCCCAGCAGATGTCTTGTTACTCTCTCTGTGGCAGGGTTCTCAACCAATGCTATAGCTTGGCATGAATGGTGATGGCAGCATCAGCTGTGTCTCACGTGCAATGTTTGCTGACAAAGGCCTGGTCATGCAGCAAAACACACATTCTGCCACTGGTCTGAGCAGAGCTGCATGTGCTGCACACTGACACCAGCAAGGCAGGCTGAAAGTCAGTCAGCTTTTGCTGACTGTATAACTGCTGCTGACTAGGACCAAGCATTGCTATGCCATAACCAAACTACGCAGACACAGCACAACAAGGTCCAAGACTTCAGGATCATGTCGTTTTGCACTGTGTTTTGCACAAAGCCTTGCAATCTCTTACTGCACTGAAAGCCAGATTCCACCCTGATGCACCGTCTTGCCTGCAGCTCAGTTGCTTGGATGCCAGCCTGGCAGTAAAACCAGTGTTTGCCAAGTTCCAGAGCGTCATCATAACCTCAGGCACCCTCAGCCCTATTGACCTCTACCCCAAGATCCTCAACTTCCAGCCTGTTGTTCTGCAAAGTCTGCAGATGACACTCACCAGGTGCGCCTGCCTTTGCACTCAGAGCCACTGCCCCCTCTGGGCGTGAGTATGCTCACAACAGCATGCTGAGAGCCACTGCCTTCACACAACTTGGATGTGCCCACGATAGCATACTGAAAACCAGCAAAAAGCACAAAAAAGAAGGGCAGAAGGAGGAGGGGATTTAAGAGAGAGCTTACAAGTCATGCACATACATGTTAGGCTACCTGTTAGATTGCAGACCCTTGCTGGAGGTCAGCATTTCCTTGTCACTGGCACGCAATGATGAGTAAATTGCTGCCAGCACAACAAGGCTCTGGGCTCTTACAGGCAGCAATGATGTATGTGCATGACTTGTCATTGCAAGCCAGTGACAGCCCAACAGGCGATAAAGTCATTTTCACACCGGCAGACCATGACTGGTTGTGATCATGACCTCTGTCCACCCATACTGACTCACAACTGGAGGTTGAACACCAATCAGCAACCCTTCAGCATGACACACTTCTACAGGAATGCACCTCCAGCGCTGTAAATGAACATGGCCTGAAGGCAGATTGAATGCCTTGCATGATGCCACCAACTGCCCAGAACACTCCTTCGGCATGACACCCTGTTGAAACACTGCATCTCAAGCCCTGAATCCGAAAGTGACTTGCAGGGATTGCTTGTGCCCAGCCATCCTGACCAGGGGTGCAGACCAGATGCCCGTCAGCACCAAGTTTGACATGCGGGATGACCCAAATGTGGTGCGCAATTATGGCAGGATGCTGGTGGAGCTAGCCTCCGTCATCCCTGATGGCATTGTCGCCTTCTTTGTGAGTTACTCCTATATGGACACCATCGTGTCCAAGTGGGATCAGATGGGCGTCCTACAGGTATGTTCATGTATGTGACACTGCTCATGCTCATATCTTGGCTGTAGAGGTGGCTTCAATTCAGGGCAGGTGCGGTTTTGGTGGTACGCTTGCCTCCATGCTGTGGGTTCATGTTTGATCACTACAGTATGGCTTTGAAAGACTCTTACTGCTAGGTTGCTCTTTCTTGCTAGGTTTCAGCATGCTCTATGTGTGGCCCAGCAGAGACCCAAACAAGCCTTGTGTAAAGAACAGCTGTGTTTTGATGAACAACTCGAGTTGACCAGGCCTGAGCTCATGCGCATGTGTTGTGGTGATCTAAGCAATCTTCCACCATGATGCATGCCAGCAGGTGTCATTACAGCAACTGGTGCACTGGAAGAGTCCTTCTTGACTTGGGTTGATCAGTACCAGACATGCCCATGGAACAGCACAGTACATCAGACATCCTCCAAACCTCTCTCGCCCTTGCTGCTGTTTGTTCACAGCATCATACTGATGTCAATTAGCATCCACAGCCTGTGAAGACCACGTCGACACAGAGGGTCATCTGAAGGCTGTGCCTTCATACACAGCCCTTCACCAACAATGCCATGTTCCTCTAGACAAAGTACAATTACCTTCTGCTTCTCATGTTGCCCTGTTGCCCTGTTGACGTTGTCCAGCTCTTATTCCTGTTTCCCTGTTTGCTTGGGTTTGCTTATCATGTCCTTTTTACTTCTCTCAGGATCTGATGGCAGCCAAGCTGGTGTTCATAGAGACAACAGATGTGGTGGAGACCACCCTTGCACTGGACAACTTCAGAAGGGCATGTGACTGTGGCAGAGGCGCTGTCTTCTTTTCTGTGGCCAGGGGTAAAGTTGCTGAGGGGATCGACTTTGATCGCCACTACGGTCGGGCTGTGGTCATGTTTGGCGTGCCTTACCAATACACTTTGTCTAGAATACTAAGGTGAGTGTTCAGGAAGCTTATGTTGCCTGGTTGCACTCATGCACATGGATGCATGATGCATGTGCACCACACCAGGACTGGAATCCTGCCCAGCTGAAATTGCAGCAATGCAGCAGTTGTTGACGTGTGTCCTTGTCACCATCAATAAATCGGCAGTTGTTGACACGGCATGCTTTATGTCTGACCGCCTTCAACATCTTGTGTTTACACTGAGATTAACAGATCAACAGTTGGCTTGATTCCACTGTACAGACAGCAGAGCCACAGTCAGTATGTACACACATACTCAGGTATACACAGTGGTCAGTCCTATTTCAATCTTTTTAACATTGAGACTTCTCTCCTGTTATGCTGGACTTGCAACAGCAGGCAGCTGGCGAGCTTTCAAGGATGTCGGCAAGTTGCGTCTTGTCTGCAATGCAGGGCAAGGCTGGAGTACATGCGAGAGATGTTCCAGATCAAGGAGAGTGACTTCCTGGCTTTTGATGCTGTGAGGCAAGCTGCACAGTGTGTGGGGCGAGTCATACGCTCCAAGGCTGACTACGGCATGATGGTGAGTCTCTGTGTCTGTCTGTATGTCTGTCTGTCTGTCCGTCCGTCCGTCCGTCCGTCCGTCTGTCTGTCCGTCTGTCCGTCCGTCTGTCTGTCTGTCCCTCTCTGCCCTCGAGCAGACTAACACCAAGCATACACAACTGGTTGTTGTCCTGCCAACACGTGTAGATTCATAACCAGAATCTTGTTGAGCATGTCTGTCCTTGCAAGAAGATGAAACCTGTGTGTGACAACTGACTGCGTGTCTCTGAATAGTCACAGCCTGTCATCACCTTGTGCACATGACATGTGGCATGTCACCTTCTGTATCAACTTTAAGGTTTGTTCAGTATGTTGTTCTAGGCAAGAAGTTGAAAGCTGTGTGACAAATGACTGCATGTCTATAGATACAGGCAGCTTGTCATGATGACTTGACTGATGGTGGCTTGACTGCCATCACTTTGTCTCATGACATGTGGCTTGTTGGCGTCACATTTGGCAACTGTCTTGCAGGTGTTTGCTGATCAGCGGTATCAGCGGCATGACAAAAGGGACAAGCTGCCAGCTTGGATCACAACCCACTTGAAAGATTCACACCTGAACTTGTCAGCAGACATGCTGGTGCACGTGGCCAGGGAATTCATGCGCAGCATGGCACAACCATATGACAGAATGGCTGTGGGCAAGAGCTTGCTGACTGAGGAGGCTGTCAATGGAATGGTCACAGCGGAACCCACTGGCATGATGATTGGCTAATCAAGCCGGACAGCACAATCTAAAACTGTCCCTGAATGAATTATTGATGCTCCTGCTCTCCTCGGCACAATGAATTTTCTTGAGCTGGGGGTACCGCTTGCTAGCTGTGCTGTAATGTATATTATGACTGCTAGGGCAAAATAATTTATTGTTTGGGAAGGCAGCACATGTGTTTTGTCATTCAGCTAGAACAGATGGTAACAGTTACTCCGAAGGGGGCATGGCACAAGCAGCATGACATCTGTGTGTTTCTTGCCTTAAGCAGACCAGTTTATGAGCGAAAAGCTTAACCTTGTGCTTCACGGCTTGTGAGCTGGAAGGGCTAGGACTTTGTCCTGCACTCTGCACCTTGTTTATGTCACGGCAACATGGTGCACGTGCAGCCGTGTTCAACACGGGCTATCCAAGGGCGTTTTTCTTTGCTGCCTGCGTACATCTCAGATCATTGCAAGTGCTGGCTGCCGCAGCAGCATCTAGCGGTCGTCGAGTCTGCCTGCTGCTTGCGGCAAGCTTCCTCAATTCACACGGTGGGTGCGGTTGATGCTCCTTGTAATTCACCTTGAGAAACCGCCGCTCCTGATGTTTATCTGTGACGCAGCGCTTTCCCTGGTCTGCATACATGCTGCTGTTGCTCGGTGTTGCTGTGGCCGCGTGTCTCCTTGCCATGAGGATGGATCACTCACATCATGGAGCAGTAATAGAGGCCCGAACAAGCGTCGTCATACAAGACGCGGATGGCGGGGTGACACTTAGAACATTGGACGACGTTGCAAAATCCACAAAAGACCTCTGAATCGCTACTGACCAGGGCTTCCATGGAAGGGGCTGCGCCAAGTACTGGGTCATGACCAAAGGGTTGGAAGACTTGATCAAAGGGCAAGCAAGCTGGGGGGTCAGCATGCAAGCCTGCGAGCAGATCATACCGGCGTCTCTTTCATGATGATCGTCGTACTGGCCTTGTATGTGGTGGTATTACTGAATGAGCGTTTGGCATCGTTGAGCCAACGCTTGAGTGTTGCTCAAAAGCTGGTAGGCAATGCAGCAGCAGTCTTTTCACTCGTTCTCGTGTCCTTTCCAATCCAGGACAAGTACATGCTCATCTTTGGCGGGGCAATGTGCGGGTGTGTAGCAACCTGGCTATGCACCTATCAAGTGATCAACGTTGTCAACAGATTTGCACAACTCAAAAATGGCATTGCCACCTGATTGTGCTAAGGTTGGGTTTGCTGTCTGGATGTATCGATACTGAGTGTGTCATTAGCCTTGGCAATCACATCACTATGGATGCCTCAAGTGTCTGTTTGTATCATTGAACACAACTACACTGACTTCCTGCTACAGCAGCTGATATCAAGTGTAACAAAGCTGAAGATGCATGCTTACACCAATGATCAGCTTGTCAGCCCTTCAGAGGACCAAGGAGGCAACAGTTCAAGGCAGCGCAGAAATGCAACATAGATTTGCACCATGCTTCACTTACACAGCATCCGCGCATTAAAATCTTGTTTGCACAGAACCACACATTATTATTTTGATCATGCCAAGTGCCACGTCACTCATGCATTGCTTGGCAAGGGTTGCATCACATTTAACCTGCTGCTATTCGAGCCCAGCTTCCTCCCACTACCCTTGCTACAGCAGGCCTGTTCTGCTGCTTCTGGGGTTGAGCCTGCACACAGATGCTCCAAAATTGAGCCAGGGCTTCATCAAAAGCAACATCAGATTTTGTGCCTCACGTGCACATGCTTGTTGACAATCTGCCTGCATGGGACCATGTTCATCTTGTGTGCTCACCATAACTACTCAATTTCCATGAATCAGCTATAGGTTGCCCATGTGCTCACCTTAGCAGGCATGCACTGCGACTGCAAGCCTGCTGTCTTCAGCTGCCGCTGCAGCTCAGCAGGGCAAACGTGGTCTGCCAGCACACTGATGGCTCCCCTCATGACATGCTGCCGGTGGCCATTCTGACTCGCAACCATGTGGCCCTGGCCTGCCGTGGCAGCTGCAGCATTGATGACTGACGTATTTGCTTGCTGCAGGGTGAGGGCGTTCTTCACAATGAGGCCTCCCAGCAGACCACCAATCTGCAGGAATGATAGTGAGCAGTGTCAGAATGTGGTTAATCTGGACCTGATGCTGTGAAGTAAATAACCAAGATATCTGCTCTCAGAACCCACACATTGGTACAGGCAGGATTTGGATAGTACCATGAAAAAATGGCAGCCTGTCTTTTTCAAGCACAAATTAGAGCCAGACAGAGCCTAAACATGCATGTGCACGGAAACCACTTAAGCTTCACAGATCTTGTCAACAATTGCTTGTACAGAATGAGTTCACAGAGGCACAAGGCCTCACCCAGGTGAGGCCCTCAACAGGGGGGGCTCTGCTGTCCTGTGGCAGGTTGGTCAGGAAATCTATGGTGGCCTCAAGAAGAGCTCCCATGGTGAATAGAGCAGCTGGGCCACTGCACAGGCCAATGATGGCATCCTGCAGCACAATCACACCACCATTATGGTTGAGCCATGTTCCTGCAATGTTCATAGGAGCCTGTGATATGTGCTTAGTTTGCCTGTTGCAAGGCAGCTGCAGGCCACCAACCTTGCATGCAGGACATGCTGCTGAAGCAAATGTATCGAGACAAGTGTGACAGAGCCATAGAATGACCAGCAGACAGGAAAACACGTAGATAGACAGGCAAAGCCACACAATGCCACACACACCAGACATGTTGCTGGAACGTCTAGTGTTTATTTTGTTTCTAGGCAGAGAAACTCACAAGCAGATCAGAGTGAAATACAGGAAATGATAGACAAATAGAAAGAAGCCTTGCAAGCACATACAGGGACAGCCATGTACAGACAGACATGCTTGCTCACAGACAGAACAAAAATGGACAAGTTCACAGGATGTGCAGCAGATGCACATACCCTAATCTCATCTTCAGCACCCTTGCCAGTCAGGATGTCCTTGTACCGCATGCACCCCAACCCCAAGCGGGCGTCCCTCCCACACTGGTGGGTAGGAATGTAGGGGTCTGCCCTGCCCTTTGCACCAAAACCCAGGCCCTTCCCCTCCTCCCATCCTTGCTTCAGGAGCATCTGGTAGCCCTTGTTGGAGTAGTGAAGCTTGAAGGGCAATCGATTCCTGGGCTTGATGGCAGGGCCCAGCTGCAGTGAGTCTTTGTGGCTGTACACTGCAGGGTCTATCGAGCCGGCCTTCCTGAAAACTCTGCAAGTACAGCATGTGGTGTGAGGGAGATAAGAGGTTGTTCTTGCTGGTTGAGCTTGGGTGAGCATGTCATCTTTCAGCATGCTGAAAGCAGGGTTTACAAATGACGTCGCTGTTTGCTGTTCACTGGTGTGTGCCTGCTGTCAAATGCTGGAAGCCCCCCAAGTCAAAGGGGGAAGTCTATGGGGATCATTGCAGGGTATAGCTGAAGAAGGGCTGTATCCATGTCAACAGGAGAAATGTTTTGCACATGTAAGGCCATGAGTATTCGTTCCAAAATGACGCTGATAAGATAACATGCCAACACACATACCTGCTTTGAGCATGCTTGTTGCACGTTGGTGCAAACTAAGGGCAACATGCAATCACCATGACAACTTCTGCTCTTGGTGGTCAGGCATCAAACACATGTAATCAACACCAGCACCCTGACCGGATTCTTTGGTCATGTCTGTACCTGTGAAGCCCTTCACGCGCAGCAGCAGTGCGTCCCTCTGTGGAAGCAAGGTGGAGCCGTCCAAGATCAGAGTGGATGACAGGGCGCCAGCTTGCCCCAAGCAGCTTGTGCCAGGACGCTGTGAGCAGGCACCTCAGCATATGCGCAACATCATTGTTGCTCATCAGGACCTGCAGGCAACACTGTGATGGTCTTACTTGTGTGGGCATGCCATCAAGAAGTCTACTGCAGTTCTGTGGTCATGCCATAATTGCTGTAGTCATGCCACAATTGCTTTAGTCATGCCATAATTGCTGTAATCATGCCACAATTGCTCTAGTTATGCCTTGATGCTCTGCTGGTCAGCTGATTGCGATTCAGCACGGCATGGCATGGACAAATGCGCAACACAGTGGCAGTCAAGATTGTGTATCCATTCTGATGTCACAACTTACCTCTTAACCATTGTGAGAATAAAAAAGAAATCAGAGGTACCTTTTGGGGCATGTGCAGGAAGCAGATATGTTTCATGTTGCAGCCTACCTGAATGGACTGTGCAAAGTCCTGGCGGTCTTCTGTGAGCAGCAACTCCTGAAGAGCATTGCTGAGCGTATCATCTAGACTATGCACTTGCTCGTCCAATCCTGCTTGGACTGAGGGCTCACTGGGGTCAACCCCACTCTCGACTCCAGGGTGCATGCTTGACATGGAGTCACTCTCGGCTGGAGCATCCTTTATGGGCTTGATGTTCTCTGTCTGAGGGCTAATGCAGGGTGTGCTTGTGTGCTTGCAGCCCTGTGGTCTGGTTTGGTGCTCG
>JAABUL010008587.1_pt1 | contig 10299 bp, 10 predicted proteins | sample 5559151 | NCBI WGS metagenome assembly JAABUL01 (sample SAMN10711876, study PRJNA513368) | rock metagenome | isolation source: Antarctica rocks | place: Antarctica: Victoria Land, Pudding Butte sud | reverse complement strand
ATTGGTCCGCCACGATCGCTCCAATGATGGGTGTGACTGCGGGGATCGATCAGCAACTGATGTGAGAGCAAATGTGATTCAGCTCACCATAGCACCAGAATTGCCAATAATTCTGCAGCCCAGAAGCGAACGCGGAGCCTCTGCCAATTGCCCCGGGCAAGTTGTCACCAGTATACGGAGCACCGCTTCCGTAAGGGTTTGAAATGTAATTGTTAAAGATGCCGCTGACCCCGTAATAGCAGAATCGCTCGCAGAGCTCGATGACGCATACGAGCCAGGTTCGCGCTGGCAGTGTAAAGGGCACGTGTCTCAGTGTATCTATCTCCTCTTGTGTAGGGTATTCACTGCCATCTTCATCCAGCATCCCCTCGAACTCTTGCGAGGATGTACCGAAGCTGGGCAAGGGCTTTTCGTCACTTGTGAGGACGCCGCCTCCGACATCCTTCTCTTTTGCATGGTCAAATTCGGCGTGCATCCTGGACATTCACATTCGTCAGCCAACTCCTTCCACAATGACTGCGACAGAGTATTCGAGCGCAGGTAGGCTGGCTTTGGGGAGGAACACTCATACTGCACGGCCAAGGACTCGTGGTCTTGCGCCATCTCTGTTTGATCGACCTGCTGGTACAGGACGGTGGTGCGGTTTCTGAAGATCTTGCGCCCACAAGCCCGGAGGAGGGCTGTGGGCGCACGGCTGCTTTCTATCATGCTGGGGCGTTGCGATTGACCTTCCCCATCGAGAGCGCGGAGTGCTAAAGCCCTGGTCGGAGGGGACTCAACGATGCACCTCGGCAGTTCATGTCCTCATTCGACAGCGCTCCGCGTCAATGTGAAGGTACAACGGAGGCCATGGTCTATCGCCGAGGTGAAACAACTGAGGGAAGGAGATCATGGACGGATTCGGAGACACATCGGGCGCTGATGTGCATACTGCATTATCAATTGTGGGGACCGCAATTGAGCGGGGCTCTGTAGTCGGAATCGTAGAGTAAAGAACGACCGAGTTGAGTCCCGGACCAGATAGGATAGGGAAGGTGTATGTTTGTTTGTTGTCATGGCCAAGTCGAAAATCACGATGGAAACTCCATTGTACTTGATTGGCTGATGGGGAACTGCTTGGCGCTGTAATAATACAGCACTAGTCAGAAGCACTAGTGAAGCATACCGGTGGGACTAGCCAGACGCGTACAGTACCAAACCACTCGACCATCATTGTTCAGGCCCGCTTCACAGCTCCTCCAGTAGAACCAGTACAGATGAAGGCGAAGGGATTCTCAGATACGGTTCATGTTTCAGCTGGGAGCACGGGCTTCAATTCTCTCTTAGCTAGAAGATTTATATCACTTTACATATCTTCGAGCGTTTTCCAGCTTCCACGCTCTAAGCATGGAAACCCGTCAAATGAACGCAAAAACGGTCTAGTGCTGGCATTTGGACCATATCGTAATCCCATTGCGGGAAATACATTCGTTTCGGCACTGGAATACCTAATCTTGATGGACTCTCCGCACAGGATTGGTAGTAGGTCAATGGATATGATAATGTGGATCCTGTCCTCGTTCAGACATCCCTCATCTCACAGGTCGGTTGTATAATGTGGCTTTGACATTGATCAGACGACGTTCCTATTTCAAAACTAAGGTCCAGGGTGGAGTAGATGGCTTATTGTGGATGACAGTGCTAGCTGTATCGAGCATTCAATAGACGTCTGCCTTTGTCTCTGTTGCGCTTGGAATATTCGGAACTAGAACGGCTCGATCGTTCTACAGATCCGCGTCTTTATCATCACTTTCACTGCGTTCTCCAGTCTCGGAAATTCGCGGTATAAAGTCACGAGTTTCATTCAGTATCAGGACCATCTCCCTCCTTGTGTGTTCATTAGCTGTCTTATTGATCTCGGGACTCATAACCAGACAAAAGATACGATGACCGTTCCGAGTCCTCAATGCCCAGCGCTAGCCATAAAGAGATATCAATAGCTTTTCTACGCTTGTGCGCATACATAACCCTCGACGTCTAACCAGCTTCTATCTCAACTCAGCAACCAGAACAGCATATCTTACTTCAGAAACTTCACAAACCGACGCAACATCCAAACATGAAATACCTTCTCCTCCTACCCCTCCTCACGTCAGTCCTGGCCAACGCCATCACCACCGACGACGACTCCAGCCTCGAGCGCCGCAACCCCATCTCCTCCGACGAGACAATTACAGCCTACTCAGACAGCCGATGCTCCCACGCCAGCAACACCTGGACGGGAAAATACTACGGCGTGAATCAAACCTGGCCCTCCGGTTTCCGCTCCTACAGGCTATCACGCGATCTGCACGATTACGAGCAGCTCGATTTCAGCACATCCGAGGCCTCCTTCAATGCTGGGCCCCAGGGTCTCAACGGCGCCACCGTCATGGACGCCGACAAAAAGCCGGACTTTTGCAAGGTCTTCACTAAGAAGGCCACGCGCCCAGTGGACAGAACGGCTGGCTGCCATGGTGTCAACCCCAATGCGCAGTGTGTGAATTTGTGGACGACGAATTGAGAGGTGCGAATGTGTTCAGGTGGTCGGGCTGCAGTAAAGGGCGCGTTTCTTTCGGTTATTGATGGTTTCTGTGTTTGTCGCTGTTGCTTCTGGACTTTGTAACAGTATGCTTTCATTCATCTTTTGATTTCTTCAATCACTATAAAGTCATGCTTATGGAGTACCTTTGACCCTGATATATCCCACTGTGTATTTTCCGCCCAAAGTACGATAAATGCTCCCATGATAGCCCCGTTACGCTAACAGTAAAAGGGCCGGAGCATATTGGATGGTCGTATGAATCCTTCGTTGCTGACACTGTGCCGCCTGCAGCTGCTCGATTGCAGGACTCTGGCAACGTGTAGACAGCGATTGCAGTAACTGGTCACCATATTTCATCCCCCGAGGTTCTTCCATTCTGTTTGCATATGCGAAGGCGTCTGGCAGATATTGAAGCAGCAATTCCCTCTGAAACTAGCTGTAGCTGCCAATTGTTGGCAAACCGGTCATTCACAGCAGGATTAGCGGCTTTGAAGCTCATTGTCGAGGCCAGTCACTATGTTTCTCCGTAATGCGCATGGAATCGACCGATGGCTTGAACTGTTCTCAAATAGCTTTACCGCCTTAGCAGGATTTGACCTCAAAGACATACACGCCATCGTAAGAACTTCGTATCGTTTGAACCTTTGGATAACCAGCTATCCCACTACATTTCCAATCTCGTAAAACGCGGACTCAGACTATCAGTACGCATTCTTGATTTTTCGATGCAGGCCATCTTTTCCATCACACAGTCTTGTGTTGCGTCGCTTTTGAGTATCGCGCTTCATCTGACTCTATTGCCACTCCCTACTTTTGCCATACTTTATATGTTCAAATGCGTTTTCTTTGCCTGAAATTTCTCCTCCCCTTGTAGTGCCGTTCGACAGTATAGAATCAGTCAAAATATTTAATAACGCAGTCTTAGCATAAGGGATCGTTTTGCACTTTTTGGGCCAGATGTCAATAAAACCATTGCTTTATCGCGGCTTTAGCCAAAGATGGTTGATACCCCTTCCCCTGCTCTTTCTTCAGCTCTAGAGTATCACGCGTCCTGTCTACTCCTCGATATACCTATCCTAAGAGTAGTAGCACTCTTCCAAGATCTATAATGGAATCTAAACCGTAGTCAGTAGCGCTACGCATAGGTTCCTATTCTACGACTGTCATGTTATTGCGTTCAGAATTCCATCTCAGCTACTTCCTCGAATGGAATTAGCTCTAAGAATTGCATTGATTTCCAGCTCCATTCAGAATTTGCGAATGTAGATTATTAATGTATTCATATAAGCGTATGAGGATATAAGATGCGCGTTAACAGTATCAAAGGTTACAAATCAGAAACCCTAAACTCCCTATGCCATGTCCAACCCAGATGTCATCATATCACGCACTCGCTGACTCTACCAACACTCTCAAAATACTAGCGCGCAACACTCAAGGAATGATGACCGTTGCATCTTCTGAGTTTGCGATACTACCAGTATGCTGGGTCTCGATAAAGCACGCTCCGCGGACCTATATTCGCCACCCTAATCTCATGGCACCTGCGTAGGTGACGTGAAGGACTTTTCCTTTGAGAGATACGTGCATTGTGCATCTCCCAAGTATTGTGTCCTTCTCACCAGTCCCCATTCAAATACGACTGTCTCAGGTCTGAGACGCTGTACGTCGTTGACGTATCTCTCCTGGGTCACCGATCGAGACTTGTCGTTTCGAAGTTTCAGTGAGGATGAGACGAGATGCCATTCGCTGTTCGGATAAGGACTCAGTGGTAGTGCAGAGTGAGTCCACTGGCTGTTCGGTCAAAGTTCCAGTGGAGGGTAATCCAGGGTCTAACCGCTCTGACGACAAGATGAGTGCTAGGGAAGACATCCTTCCATCGGATCAATCCCCTATGATGGACGACATTAACCACTTCGGATTCGCATCTCGACCTCGTACCACTATCCCCGAAATTGAGACTGATCAAGGAAGCTCCAGAACCAAATCCAGTTCGAGCACTTTCAGCCCCAAGAGTAATGAAGCCAATCCAACGGATGCACCTGAATCCATCAATCTCGATGCCATTGCTAACGAAGACAATCCATCCTCTCCCCACGAATCCAATCTTCACGATAACAAGGACGAAGATCCCACATCCGACAGCTACCCTGGCACCCCTAACACGACAACCAAGGAAGCAGATTCCGCCCCGGGAATCCCAGTCACAGAGCCCACTTCAAACCCAAATCCCAGCCCCCCATCCCCACACGACACCGAGTCCTCCACCTCCTCCAATAACTCTCCCATCCTCACCCCCTTCCATAATGCCTACGCCCCTCTCCTCGATCTCCCCAATAGCCCAGGTTCAGATACAGACCAAGACTGGGACGAAGCCACCGCCGTAGCGATCCAGCAACGGTGCGAACGGGCCTTGGAGATGATTGCAAAGGGCGAGTTACCGTCTCGTAGGGATCAAAAAGCTCTTAGGAAGCTGGAGAGGGGGGCTGGGAGGGGGTTTCGTGGGTCGTGATTTGGAATTGGAGCGAATGGGTGCGGGGCGTGTGCTGTGGCTTGGTGTTTGTTTTAGGTGTTTCGGGGGGGGGGGGAGGGCTGGGTGAGGTTTAGGACGCTTTTATAGGATATGATTACTTCAGGAAGCTTTTTGAAGTCAACGTTTATTCTCGATAATGCTTTCCGTTCATTTGTGACGGACGGATCAGTGTTTGACGTTCGAGATTGGAGAGGTAAAGCTCCACCATCAGCGGCATGTTGGATCCGCTGTGAATGCTCAGTCGATTTTACTACCTTTATTAACGGTCTTTGCTGTTATAGAGTAAACCTACCTCCCTACTGCCACAAAAAGCCGACTCTTAGTCTTAGAAGTCCTGGCTACAGCCAAGCGGGCCGCCGGAAAGTGCTTGAATATTATCATCGATTGACTATTGAATAGCTCTACTGATCTGCCTGTATATCGCCGCATACAATTCTTCCACTTCTTTTGCTGAATAAAGATCTCAGAGATACTAGCAGGCACCTCATCTGTCGTGTCCCTCAAATGCTCGCCACTTACACGCTTATCTTCGGTACCATGACGATGTAGAGGAGGATATCATCTAGACACCTCATCATCAGCACAAGCCCGATTTCATCTCAGTAGAACATCCGGCTGACCATGCTCTATCTGCAGGCAAACTCACTGCACACTCAACCTACTCAGATATCATGAGATCAATCGCACACTCGGCTCTAAGCGTATCGCCAATTTCCGTATAAGAATTGGCAAGAGACATCTTGACCACTGCTAGATCCAGTCCCATTGACGCATCCCACTTCTCGATATCTGGAGCGAGCATTGCGAAATCGAAAGGCGGGTCGATACCGAGGAAGCCGTAGATGTGCTTGCTATCTTCGCGAGAGTCGATTGTAGGATCGGGTGCTGGGGGCTTGGAGCTGAATCCATTCTCGTCAATGTATGTGTAGGGATGCGTTTTGGAGATGTTGGAGACGCTGTGGTTCACTGACAAGTGCTGACTCTCTTGGTTAGTATTATTAAGGCTGTCATCTCGCGGAAATTCGCCTTCTACGTCCCAGAAGAGACGGTTGTGGTAGTACTCGTCGCCCAGCTTGTTCCAGTGCATCTCGTTGTCGGTGTCGAGGAACCAGTAATCGTACACGAGCCACAGTGACATGGGATTAATTGATACGTTCCACAAAACCACATAGTTTGTTGTCCGCTTTGCTTTGGGTGTATCTGTCTTGTGTTCGACTAAGTATCCTAAAGGTACGAAGACGGCGCGAGTGGAAGCTGTGGGGCTGGCGCTGTAAGATGCATGGCTGGTAGCATTGAGTAGTTCGCTCTTGTCACTTCCCTGATCTTCCGGAGTCAAGAAATGCTTCTGTGGATGATTGTGGGCAATGAAAAGCTTTGGAGAGCCATCTTCGCCATCATGAGATGTTCGTGTTAGATTGAGATGGCAGTTCCCTGGGCTATCTTGGCCCTCCGGTCTATGACATAATGCATCCAGGGTGATTTGTAGGGTGTATTTTCTCTTGCTGTCTTTGTCATCGAGGATGCAGATCTGTCCAGAGTAGCTCTGGTCGTAGAGATATGAGAGGATACCAGGATCATTGGGTGAGTGCTGCAAAAGATTCTGTACGAAGACAGTGGGTGATGCAGAATATTCTTCGGTGGCTTTCATGATGGTACTCATGGTTGGAATTGGATCTATTCGCTGGTACGACAGTGCTGGAAGGTGAAGTCGAGAGGTTATGGTTTGCTTGTTGCTTGTTGCTTGTTGAGGAAGCTGCTGTTGAAAGGGAATCCTTGAGTGACGGCCGGGTAGAACACTATCCTTGTCGAGGAAGAGATGTGTGTTCTATAGAAGGAAGGCTCTAGAACTTGTGAGTGGATGTCAATGTTAGGAGGTATCATGAAGATTGTGAATTCAAAAGACTTATATTAGTATTTGGTAAGAAGTATGAGGCAAAGCAGGGGAGGGGAAGACGAATCGGGGGTAACACACATCACTTGATCCCACCATGTTACGTAGCCCCGCTAAGTGCGGTCAACGACATACCTAAGTATTTCGCGGTGTTATCATGTAGTACCATTGTGGCGGTGACGGGCGGCCGAATGCTGCGTCCGAGGCGCGGTGGGCAACTGCACTCTTTATCCCTGCATCCCTTCTTTGCCTACTAGTAAATCTTACCTCGACTTGATAAAAGATTGGACTGGTCGGATTGATCAAACGCTCTTGTCCATATCTTATGTCCATATCTTAGAAAATAAATGACGCTTTCTATGTCCCTTCTATCATGATAATGTACTCCCTCTGACCACAATCGCGCCAGGAACTCATTGCTTCGCCAGCGGCCAAAGAGACGAAGCATCACCGGAATTGTAAACTTCATCCACCGTCTCAAACGAATCCCCAGCTGCCATGGTTCGAAAAGAGAGTATGTTTGTTGGCGGTGGAGTCGAGATGGTGTTTTGACTACGTGTCATGAACGACCGCGTCGTTCGCGTGAACTATTTGAGAACGTCTAAAAGAGAGGCTCTTGATTTCCGTTGTGATACTGCCGGCAGTAGGTCTTCGAAGAAGACTCGACCATGAAGAATGAATACGATACGTGTGGTCGCGTCGCCTGACCATGAAGAGTGTTAGCTTAGGAGCACCATGTCGAAGAAGTGCTACTTTCCTTCAGTTTGAATAAGCTGTCCAGGCATGTATGATTTGATCTTGCCACCCTGAGACTTAAACCGTGTGACAATATCATGGAGAGGCCCAGGATCTTCCTGTGACACCGTATGCTGAGGTGAGAGGAATAGGTCTTGAAAATTTTTGCGGGTTTGAGGAAGATCCCTGGAGGCCTCCATAGCCTCCTCCTCAGTAGTGATATCTTGTACTTCGTATAATTTAGATCACCAATCTTGTCCCGGAAGGAACGTGTAAAACTTACCTTTCTTCTTGATTTCCTTGTTCAAAGATTGCGCCGGCATACCAAGATCAATCTGAGACTTACACCACTCGATCGCGTTTGCACACCTTTCAAAACCGATCGGCCCTCTCTGTAACATCTCTAGTGTAGAGTCTTTGATCCACTGAGCGCCAAAATTGAGTCTTAGACCACCCCGCAGTAGATCTGCGTACACCGGAGAGTCTGGCGAGACACCGGAAAAAACGAGCGCTCTGGTCTCGACCTTCTCACGAGCTTCACGCTCGAGGAGCTCAATAGCGGACGTCTCAAGGCGTTGGACGCTGGTCAAGTCGACGACTACGAATCGATAAATGTCTGCACTTTTCCCTCTGACTTTGATTTTCGCTTCGATGGATGGAATGTTTCCAAAGACTAATTGCAATATTTAGCGTCAGGCCTGGCAGCCAGAAAGCCGGATTCTCACAGATGTATCCGGAAAGATTGAGCACGCTTAACTTGGATGGGCTTTGGCCAGCCCCTGTCAAGCAAGCCACTTCGGCAAGGCCTGGAATATCCTCTGTAAGCATGGGAAGCTCAGATATAGTGCTAGGGCCCGTAGTCTGAGGTAGGCTTCGGAGACCAAATGATGGTTGGTAATTGGCTAGGAACGTTGAATAGCCGCTTTCCTGATCTAGATCGACCAATTGAGCTCTCTAAGACCCCAGTCAGTAGTTCATCTACCGTGAAAGGAGCAGGTAGATGGCTCACCGTATCTCGAATGCCCCAGAAGAGATATACCAGCGTAGCAGCTCCAACGCCAACGCCAAAGCCGATCGCATAGCCGAGAAAGGTACAAGCAACGAGAGTGGCCATTATAACCAACCACTCTGTGGATTGATGGGTCTTTGTGGATTCCCAGACAGCCTCAACTGTCAATTCTATGCCAAGAAAGAGTACTAGGGTAGACGCGAGCACGGTTGGTACATAGGGGATCACTAATGAAGAAAGGAGAAAGAAGACAAATGTCAAGATAGTGACGATACCTGCTTCGAGTCGGCCACCTCCGGCTCGAGTAAAGAATATCGAATAAGAAAGCTGCTAAAGAACCGGAGAATGTCAATCAGCAGAGTCCGGTAGAGATGATTAGAAACCTACCAGGACATTGGGCACAGGCCCCGCCACTCCAGCAATGATGTTAGCAATCCCTTGTCCCATGAATTCGTGATTCATATTGACGGGAAAATCTAGCGAAGAACCGAGCGCCGGAACTTAAATCGGAAGATTGAGCACGCCGATAACTACTAAGAGTACGATGTTTGTCGTCGCATTCTTCAAAGCGTGGAGATCGACCTTGGAGAAGTCGAATAAGGTCCAATAGATCCAGGCAGACCCAATTCCAGATTGTCGCTTGGCTGATTTATCAAATCTAAAAAGCCACCCGGCCTCGATGAGAATATCCATTCCGACCCTGTTTGTGTCGTGCAAGCCGGCGACTGTCATCCAGAACAGGATAGGTATTAGCAAGAGATAGAGCGGTATGTAATATGCGTACTGAGATATTCGGAATGAACAGCGATTGACGATCTTAGACCGTAGGGAAAAGGATAAGAGAAATGCTGGACCGCAGGACGCGAACAGCAAGCCGAGGTGGTTCGCCCCAAACAGTACAGAGCTGGCGTTCGAGAGGGTAAGTGCAGGGGCCGCTGGCGGCAGGGAAAGAGCCAGTCCGAGGATGAACAGCGAGACCCCAATGCCACCAATTATGCCAGTGAGGACAGGTCTTGGAAAATACGCAGCCTGAAAACTCGGTGGGATTAGTCCACATATTCTCGCAATCCTCCCAGGTGACTTCTAGTGATGCGAATTGCACCCACTTACCAGTTTTCCGGCTTTGAAGACCCCGAGTGCAACGAATACGAAGCCGACCAGAAAGCTCGTGATAGCGTAGGCGATCATAACCGTGGGTACCAGAGCTGGGTTATCATCGCCGAGGATGTGCTGTATGTCAGAACCTATCCCGCGAAGGAAGGGCAAGATTTCAATGAGCTTTGCACCAAGGGCACCAGGTATGAGTGAACCGCCAAGTGTCATGACCACTTGGGACAATATAGTACTGGACCAACTTTAGAGGATACCCGGCATGAAAGAGGTTGAGCTCTACGAACCTCATGATGTACATGGACATTGCCTGAATCTGAAGTGATTTGATGGTGTTGCTGTTGGAAGGAAAAATCAGGAGGCCTGTGGATACTAGATCTCAGTCAACAGGTGATACGGGAGGGAGGGAATAGCGCCGACCGCATGGGCGGACAAAGAGGCAGATGAGGATGCCCTTC
>JAABUL010008586.1_pt1 | contig 10301 bp, 6 predicted proteins | sample 5559151 | NCBI WGS metagenome assembly JAABUL01 (sample SAMN10711876, study PRJNA513368) | rock metagenome | isolation source: Antarctica rocks | place: Antarctica: Victoria Land, Pudding Butte sud | reverse complement strand
GCTTTCAGCTCGGCCGTGGACAGCACCTCGATGTTGGGCGGATTCGACATGCCATCAGGGAATCAGATCACCCGGCAGCCGCATAGCGAAAAACGAACCCTCTGCCCGCGATTTTGCCCCTCTTACCATCGTCGGAGACGAAAAAGCTAACGACAGCCGCGAATATCCCAGATTCGTCGCACCATGAACTGCCGACAGCCTTCTGCCAGCTAGGGGTCCTCCGCCGACCTCAGCAGTCTCTATCAGCGTTCCGGGGCCTGCCCGGTGACCGCCATGCATCCTCTCGGGCATTGCTGAAAGAATTCTTCAACTTGTGTTGCCCACCGTGCCTCCATGAAACATTTTCGCTTGCGCTTCCTCGCCGCGACGGCCCTCCTGACCGTCTTGTCCAACCTGCCTGCGCCTGCAGCATCTGCCGCGGAATGGCAGGTCAGCAAAGTATCGGGCCGTGCCTGGACGGGTCCCGACGGCGCACGAACCGACATCGCCGCGGGCATGACGATCGATCCCGGCGTCTCGGTATCCACGGGCGAACGATCCCGCGTGATGCTGCAACGGGGCACCGAGTCGATGGTGATTGGCCCCAAAAGCATCGTGGCGGTCAACGAACATCCGGATCAAGGCTTGTCGACCACCGTGGTCGAACGGGCCGGCTTGGTGTCGTTCGATGTCGAGAAACGAAACGTCCAGCATTTCTCGGTCGAGACCCCTATGTTGGCGGCCGTGGTCAAGGGGACGCATTTCTCGGTTTCGGTGGGCCGCGCAAGCGGGGGTGTGGCGGTCGCCCGCGGCACCGTGGAGGTGACGGCGCTCAAGACGGGCCAGGTGACGAGTGTCACGGCCGGCCAGCAGGCCAGCGTCGGCACCCGCGGCCTGTCGGTGTCGGGCCCAGGTCGGCGCGCCGCCGTCACGCAAGGCAAACCGCGCGCCGCGATGACCGGCGCAGTCTCGGCCGCTGCGGCGACCCTCGGCCCGGCGGGTGTGGAAGCGGCGGCGCCGGCCGCTGCGGCGGCACCAGGGTTCGCTGCCGCGCGCGCAGCACCCTCTGCGAGCAACAGTCCAACCCAGAATGCGGGCGGCATCACGGGGCTGAGAACGGTGATCTCCGCCCCGCAGACACCGGTCAGCACCACGGCCGATACGGCCGCGGGTGTCGCGACCGCGAGAGCGACCTCGAACGCCGACCCGCCATCGGCCGCCACGGGAGTGGTGGCGACCTCGACTCCCATAACGGTCGGCACGACCGCGACCACCCCGGTTGGTTCCACGCCTGCGGCCTCGGCTCCGGCCGCGCCTGCACCGGCCGCACCCTCAAAGGCGCCAACTGCACCCGCAACGCCGACGCCGGCCACGCCTAGCGCACCCGCGCCAGCGGCACCCGCTGCTCCGGCGCCCGCACCCGCACCCGCACCCGCGGCTCCGGCACCCGCAACGCCGGTCGCACCCGCACCGGCAGCACCCGCGCCCGCAGCGCCTGTGACCCCGGCGCCGGCGGCACCCGCGCCCGCAGCGCCTGCGACCCCGGCTCCGGCGGAACCCGCGCCCGCAGCGCCTGCGACCCCGGCTCCGGCAGCACCCGCTCCAGCGACCCCGGCGGCACCCGCGCCCGCAGCGCCTGCGACCCCGGCTCCGGCAGCGCCCGCGCCAGCGACCCCGGCGCCAGCGGCACCCGCGCCCGCAGCGCCTGCGACCCCGGCTCCGGCAGCGCCCGCGCCTGCACCAGATGCGCCTTCTGCTCCTGCGCCGGCCACACCTGCTCCAACCACACCGGCCCCCGCCACGCCTGCGCCAGCCGCGCCTGCTTCCAATCCCGACGGGAAGACCGGCAAACCTGCCAAGCCCAGCAAACCCGGGAAGACAAAAAACAATAACGGAAACAACGATAAACAGAATAACGGTCATCAGAACAACGACAACCAGAACAACGACAACCAGAACAACGACAACCAGAACAACGGTGACAAGAACGTCAACACTGACGCGGCAAGCGTTTCGCTTCACACTCTGAGTGCCAGCGTCCCAAGTGCCGGGCAGGCACGCAGAGCCACAGCATTCGGCAGCACAGCGGGCGCTGCCCGTACGGCTGCTGCAGCACACCAGGACCATGTGGCCGGCCGGTCACAACGGGCCGCCGACGGAAGCCGTACCGGCCCCGGTGAAGCGACGCGCAATCGTTCGGCGGTCTCTGGACTTGCGGGGAACCGAGGCGCTGAAGCTGCTGCCATGGCGAGCGCGAGGGCCAGCAGCGGTCCATCAGCGTCGGACTCGACTGCGGGTCACTCTCAAAACAAGGCCGACGGCCGTGGAAGCGAGGGCGCAGCCGCAGGCGGCAGGTCGGCCAACGGTCCCGCCGGTGTCGGGAACAGGGGCGGGACCGCTGGGAGCGGCGGCGGCCGCGCTGGAGGTAGCGGCGGCGGGAACGGCGCTGGAGGTAACGGCGGCGGGAACGGCGCTGGGGGTAATGGCGGCGGCAACGGTGGTGGACACGGCGGCAACGGTGGCGGCGGTGGCGGTGGCGGCAACGGTGGTGGACACGGCGGCAACGGTGGCGGCGGTGGCGCCAGCGGCAACGGTGGCGCCGGTCATGGCGGCAGTGACGGGGGCGCTGGTCATGGTGGCGAACACGGCCACGGCGGCTCGTCGGGCGGAGGCGGGCGGGCCCGATGATCGGGCGGCCCAGGCCGGCTTCGGCCTGGCTGGTCACGATCCGCCGGACCATCCGGGCCCGCCGTGGGCTTGTCGCACGGGGCGTCGCCCTGACGGTGATCGCGGCCCTGTCGTTGACAGGGTGGCTCGGTTGGCTCGAAGCCTCGATCGGCGACGCGCGCTTCGCCTTGTGGAGCCGGCCGCCGAGCGGTCACATCACGCTGGTCGACATCGATGAAGCCAGCATCGCTGCATTGGGGCGCTGGCCCTGGAGCCGTACAATCCACGCGCGGCTCATCGATGCCCTTCTGAAACTCGACGCCGACACCATCGCCTTCGACGTCGACTTCAGCTCCGCCTCGACGCCTGAGGGCGATGCCGCCCTCGAGGCAGCCTTGAAGCGCGCCGAAGGCGGCGTGATACTCGCGGCACTGCGCCAGCGGCCGAGCGCTCACAGCGCCAAGGATGAACTCGTGGCGAGCCGCCCGCTGCCGAGCCTGGCCGCCCATGCCTGGGAGGCGACGGTGAGCGTCGTGCCCGACCCGGACGGAAGCATCAGAGCGGTGACCCGGGAGGAGCTCTTCGGCGGGCACCCCGTGCCGTCCATGGCGGCGCTGCTCGCCTCGGTGCAGGACGGCGCGCGCGGATCTTTCCTGGTCGACTATGGCATCCTCGAACCGCTGCTGGATCACGTCTCGGCCATCGATCTCCTGGAGGGTAGGGTCGACACGAGCGTGATCGCCGGCCGCAAGGTGCTGGTCGGCGCGACGGCAGTCGAACTGCGCGACTTCTTCGAGGTGCCTCGCTTCGGTCCGATCCCCGGACCGGCTCTGCAGGCCATGGCGGCGGAAAGCCTGCTGCAGGGACGGGCTCTGCGACCCGTGGACCCGCGCTTTTCTCTGGCCCTGACCTTGTTGCTTCTCGCCGGGACCACTGCCCTGGCGGTTCGGTTGAAGCTGCGGGGTCACCTCCTCCTGCTCGCAGGCGCCGCCATCGCAGCCGAGGCAGCGGCGATCGCGGTCCAGTCCTGGTTGCCGCTGGTGCCCTCCACGGCACCCGCGCATGCCGGCCTGCTCTGCTTCTCGCTCATCGCGATCGCTCTCGAGGTCGACGACCGCCGGGTCGGCATCGTGCGGTCACGGAGCGAGGCCGACCGGCTGCGCGTCATCCTCGACCGCGTGATCGCCGACAGCTTCGCCGGCGTGGTGGTGGTGGACCACGACGGCAGCGTGCGCGCCATCAGCGCCGCCGCGGCCTCCATCATCGGCCTGCCGGCAGGGCTCGACGGTCACCCCCGCTTCGACGAAGTGCTGCCAGGGCCGCTGTCGGCCACCTGTGCGGACGCGCTGGCACGGGCTGGGGACGGCACCTGGCGACGGCGACCAACCCAAGAGATCGAATGGACGGGAGCCGGCGACACGCGGATCGTGCTCGACTGCGTCACGACCCTGTCGCGCGTGCCGGGCCCGGTGGGGCTGGACGGGCGCCTCGGGGCGGAGCGCTTCGCGATCTGCCTCAGCTTCGAGGATGTGACCGAAAAGCGCGCCGCCGAAGCCCGTCTCCTCGCCATGGCGCGCGTCGACGCGCTGACGGGCCTCCCCAACCGACGGGTCCTGCTCGAGAGCGTCGAGGTCGCGCTCGGCGACGCCATCGACAAGGAGGCACACTGCGCCGCACTGCTGTTCTTCGACCTCGACCGTTTCAAGATCGTCAACGATCGCCTTGGCCATGCCAGCGGGGACGCGCTGCTGGTGGCGGTCGCCGACCGCATTCGCTCGCTTGTCGGCCCAGGCGACCTCGCGGCCCGGCTTGGCGGTGACGAGTTCGCGCTCCTGGTCGAGCGGCCGTCGCTCGACGACGCACGGCGCTTCGCCGAAGACCTGATCGCCGCGATCGCGGGCGTGCACGAGATCGGTCCCTACCAGGCCTCGATCGGGGTCAGCGTCGGGATGGCGGTCGCCGATCGCACCACCGCAGGCGACGCCAAGGCCCTGATGCGTAATGCCGATGCGGCTCTGACCGAAGCCAAGAACGCGGCCGGCGACGTGGTGGTCATATTCGACGCCGCGATGGAGCACGTGGCCGAATCCAACAAGGTGCTTGAGCAGGATCTGCGCGATGGTCTGCTGCGCGACGAGTTCACGGTCTTGTACCAGCGACAGGTCGACCTCATGAGCGGCGCCATCACGGGCGTCGAAGCCCTCGTGCGCTGGCGTCATCCGCGAGACGGTTTCGTGTCGCCGGCGAGGTTCATTCCGCTCGCGGAACGCACCGGGCTCATCGAGCCGCTCGGTGCCTGGGTGCTGCGGACGGCCTGCCGCGAAGCCGCGGCCTGGACGTTGCCCATCAAGGTCTCGGTGAACCTGTCGGCCGTGCAGCTGTCGCGCGGCGACCTCGTCGGCACCGTCCTGGACGCTCTGGCCGAGGCCGGATTGCCGGCTGCGAGGCTCGATCTCGAGCTGACGGAATCGCTGCTCATGGAAGACGACGACATCGCCCGCGGGCTGCTCGACCGGCTCCGTCAGGCAGGCGTCGGACTGTCGCTCGACGATTTCGGCACGGGCTATTCGTCGCTGAGCTACTTGCGGACCTTCGCGATCGACAAGATCAAGATCGACCAGAGCTTCGTGCGCGACCTGCCCGGGGACCGCTCCTCCATGGCCATCATCGGCGCCGTGGTGGGCATGGCGCAGGGTCTGGGACTCCGCGTCAACGCCGAGGGGGTCGAAAAGGCCGAACAGCTGGAGCTGCTGAGAGATCTCGGCTGCCACGAAGTGCAGGGCTACCTGCACGGCCGACCCGAGCCCGCCCCGGCCATCGAGGCGAGCCTCCTCGCCCAACGCGACGCGCTCCGGGCCTCCGACGTGGCGCGTGGTTCCCGTCGGACGTCGGAGCGCGAGGTCGCGTTTGCGAGCGACGATGCACTCGTTTGATTGGGCGCCCTGAAGGCTGAACTCGATCCCGGCGCCGCGCCCGGTCTCGGCGTGCTCGCTCAGACCGGACGGGACTGCGGCTCGGGCAAGTCGGCATCCGCGACCGAGGACGAAGCCGGCGAGGCGCGGTGCATGCGGTCGCAATGGCATACGAAGGCCGCGATGCGGTCGAGCGTCGCGGCATCGCGCAGCAGGGGCGCATGGCCCTGGCCAGACACGGTGAACAGCGCGCCATCGGGATGGCGTCTCGCCATCTCGGCAGCGGTCGCCTCGGACAGGAGATCGGAATTCTCCCCTCGGATCACCAGGAGCGGCGCATGAGCAAGGCCCTCGAACTGCGGCCATAGCGACGGCAGCGCCGTGACGTCGAGGGTGCGCAGCGACTGCATCAGCGCCGGGTCGTATCGGCCGGCGAGAGTCCCGTCACGCTCGACGAACGTCGTCTTGGCGAAAGCCAGCCAATCGTCCTTCGACAGGCCGGTGAACTGTTGGCCCGCATAGCCCCGGATGATGCCGACCGCATCGTCCCAGTTCTGCGGGGGCGGCAGCTTGCCGACATAGCCGCGGATGCGTTCGAGCCCGGCGGGCTCCAGCACCGGCCCGATGTCGTTCAGCACCGTGCCGCGGATCAGTCCGGGATGGGTGGCGCCCAACACGAACGTGATGAGTCCACCGCGCGACGTTCCGACGAACACCGCCTGGCCTATGCCGGCCGCGGCCAAGACCGCCAGAACGTCCCCGGCCTCGACCACGACGTTGTAGTTGTCGGCCTGTGGGTCGTGGGCCGAGCCGCCGCGCCCGCGGTAGTCGGGCGCCAAGACGCGACGGGGTGCAGCGGCCTCCACGCCGCCCCGGCCTGCCGCGAGAGCCGCTGCCAGGACATCGAAGTCCTCCGAGGTCCGGGTCAACCCCGGCAGGCAGACGACCGCGAGTGCGGCCGAAGAGGCCGGCCCGAGGTCGCGGTAGTGCAGGCGCAAGCCGTCCGGGGCCACGGTGTAGCGGCTCTTCGCATCGTCCAAGAAACCCATTTTGGCTCCGGTGTCCGACGGTCAGGTGCCCTTGCCGGCAGGTGACGGCGGCTCGGTGCCCACGACCATCACGGCCGGGCGACCGAGCTTGGCCCGATAGATCTGCAGGTTCTCCATCACGCGCTGAACGTAGTTGCGGGTCTCGGAGTAGGGGATGCGTTCGATCCAGTCGACCACGTCGATGCCGGGCTTGCGCGGGTCGCCATAAGCCGCGACCCAGTCATGCACGGCTTTACCGCCGGCATTATAGGCCGCGAAGGCGAGGATGTAGGAGCCGCCTTCTTCGTCGAGCAAAGTTCCGAGATGCGCGGCGCCGAGCTGCGCGTTGAAGGCTGGATCGCTGGCGAGGCGCCCGTCGTCATAGGAGACGCCGGCCCGCGCCGCCGTGCTGCGGGCCGTCGAGGAGATCATCTGCATGAGGCCCTTGGCGCCGGCCGACGACGAGGAGCGCGGGTCGAATTCGCTCTCTTGGCGTGCGATGGCGTAGACGACGGTCAGGTCGGCCGAGTTCGGCAACGGCCGGAAATTGGGGATGCCGAAGGTGGGAAAGGCGGTGTCGTCGAGCGCCATGCCGCGCTGGGTCGCGGCCTTGCCGACCGTCAGACTCGCCCAGGCGTCGCGGTTGCGCTCCAGCACGTCGCCCACCGCTCCGATCTGAGCTTCCGACCTCTCGGCCCTGCCGATGTCGATGGCGAGCGGGAGCGCGATGTCGCGGGCTCCGAGCCCGTAGAGGTATTCGGTCACACGGACCGCCTCGCTCCGCGTTTCGGCGGTGGCGGCCGGCACCGTCCGGAGGGCGATCGAGGTGCGGCCGAGCCGGCTCGCGGCGAGTTGTCCGTAGAAGGTGATCGAGTAGGCAGCGGCGTCGATGTAGTGGCGCGTCGCTTCGTCGCCGGCACCTTGTGCCTCGGCGGCCCGGCCCTGCCAGTAGGCGGCGCGGGCCTTCGATATTGGCGTCTCGGCCAGCTTGGCGATCGCGGCGAAATGACCGGCCGCAGTCTTGGGATCGTTGAGGAAGCGCAGGGCGATCCAGCCGGCGTGGAACTCGGCCTCGATGTCGGAGGTGGGGCTTGCAACCCCATGTTCGGCGCAGATCCTGTAAGCCCTCTGCGGATCACCGAGGTCGAGCAGCTTTCGGGCTACGATTCGCCGCTCCGTCCACCATTCGTCGCCGTCGATCATCAGGGCGGGATCGCGCGGCGCCAAGGCCAGCAACTCGGCGGCTTCGACCGCCTTGTTGGCCCGCCTCAGCCGCTGTATGCGTGAAAAAAGCATCAGCGGGTCGGCCTGCAGGGGCTTCGGCACCGCCCCCAGCGCGATATCGGCCAGGCTGGAGTTGCCGATCACGGCAACCCGGGCCTTGGCGAGAGTGACGACGTCCGGCCCGGCGAGGCTCGCCTCCTTGAGGCCTGCCTGCACCTTCTCCTTGTAGAGGAAGCGCTCGGCCCGGACACGGTGGTCGTCGCGGTCGATCACCTCGGCAAAATCCCGTCCGATGGAGGTTTCCTGCCAGGGCGACAGTTCCTCCTCACGCCAGACTTGGTGTATGATTTTGGCCGCCGCGTCGGTATGGCCGCGCGACCGCTCGGCTTGGGCCAGGGCGACCTTGCCGGCCACGGTCTTCAAGGGTGCCTTGCCGAGCCGGTCCTCTACTTGGGCGGTGTTGGTCCGATCGCCGGCAACTGTCTCCTCGACCCGTCTGCTGACCCAGGGCAGGGCAGGCCAATCGGGGTGGGCGGTCGCGAAGGCGTCGAGCCGGGCCAACCCCAAGAGGTGGGAGTCGAGCCTGATCGCGGCCCATTCTGCGGTGAGCCGCGCCACCGGACCTTGAATGGCCTTCGCGGCCGCATCGCCGGATGCGAGGTCGTTGCGCCGATAGAAATCGATGGCTTGGCGCACCAGCGAGCCTTCGGGGTCCTTCGCGGCCACCGAGGGGCCGGCAGGTGCACCTTTTTCCGTAGCGGTCTCGGGCGTCGCCGGTCCTTCGCCCGGCCCCGGCTCCGCTGCCCCGGACCGTGAGGAGGGGGCATCCGGCGTACCCGGTGTCGATGCCTGGGCGTCCGCCGTCACCGGCATGTCGCCGGATGCCGCATCGACCCACAGGGCGCCGGCCCGCAACGCGATCTTGGGTTCGGAGCGGACCGGAGCGGTCGTCCGGGGATTTGTGAGGACCCGAGCCAGAACCGCGCGGTGCGAGAACCATCGCTTCGGCGCCGACTCGACGATGTGACGAACCGATGGCACGAACACCGCCACGCAGGTCATCCCAGTACCAGCCATCAAGACGGCTAGCTTACGCTTGTTCGCCATGCGTTCACCACGTTGGCCGGGCTCGAACCATGCAACGTATGCTGCACGCGCGACATTTACGAAAACTAAACCACGCCCGCCCGGGCGTGTCTGCATGATGATTCGGCAAAGCGCTTTGCACGCCCGCTCCGAAGCGCTAAACCGACCGATGATTTCAGCCAGCCATGGAAATGCGGCGTGCTTTAGGCTGTTCCATGAAGGCGGGGTTCAACGCTAGGGTTAGCGACACGTCATGGCTGCGAAATTCAGAGGTTCGGCGCCCGCGCTTGTCACGCCGTTCAAGGACGGCGCCTTCGACGAAGCTGCCTTCCGGGCACTCATCGACTGGCAGATCGCCGAAGGTTCGCAGGTGCTGGTGCCGTGCGGCACGACGGGCGAAAGTCCGACCCTGTCACACGAAGAGCACATGCGGATCGTCGGAGTCTGCGTCGACGAAGCGCAGGGCCGGGTGCCCGTGATCGCGGGTGCCGGATCCAACAACACGGCCGAAGCCATAGCCCTGGCGCGGCACGCGGAGCAGTGCGGCGCCGACGCAGTGCTGGTCGTGACGCCCTACTACAACAGGCCCGGCCAGGAGGGCCTCTATCGTCACTTCAAGGCCGTCAATGACGCGATCGGCATCCCGATCATCATCTACAACATCCCGCCGCGCTCGGTGGTCGACATGACGGTCGACACCATGCAGCGGCTTTACGAACTCGACAACATCGCCGGCGTGAAAGACGCGACCGCCAACCTCGCCCGCGTCTCGCTCCAGCGTCACGCGATGGGGCCGGACTTCATGCAATTCAGCGGTGAGGACATGACGGCCCTGTCCTACATGGCGGCTGGCGGGCATGGCTGCATCTCGGTCACGGCCAATGTCGCGCCGCGGCTCTGCGCCGCTCTGCAGGAAGCCGCGCTGGCGGGCGACTACCGCCGGGCGCTCGACGTTCAGGACCGGCTCGTGCCGCTGCACGCGGGGCTCTTCGTCGAGCCCAGCCCGGCCGGCCCGAAATATGCTCTTGCTCGGCTCGGGCGGATCAGCGAAGAGCTTCGGCTTCCGATGCTGCCCTTGTCGGAACCGGCCCGGGACCTCGTCGCACGTGCGATGGTCCATGCCGGCCTGATTGCCGGCTGATCGGCCCAGCCCGAACGAGTCGAACGGTCGAGGCCGCGAACTCCAGCCAAACGGGCGGCCGATCGGACGTTCAGAAGAAAACAGGTCCCGCCTTGGTGAAGGACGAAACCAACTACAAGGTCGTGGCCGACAACCGGCGGGCGCGCTACAATTACGAGATCGGGGACGTCTTCGAGGCCGGTCTGGTGCTGACCGGTACCGAGGTGAAATCGCTGCGCAGCGGCAAAGCCACCATCGCCGAAAGCTACGCATCGGCCGAGAAGG